>Ga0116170_10005571_pt1 | contig 11217 bp, 9 predicted proteins | sample AD_JPNHW1_MetaG_FD_89797 | JGI IMG/M metagenome (GOLD analysis project Ga0116170, IMG submission 89797) | Active sludge microbial communities of municipal wastewater-treating anaerobic digesters from Japan - AD_JPNHW1_MetaG | ecosystem: Engineered > Bioreactor > Anaerobic > Digestate | place... | reverse complement strand
TCGTCCACTGTGATTTCGACTTCCTGACTGCCGCTCACATTCAACTGCCGGGCGGCGGGTGGATACTGCGGAGCCACGCGCTTGGCCACTCGTGTCATCGCGCTTGCCGTTGGTAGATTCACCGTCTCTGCCATCAACATCGCCGGGAACACGGTCATGACCATCATCGAGGCCGTTGCGGCCCAGCCCATCGAGCGCTGTCTTGTTCTGCCTGTCATCACGATCTACTCCTTCTCTCCTTTGTTTTCTTCGCCGCAGCCTGAGTAACAGGCCGCGCGAAGTCCGTTCACCTCCGGCCCGGCTGTCGCCCGGCGCTCGTGGTTGGAACGCTAACGGGCGTGGGCGGGCCTTCGGCTTCAATGACCTTATCGGAAGGAAATGTGGATGAATGAACTCAAATACGCGGATCACTTGGCCGCCGACGGTGCCCCCCCGACCGTCCCGTTCCACCCCATGTTGTTCCACAAATTCGACGCCTGGCCGTACCACCAGAACGCGCCCGCGGCGTCGCGCCCGGCCAGAAACAGTCCACCCGGACCGGCCGTTGGCGAGGCGTCGATCAGCGATCCCCCACTCGACGCCCACGCCAACCATCCAGCCGCAGTCCCTTCCATAAAGCCCCGGCTCCACCATCCACCCCACGGACCCCGTACCACCGCGTGGATGACTCCCGCCCCATCGGCCGCCGCCAGCGGGTCCCGCGACAGAATCCCGCCCCCGTTTGACCAACTCAACCAGGTTTCCCCCATCACCCTGGCCATCCAGGTTGCGTCCCAGGGATCCCGAACAATCACATACGCCGCACCGTCGGTGCCCCCGGCCACGGCGGGCGTCCCCTGCACGACTCCACCGCCGAACTTCCACCCCTGAAACGCCCCCGCCGCCGACACCCGTCCGCTCCACAGCCCGTTCCAGTTGTCCTTGCCAACGACGTAGATCGATCCATCACCCGAGGCTGCAATCACCGGATCCGTCACGAAGACTCCCTGCAGCGGTATCCACGTGCCAAACGAACTCCCGTTGTATGTCAGCAACCAGTACGAGTTCCACACATCCCGTACTGCAACATACGCTGTGCCCGCTTGCGACACAGCAATCGACGGTTGCCCGGCCGTCAATCCGCCGCCGAACCGCCAAGCCTCCCATGTCCCGGTCGATGCCCTGTACACGGATGCCCAGATCGCATTCCAGAGGTCCCGGCACGCGAAATAGACGTCCCCGTTCGGTGCCCGTGCCGCAGCCGGATTCGAGTCAAATGCCCCTCCCCCGTTCACCAGAGCCCCTGACCCGTAGCGCGACAGCCGTACCCCGCCCCAGACATCTTTGAACGCCGCCACTGGCTCCGGTGACCTGCCAGACTGCGACACCTGTAGCAGCACTGGGCCTATCGCGAGATAGGTGACTCGCGGCGCTCCGGGATTCGCCATGACGTGAAACGTAACCGAGCCCGAACTCTCCCCATATGCCACCGCCGGCAGGTCCACCACCGCCCAGCTCTGTGCCGATGAAATCGTCCAAAGGCAGCCCGGCTGGGTGTACACATCCACCTGCCCTGCCGCGCCTGCTTCCGACACGTGGACCCGAGGCACCGATAGCGTGTAGCTGCAGGCCGACTGTACCGCCATCAATTCCGGCGGCAGGGTAGCCGCCCGTTCCGCCTGATCCCCGGCAACGGCGGCCAGGGGGGCCAAAACGAGCGTGGAAGCGATCGCGAGTCGCAAATGGCACATCGTCGCGCGGTCTTCCGCTTCGTGGGCTCAAACTGTGCCCAGACATATATTTCGACCGGACCAGGCCGCAATTTAACATTTCAGCGCATCTGGCCCCTTTTCGGCTCCCTCTGTTACCGTAGTCTCATGACGCGCCTTCTCTGGCCGCTCCTGCTGTTCTGTGCGGCATTACCTGCGCAGCGCATCCAGATCAGCGAGCATTCCCTTTCGAACGGGATGAAGATATTGATTCACCCCGACCACGACGTGCCCAACGTCGCCATGTACTTCTTCTATAAAATCGGTTCCCGCAACGAGCGCCCCGGCGCCACGGGCTTGAGCCATTACTTCGAACACATGATGTTCAACGGCGCGAAGAAGTACGGCCCGAAGCAGTTCGACATCGAAATGGAGAAGGCTGGCGGCAGCAACAACGCCTATACCAGCCGCGACATCACCGCCTACACCGATTGGTTCCCCAAGTCGGCTCTCGAACTGATGTTCGACATGGAGGCCGACCGTATCCGCGACCTCGCCTTCGACCCCAAGATCGTCGAAAGCGAACGCGGCGTGGTCTTTTCCGAACGCCGCAGCTCGGTGGACAACAACCCGTTCGGCATGCTCTACGAGCAGGTGGGCGCGGCCGCCTACACGGCCCATCCCTACGGCTGGCCGGTTCTCGGCTGGGCCTCGGATATCGAAGCCTGGACCATGGACGATCTGAAGGCCCACTTCAAGATGGGCTACGCGCCAAATAACTGTGTCATGGTGGTCACCGGAGACGTCACTGAAGCCGAAATCCTCCCCCTGGCCAGGAAGTACATTGAACCGATCCCCTCGCAGCCCCCGCCACCGGCTGTCCGCACGAAGGAACCGGAACAGCTCGGCGAGCGCCGTATCGTCGTCAAACGGCCCTCTGCGCTGCCGATTGTCCTGGTCAGCTACCACGTTCCGGAGTCCCGCCATGCCGACGCGCCGGTGTTCGAACTGGTTGAGGCCATTCTGTCGACGGGCCGCAGTTCGCGCCTCTACACGCGCCTTGTGGACCGCGACCAACTGGTGCTCGACATCGGATCGGGCACCCAGACGTCGCTCGATCCAGGCCAATACCTGTTCAGCCTTCAGGTCCGATCGGGCGTCGACCCGGCCAAGGCCGAAGCGGCCCTTTACGATGAATTGGCCCGGCTCGCAGCCGAACCGGTACCGGCTGCCGAGCTGGAGAAGGCCAAAACCCAGAAGCTGGCCGACTTCTATAGGTCACTGAAGACCATCTCCGGCAAGGCGAATCTGATCGGCCAGTTCGAAGTCTTCTTTGGGGGATACGCCAAACTGGCCACTGTGGCCGAGTCTCTTGAAAAGGTGACCGCAGCCGACATCCAGCGCGTGGCGGCCAAGTACTTCAGGGACACCAACCGGACGGTGGGTACGCTCATACCCACTGCCGGCGGGCCGGTTTCGAGTGAAGGAGGCGCCCAGTGATCGCCCGAACGATACTCTTCGTGATGGCTTGCGGTATCCTGCTGGCGCAGTCGCCGGCCGTGAAATTGCCGCCGTTCACCAAGAAGACGCTGGCCAACGGAGCCACGCTCATCCTTATCGAAAAGCCCGACGTTCCGCTGGTTACATTGCGAGCCATCTTCCGCGGAGGCGGCGAAGCGGTCCCGGCCGGACAGGCCGGACTGGCGCCCATCACAGCCGAATTGCTGCGCCGCGGCACGTCGTCGATGACCGCCGAGCAGATCAACGGGAAGCTCGATTCTCTCGGGGCAAGACTCGAAACCGCCGCCACGCCCGGCGCAACGTTCGTGGCGATCGAATACATGAAGCGCAACCAGGACGCCTCGCTGGCGATGTTCGAAGAAATCGTGCTGCACCCGTCCTTCCCCGCATCGGAGTTCACCAAGTCGCTGGCCCAGGCCATTGACAACGCCAGGTCGGTGAAGGACGATCCGGGCGATGCCATCGGGCAATACTGGGGGCCGTTCTTCTTTCCGGCTGGCCATCCCTATCACGCACCTCTGCCGGGCGATGAACTGACGCTCGCCTCGCTCAAACGCGAACACGTGCTGGCCTATCACAAGAAGGTCTTCACTGGCAGGAATCTGATCCTGATTGCCGCCGGCGATCTCAGCGCATCCTCCCTCGGCCCGCGACTGGAGAAGATTGCTTCGGCGCTGCTTGCCGGAGAGGAGCACAAGCCGCGCCAGGCCGCGCCCGTCAGGTTCGATTCACCCCGTCTCCTGCTCATCGACAAGCCCGACGCCACCCAGACCTATTTCATGATCGGCTGGCCCGGCCTGGCGCGTACCGATCAGGACCGCACGGCCGTGCAGGTGATCAATACGCTCTTCGGCGGACGCTTCACGTCGATGCTGAACGACGAACTGCGGGTGAATTCGGGTTTAACCTATGGCGCACGTTCACGCTTCGACGAGGAGCGGCTGCCCGGATCGGTCTTCATCTCCACCTACACGAAGTTGGATTCCACGGTGCGCGCCATCGATCTCGCGCTGGATCTGCTTGCCCGGCTGCGAACCAAGGGCATCACCGCGGAGCAATTGCTTTCAGCCCGCAACTACATCAAGGGCAGGTTCCCGACCGAGGAACTGGAAACCGCCGACAAGCTGGCCGGGATACTCGGTGACATCGAATTGTTTGAATTGAACAAGGGCGAGGTGGACGACTACTACTCGCGCTTGGACTCGCTGACGCTCGACCAGGTGAACGCAGCCGCGCGCAAGTGGTACTGCAACGACAACCTCCAGTTCCTGCTGATCGGTCCGGCGGCGAAGATCCGGGAGCAAGTGAAGAAGTACGCGCCGAAAGTAAAGGTGCATCCGATCACCCAGCCGGGTCTGCGTGCACCTGCGTTTGACTGAGGGACTGGTGGGCCGATTTGAACCGTGCTGGCTGGCGAGGATTGCGAACAGAACCTCATAGGCACCATTGAGGACACAATGAACGACCCGCATGTTTCATGGCTCGAGTATGAACTCCAGTCGGGTTGGGCTTTCGAATGCCCACCACCGCAGCCGTGGACCACGCCAGTCTTTAATGCAATCTTGGACAAAGGTAGATTGTGTGTCGATCTGGTAGAACACTACGAAGCGATCGAGGACGCCAGAAAGGCAGTCGAACAGTACCTCTGGAGTTGGGAGATTGACGTTGCGCTCTCCTGCGGAAACCGGGAATTCGTGTTCAATTTCAGAGATGGAAAGGTCATCGACCGCGAGCCTTCTCCCCCTGGGACAGAAGTCGTTGGCACGGTGGACTGCGTTCTTGAGGACGTGAAATGCGTGGCCACTGGCACCTGTACCTTAAAATCCTATCCTGCACCCCCAACCACATTTGAAGCCAATCCCGACGTACGCACCCTCTGGAACCGCTATGAAGGCTACCGAAATGGCCGAGAGCCACTCGCCGCGATGGCTTACTTCTGTCTCACGGTTCTGGAATGGCGTTTTGGCGGAAGGGGGAAGGCGAGCAAGAAACTCGGCGTCGATCCGCAGGTCCTGCGGTGGGTTGGTGAACTTAGTACCGAGCGTGGGGACAACAACATCGCACGAAAGATGACCGCCAACGTGACGCCCTTTGCGGCCAAAGAGAAAAAGTGGCTCGACGCCGCTACGCGGGCGCTCATCCGTCGCGCAGGGGAGATCCACTCAGGGAATGCTGCACCACGGTTGACGATGAAGGACTTACCACCCCTCTGAACGAGTGGCGATGAACTGCCAAACAGGGCGCGAGTGAAGACACTAATGTTGACGGGAACAATGAAACCCACGCCAAGAACTGCAAACGAAATTAGACCGAGCGGCTTCAGGCACCCGACGCGAGAGCCGTTGGTCGACTAATTAGGCGAATGCTATTCTTGATCTGGCCTGTTTCTTTCGGACATTCTGGTACGATATTTGCAAGATGCGTACCCTCATGCCCTACCTGCTGATTGCATTGTGCTGCGCGCTGGCAGACGCCCAGACCGCGGTGTCGCCTTGTGCGCTGGTGACCCGGGCCGAAGTGCAGGAGGCCGCCGGAGTGAGCATCAGCGAAGGCGCTCTGAACACGACCAACAAGCTGGTCTGCGATTTCAAGGCGGGCGCGACGGGGTCGCTGGTCTCGCTCCTGCTCACCACCAAGGAGCCGGCAGACAGCGCCGAGAAGACAGCGACTGAGTTGAACAAGCGGAAGATCGCCGCCACCGTCGTTGCCGGCATCGGCGACGGCGCGTACGCGGCCAGTCCCGGCTACGGGATGCAGCAACTGGGCGCCTACAAGGGCGCCAAACACGTCGTGGTGACAGTCCTGCTCATGGGAGCGCCGGAGGCAAAAGCCAAGGCAGTTGCTGTGACGATAGCCAAGAAGGCCTTGGCCAGGATGTAGCCAACTGAAACGTGTGAAGGCTGCAAGGGACTCCCCGCGGCGCGATTGACACAGAAGGCGTTGCGCCAGGCCATGAATTGCATATAGTGGATGCGAAGCCGCCCCGCGGTGTCAGGGGCGGGCGTCTGAAAAGGAGCATTCGCATGACCGGTGAGTTGCTCAGATCGGCCGCGTTCGCAATGCTGCTGGTTGCGCCAGTGATGGCCGCGCCACAAAGAGTGGTGTTTGAAGGGACCGAGGCGACCCAGAAGTGGGTTCTGAGAGATCTCAACTCGGACTTGCCGTCCGATTGGTCGCCCTACAACTTCCTGGTGCTGGAAATGAAGGCGTCGTCGCCGCAGCGTTTCTGGCTGACTTTCTATAGCGGCCGGACAGTGCAGCGCCGCCAGATACAGCCGATGGCCAATGTTTGGATCCGGGCCGCCGTACCGCTGCAGTACTACCGCCAGCCGAACCGCGCCGGCCACGATCTGGCGTCGGTTGGCAAGGTGCCGCGCAATTCCTTCTGGATCAGCACCGGAGGCGTCTATGGCCCGTTGAATGCCGTCCAGGAGATCGGCGTGACGATGATCGCGCCGCTGGGCAAGCCAGTGCTTGAGATCCGGTCGGCGATGCTGGCCAAGGACGATCCGGGCTCGGAGATTATCGACAAGTTGCCTGTCGTCGATCAGTTCGGCCAATGGATTCCAGGCGACTGGCCGCGCAAAATCAAAAACCTCGACCAACTGAAAAAGGAGTGGGCGGCCGAGGAGGCCAAACTCAGCCAAGGCGGCTACGGCTACGGCAAGTACGGCGGCTATCTCAACACCCAGGCGAAGGCGACTGGGTTCTTCCAAGTGGAGAAGGTGGACGGGAAATGGTGGTTTGTGGATCCCGAGGGCCATCTGTTTTTCTCGACCAGTTCGACCGGCATGGGCAATGGCGGTGGCGATTCGCGGCTCCAGGGACGCGAAAATTACGTGGCGGCGATGCCGCCGGTGGAGCCATCGCCTACCCCAACGCGGCGCCCGCGGACGGGATTCTACTCTTGGAACCTGGCGCGGCGGCATGGCGGGGCCGACAGCACGAAGTGGATCGGCCTGGCGATGATGCGGCTTGACGCCTGGGGCCTGAACACCATCGGCAACTGGAGCGACCAGCGGCTGTGGGACGCAAAGAGGAAGGCCTACCAGGTGAACATGCGCGGCTGGGGCATGGGTGCGGGCTACTTGGGCATGCCTGACGTCTATTCTGAGGAGTGGGCCAAACTCGTCGACAAGGAAGCCGAGCAACAGTGCGCGCCGCGCAAGAATGATCCCTGGCTACTGGGATATTTCGTCGCCAATGAGCCTCCCTGGGAGGGCCGGGAATCTCTGGTGGTCGACGTCATCCTCGACCGCCCGCCGAGTGCGATCCAGCGTGAAGCCAAGGCGTTTCTGGCGGCCGGCGATACGCCCGAACGGCGGAAACAGTTCATTTACAAAGCGTTTGACCGGTTCCTGGAGGTCATCAACGCGGCGATCAAGCGCCACGACCCGAACCATCTCAATCTGGGCCTGCGGTTCGGCGGCGCTGTGCCGCCGATCGAGATGCTGACAGCGTCGAAGAGCTTTGACGTTTACAGCATGAACGTGTATTCAACCCAGGTGGATCCGAAGGTGATGGACCGTGTTTATGAGGTCACGGGACTTCCGATCATCGTCGGCGAATTCCATTTCGGCGTACCTGAGCGTGGGCTGGCTGCGGGGTTGGTGCAGGTGCGTGATCAGGCGGAGCGCGGGCTGGCTTACCGCTTCTATGTCGAACAGGCGGCTTCGCATCCGGCGTTCATCGGGTCGAGTTGGTTCCAGTGGGTGGACCAGCCGTCGCTGGGCCGCATGGACGGGGAGAACTACAACATAGGACTTGTCGATGTGATGGACCGGCCGTATCCGGAAATGATCGAAGCGATGAAAACGACCCATCGCCGGCTGCAGGACGTGCACTCGGGCAAGACGCCGCCCTACGACGTCAAACCGCGACCGCAGTAAGGAACAGACCGCTGCACGGAAAATGGCCCCTCGCCGCCGGCTGAGCAAGCCGGCTGACGATCGGGTCATTTCGTTGCCTGTACGTCCAAAGACTACTTCCCATTCCGCTGGGGGATCGTCCACAGGAAGAACTTGTGGCTAAGGTAGGAATCCTCGTAGTCGTTGTCTTCGAGGGCGGTTTCCTTTTCGGCCTTCCAGTCGCCCATGTCGAAGGTGTTTGAGACGACTCTGGTGCCGGGCTTCAAGTCGGCCAACAGTTTGGGACGCAGCTTCAGATTGACACTGGGCAACAGGAAGAGCGTGACGACTGAGGCATCGCTGATCTTGGCCTCGAACAGGTCCTGTTCGATGAACTTGACCAGATGTTCGACGCCGGCCTTCTTGGCATTGGCCCTGGCCTCCTCGATGCGGACCGGGTTGATATCGATGCCGACGCCGCGCGTGCCGTACTTGCTGGCAGCGGTGATCACGATGCGCCCGTCGCCGCAGCCGAGGTCGTAAAGAACGTCGCCTTTCTCAACTTTGGCCAGCTTGAGCATCTCCTCGACGGCGCGTTCTGTGGTGGGGACATAGGGCACATCGGGATCGCGCTTCGGTTTTGCCTCCTGCGCAAGAGCGAAAGACGAGACGAGTGTGGCGGCGAGGCAGAGCGCGAGACAGTTGGTCGATTGTGTCTTCATGGTGAGATCCCTGGCCTTCGAGATTACAATACCTTGCGCCATAGGCGTTAGCGCAAGTTTGGATGTTACAGGAACGGGGCCCAATCGTTGGCCGTCAGGCCGCCGGTGATCGAATAACCCCCATCGACCGGCAGAGCAGCCCCCGTGATGAAGCTGGCCGCATCGGATGCGAGAAAGACGGCAGCGGCGGCCACTTCCCTGCCCTGGCCGTAGCGCCCCGCTGGAGTGAGTTCGAGGATGCGCCCGCCGAGCGGGGTGGCGAACAGAGGGCGCGTGGAATCGGTCTCGAACCAGCCCGGCAGGAGGGCGTTCACCTGTATGTTGCATGAGGCGAGTTCGACTGCCAGGCTTCGCGTCAGCCCGAGGATTCCGGCCTTTGCTGCAGCGTAACTCCCAGCCACCGGCGAGCCGAACTGCGAATACATCGACCCGATGTTGATGATCTTGCCTCCTTTGGGCATCCTCCGCGCGGCGGCGCGGGCACAAAGAAACGACCCGGTGACATGCACATCCAACACGCCTCGGAACGCACTTGCTTCCACCTTGGTCGACTGGCCGACGACAGCGAATCCGGCGGCGTTGACCAGGATGTCGATTGGCCCGAGCGACTCGAAAAGCGAGTCGACGTCAGCCTCATTGGTGACATCGAGCGAGACGCAGCCGTCGAGTTGCCCGGCGGCGGCGGCATTCTTCGCCGGATTGCGCCCAGCGCCGATCACGCGCGCACCGGCCTCCTTTAGGCCCAAGGCGATCATGAGCCCGAGTCCGCCGTTGCCGCCGGTCACCAGGGCGGTCTTGCCGTTCAGTGAAAATTGTTCAAGCATGGTTCGATATCTTTGCCGGAAACATCTTAATCAGCGCCCGGAGGGCGAGACGATTTCGCTCTCGGTGAAACTCACGTAGCTCACCACCCGACGGCTGTCGCGAGTGAAGACCAAGTGGATTCGCCCGTCGGGAGTCTGTACGGCGCTGGGGTAGGCAAATGAGTCATTGCCTGCGGCCAGATTGCGCTTCACCGGCCAGGTGCGCCCCCCATCGGAGCTGAGCGCGGCGGTCAGGGGTGTGCGGTCTGAGAAGCTGTCGTTGTAAATGAGCAGAAGTTTGCCACTACGAAGGCGAAGCAGTTCGACGGCCGAATTCGGGTTGGGAAACTCGCTGTCGTGCCCCTCGGTCCAGGTCATGCCGCCGTCATCTGACTCGGCTCGCACCAACCAGCCATCTTTCTGTCCGCCATAACCGCCACCTCGCCGGCAGAACGCCAGCAGATGGCCAGGGGATATCTCGACGGGCGAAGGCTGCAGATTGCCGAGACGGGAACGAATGCGCCCGGACGGGGTCCACTTCTTCGTCGATGGATCGTAGATCAGAAACAATGAGGTTGTGCCGACGGGGACCACCTCCCGGTCCGTACCGGTCTCGTGATAGATCGGCAGGAGGTACTTGCCCGAGGAGAGCAAGATGGGCTTGCCGCGCACCATCCAGCCCTCATCCAACCGGAGCAGCGAAGGGTCGGACCACGTGACTCCGCGGTCATGGGAAATCCGGGCGGCGATCCTCGACGTGGACCAGAAATCTCCGAACCGGACCACGTTGAACAGCCAGACGGTCCGGTCGGGCGCCTGCCAGATGACGCCGTTGCCCAGCGCGTAGAAAGGATCCCTTGCAATCTGGACCGGCGCGGACCATTTGGTCTCACCGGCCCGTCTGCGCGACATGAACAGCGCCGTACCCCCGGCATATTCGCCCTCGCCGCCATAGTAGACCAAAATGAGATCGCCGTTATCGAGCGCCTCGATGCTGGAAGGGTGCTTGTAGGGTCCGGTCGGGGTCTCCGGCCCGAACAGGCTTTCAATGTTCAACTGGGCGAACAGGGGCGCACTGAGCAGAACAACAGCGGCCAGGAATTTCATGCATTCCATGGTACCGGGCGGTCACGCTCAAGTGCCAGTCGAGGGTGGATCTAGGCGTCGAGGGCCGTCTTGATGGCAGCGAAAACAGCTTCTGGCTTGCCGGTGCCGTCAATGCGGGTGTAATTGCCACCCGAATAGTGGCCGATCAGCGGCGCGGTGCTGCGCTCGTAGGCCACCAGTCGGTTGCGGACGGTATCTTCGCAGTCGTCAGCGCGCTGCTGGAGGTCAATCCCACAGGCATCGCACTTGCCGGCCACCTTCGGAGGATGGCTGGCGAGGTTGTAGATGGCCTTGCATTGCGGGCAGAAGCGCCGGTTGCACGTGCGCGCGACCAGCAGATCCGACGGCACGTCAATGTGGATCACGATGGGTTGTTTCCAGCCTTTGTTATCCAGCAGCGCCGCCAGGTACTTCGCCTGTTCAACCGTCCGCGGATAGCCGTCCAGCAGGCAACCCTTCTCGCAATCAGCCTGACCGAGGCGGGAAGCCACGATCTTGTTCACCAGATCATCGCTCAACAGGCCGCCGG
>Ga0116170_10005570_pt1 | contig 11218 bp, 13 predicted proteins | sample AD_JPNHW1_MetaG_FD_89797 | JGI IMG/M metagenome (GOLD analysis project Ga0116170, IMG submission 89797) | Active sludge microbial communities of municipal wastewater-treating anaerobic digesters from Japan - AD_JPNHW1_MetaG | ecosystem: Engineered > Bioreactor > Anaerobic > Digestate | place... | reverse complement strand
GTTCAGGGCGAAGTGGAAGCCACGCAGGTAAAAATATCGTCGAAAGTTCCCGGGCGAATCGACAGCATTGCAGTAAAACGGGGACAACAGGTAACGAAAGGTGACCTGATTTTCACCATCTCAAGTCCCGAAATTGATGCAAAACTGGCTCAGGTCAATGCCTTGAAGCAAGCGGCCAGCGCCCAAAAGCAGAAAGCATACAACGGTGCCCAGAAAGAGGATATCGAAGCTGCTTACAGCACGTATATCAAAGCAGAAGCAGCGGCCCAACTGGCTGAAAAAACGTACAAAAGGGTACAAAACCTGTTTAACGACGGAGTGGTTCCGGAACAAAACCGCGACGAAGCCGAAACCCAGATGAAAGCTGCCCGCGAAACATCCAATGCCGCAAAAGCGGTTTGGGAAAAAGCAAAAAACGGCGCCCGTAACGAAGATAAAGCCGCCGCCGCCGCGCTTGTTGAACAGGCCGAAGGCGCCATTGCCGAAGTAGAATCGTATCTGAAAGAAACGTCAATCAATGCGCTCATCTCGGGCGAAGTTTCAGGTATCAACATTGAAAAGGGTGAATTAGTGCCTACCGGATTCCCGGTGGTAACCATCTATGACCTGTCCGATACCTGGGTGACATTCTTCATCCGCGAAGATTTACTCAATGAATTCCAGATGGGAAAAACATTCAAAGCAGCCCTTCCGGGAATGGGCAACAAGGTGTTCGATTTCAACGTAACATATGTGAGTGCGGCCGGTGACTTTGCCCGCTGGAATGCCACAAAGACATCGGGCGATTTCGATCTAAAATCGTTCCAGATTGAAGCTCGTCCGGTTTCGAAAATCGATGGACTGAGACCAGGAATGACTGTAATCGTTACCATTCCGAAAAAATAATTAAAAAATGGCGAGAATAAAATCTCCTCTGCTCACTGTTTTTGTCCGCGAAGCCGACCACATCCGGAAAAACCCAGCCTATCGGTTCATGCTTTTTACCGGCCCGGTGATTGCTTTTGCGATCCTCTTCTTCATTTTTCAGAAAGGAGTTGTCAAAGAGATCCCGGTGGCAATCGTTAACCAGGATCAGTCTTCGCTTTCGATAAAAATTGAAAACAACATTGAAGCATCTTCAGAGGTGGCTATAACGTTGCATTCCCCCGACATGTTCCAGGCCAGGGAAGCAATGGAACGTGCCGAGGTCGATGCCATTATCCAGATTCTCGAAGGCACGGAAAAGTCTGTCTTGTCGGGAGCCGAAGCTCCGATACCCATCTTTATCAACGGGACCAATGTTTTAAAAGCCGGGCTCCTTCAACGGTCATTACTAACGACCATCCGAACAATTTCAGGGGGAATTCAGCTAAAAAAGCTAATGGCTTCGGGCCTCACCGAAAAACAAGCCATGAACCGGATTGTTCCGGTAAAGATTGACCAGCACACCCTGTTTAACCCGTTCCTTAACTACAATTTCTTTTTGAACTCGGCGCTGATGCATTTGATGCTTTTTCTGTTTGCGCTGCTGAGCTCGATCTATTCACTGGGAATTGAGTTAAAAAGAGGTACAGGCCACGAGCTGCTGATGTGCAGCAACCGAAGTGTGCGTATGGCGGTACTGGGCAAGCTGGCTCCGTTCACCATCATATTTGCGGGACTGGCCATGCTCATCGATTTAACGATGTACAAAATACTGGGCGCCCCGTTAAACGGAAACCCGCTGGTATTGTTCAGCGGACAAGTTGTAGCCATTGTCACCTGCCAGCTCATGGGAATCATCTTTGTCGGTTTAACCAACAACCTCCGGTTTGCCCTGTCGCTTGGCAGTGGTTATTCCATGATTGGCATGACTCTCTGTGGCTTAACTTTCCCAATGGAAGGGATGCCCCTGATCGCCCGATGGTTCACATCCATCTTCCCGCTTACCTGGTGGGAACAGCTCTACATCGACCAATCGCTCTACAATGCACCCGTGAAGAACTCGATGGTATATATCGGCTGGTTACTGGTGTTCCAGGTCGTTTCCCTGGCATTTTTGCCTTCGTACAAAAAATACCTTACCGACAAACGGTATTGGGGCAAGGCTTAAACCAAATGAAAAGAATAGGATGAAAAAAGTATTTCAATATATTTCCAGAGGCCTCGATTTGATGCAGAAGCATTTTATCCTTGAGCTGAAATCCATATTTACCGACAGCGGGGCTATTCTTATCTTATTCATTGCCGTAGTTGTCTATCCGGTCATCTACTCAATTGTGTATATGAAAGGAACCCTCACCGATATGCCCATTGCCCTGGTCGATCAGGATCATACCGCTTCGAGCCAGAAGTATGCGCAAATGCTCGATGCTTCGGCTGAAATGAATATTTCCGTTTATCCATCCGATCTGAAAGAAGCCGAAACGCTGCTAAAGAATAAAAAAATCGACGGGGTTGTTTTCATTCCCGAAGGGTTTCAGAAGAAACTGTTGAGCGGCGAGCAGGGCGAAGTATCGCTTTACGCCGATGCCGCCTACTTCTTGAAATACCGAAACGAAATGATGGCCGTCTCCTACACCAACACCTATTTCAGCGCGGGTATCTCGGTAAAGAAATACATGGCCTCGGGGCAGGAATACCGGCAGGCTCTGGTAAGTAACTCCCCTCTCGATCCCCAATCGCACATCCTGTATAATCCCGGGACCAGTTATGGTTCGTTTGTCATGCCGGTGATTATGCTCATTGTCATCCAGCAAACCTTGCTGATTGCCATCGGGTTGATGGGCGGTTCGTTTTCCGAATCGAAAAAATCGCCATTTATTCTGGATCCCAAAGACCGGAAGCATGAGATTATCCCCCATCTTTTAGGGAAAGCAGGCGCTTACTTTGCCACTTCGTTGTTAAATATTGCTTTTACGCTGGTTATGGTTTACCATTGGTTTGGGTATACCGACAAAGCCAATTTCCTGCATGTACTGATGCTGGTGTTCCCGTTCCTTGTTGCAGTCATCTTTCTGGGGATTGGCATTTCGACACTTTTCCATCACCGCGAATCAGCAATTACCTTTATGGTCTTTCTGTCGCCCATTGCGTTGTTTGTAACCGGCGTTTCATGGCCAACGGCTTCCATTCCGGATTGGTTGGTAACCGTTTCGAAATTATTACCGGGAAGCACACTGGTCCCGGCCTATTACCGACTTCGGAACATGGGCGTTGGACTGGCTGGCATCAAACACGAGATGTGGATGCTTTATTTACAGGCTGCCATTTACATGGGTATTACCATCGTATATTACTATTACCGAATGGGAGTAGCCAACCGGAAACTTCTTTTCAAGAAATGATTTCAAACCCACTTTTCATATCATCTCTTAAAAAAAGGAAAGCCGGCTAAAACCGGCTTTCTCTTTTATGATTCGATCTCTTTTAGCATTGCCTTCGCAGCATCACGAAGAGGTTTCTGCCGTTTGCGCCAGATGAAATAACCAATAAATAAACCCACTCCAAGCGACGAAAACAGAAGGATCTGCGATTCTACAATAATTGAAGAAAGGTTCTCCGCTTTTGCCGGATCATATTTCAACAATACCGTCCCCAAATCGACCAATAAAATGGGCGGAATAATCAACAAAATTTTCCGGTGAAAAATATGGTAACGGATGATGGTCTGTTTCAACATTTCAACCGTTGAAACCCCATAATCGACCGAACGGTAATCGAGGTACAGCTTTCTGAAGACCAGTGCAAAAACAGCAAATGCAAGCGCATCGGACAAACCGCCCAACCGTTGGGTTAAAATTATGTCCTTGGCGGGAATGATGAGAAAAAAGGTTCCATACAAGAGGACAAAAGCCCACATGATCCACTGAAAACGGCGTGTCAAGCGCAAGTTCCGGGTATCCTCCTTCTTCAATCCGGTAATGAATTGTTCCGTATCGGTAAACGGATTGATATTTTTAAGTTTTTTCATGGCTTTTACTTTTTAAAATTCGTTGTGATCTGTTCCCTAAGTTGTTCTTTAATCCGGTGAATCTTAACCCTCACATTGGTTTCCGTCAATCCAATTACATCGGCAATCTCCCGGGTCGAAAGCCCTTCCAGCATCAATGAAATCATCGCTTTGTCGATTACCGACAGGAGGTTAAGCTGTACCTGCAACGCTTCGAGATGGGTTTCAAAATCCAGCTTCAGGGTCCTTTCATCCTCATCGAACAGCACATTCAGGTTCTCCACGTCCTTGTCGACAATCAGTTTCAGGTGCTTATAGGTCTTCCCTTTAAAACTTAGCGACGTATTCACCGCAATCCGATAAACCCAGGTACTCTCTTTTGAATCGCCACGGAAACGGTCAAGACTGGTCCAGATATTGACCAGCACCTCCTGGTACATATCCTTCTGATCTTCCAGATTGGAGTTGTAATAGCGACAAATTCGTACGATTCGGTCGCCATTTTCTTCAACAATCCTTTTGAACTGTTCTTCTTTCTTTTCTTTCATCAAAGTGGTTTTGAACATTTAGTAAACGTACAGAAGAATTGTTACATTTTTAAGCGGCGATTTTTTCATTTTATTAATTAATCGTCCGGTTTTGTCCGAAGTTCCTCCGTTAACTGGACTTATTGAAAAAACAGTGGTAATTTTGTCGCAAATACAATGGATCAGACCTTCCTCAACGGTTTCATTCGCCTTTTAAAAACAAATTATTAAATAAAAAACAGATACATGGAGACCAAAGGATCACCCATTGCCCTGGGCACCGAAAATGTTTGGAAATTGCTGCTTCAATATGCCATCCCTTCTGTTATTGCGATGACTGCCTCTTCGCTCTACAACATCATCGACAGCATATTCATTGGACAGGGTGTTGGATCCCTTGCCATCTCGGGACTGGCAATCACTTTCCCACTCATGAACCTTGGTGCCGCCTTTGGTTCGCTGGTCGGTGTAGGGGCTTCCACCTTAATGTCGCTGCGGCTTGGGCAGAAAGATTACAAATCGGCCAACCACATTCTGGGAAATGTTTTTGTGCTGAACCTCATTCTGGGAATTACCTATTCGGTTTTGGTTCTTCTTTTCCTCGATCCAATCCTCCGTTTTTTTGGTGCCAGCGCCGATACGCTTCCTTATGCCCACGAATACATGGTGGTTATTTCGCTGGGGAATGTGGTTACCCACCTTTACCTTGGGTTGAATGCCCTTCTGAGAGCTTCGGGCAGTCCGCAAAAATCGATGTTTGCCACCATCATGACGGTAATCATCAATCTGATTCTGGCTCCGTTGTTCATTTATGGGTTCCACTGGGGAATAAGTGGTGCCGCCCTTGCCACCGTTATTGCACAAACAACCATGTTGCTCTGGCAAATCAGGTTGTTCAGCAACAAAGAGAACTTCATCCATCTTCAAAAAGGAATTTTCAAACTGAAACAGCGGATCGTAAAGGACTCTCTGGCCATTGGGCTGGCACCTTTTCTAATGAATGCCGTTTCGTGTGTCATTGTGATTGTGGTGAACAAAGGATTGATCAAATATGGCGGCGACCTCGAAGTGGGCGCGTATGGAATCGTAAACCGCGTGGCATTCCTTTTCGTGATGGTGGTAATGGGCCTGAACCAGGGGATGCAGCCCATTGCCGGTTACAACTATGGCGCCGGACAGATTGAACGGGTAAACAAGGTGTTAAAATATACCATCCTGCTGGCCACCGGTGTTACAACCATTGGTTTCCTCATTTGTGAAATCATGCCCCATTCGGTTGCCGCGCTCTTCACCAACGACCAAACCCTGATCGATCTGGCAATACCGGGGCTGCGAATCGTTTTCATCTTCTACCCCATTATTGCCTTTCAAATGGTTACCGGCAATTTCTTCCAAAGCATTGGGCTGGCATACAAAGCCATCTTTATGTCGCTATCGCGACAGCTTCTGTTTTTGCTCCCCGGGTTAATCATTTTACCTCAATTTGTTGGCGTAACTGGGGTATGGTATAGCTTCCCCGCTGCCGATATCCTTTCAAGTGTTATTGCAGCAACCATGTTGATTGCCCATTATCGGAAATCGGTTAAAAAAAATTAATATATTTGACTGACTAAACCGTATATACTTATGAACGAGAAATTCATTATCAGCATTGGCCGGCAATTTGGAAGCGGTGGCCGCGAAATTGGCGAAAAACTGGCCGCTTCACTGGAATTTTCTTTTTACGACAAAGAGTTGATCCAGCTTGCTTCAGAACAAAGCGGCCTGGGCAAAGAGTTTTTTGAAAAAGCCGATGAGAAAACAAGTTTCAGCTTTTTAGGTGGATTGTTTGGAGCACACAACAACTTCTCAAACGAGATGTATTCCAACAGTTACCTCAGCAACGAAGCGTTGTTCAAACTTCAGAGCGATGTAATCAGCGACCTTGCACAGAAACAGTCGTGTGTTTTTATTGGCCGCTGTGCCGATTATGTGCTCAAAGATCACCCTCATTGCCTGAACATCTTCATTAGTGCCGATATGGACGACCGCATCAAACGCATTATCCGGAAACAAAACATCCCGGAAAACAAAGCTGCCGACCTGATCGAAAAAACCGACAAGAAAAGGGCCAGCTATTACAACTATTACAGCAATAAAGTGTGGGGAGCTGCCGATTCATACCATCTTTGCATCAACTCATCGGTGCTGGGTATTGACGGTACCGTTGAAGCCATCCGCGACTTTGCGGTTAAGATGTTTAAAATATAGCCACTATTTTTGGCGTAGATACGAATAAAGGATAAACGGGTTCAGTTCCTTTCTGTTTACTGGTGCTTACTTGTTGAAGTTTTGTTGCCCAACAAAATCTTTTCTGTTGCGCAACAAAAAACACTCTGTTGCGCAACAAAATCAAAGAATATACGGTTATATGAAAGAGAGCTTCCTCATGATTGATTCAAAAGATACGGAAGCTTTGACAAAATCATTCATAACCCTTTAAAAAATCGAAGTATGGCAATCAGGTACCGGGTGGCACAACGTGCCGAAGCAGGCGTAAAGGGCGGAGGAACACCCCAATATTATGCGGTGGCCAGCAAACGCGAACTGGCCGATTTTAGGGAACTTGCCCAGCGTATGGAACAACGCAGCTCGGCCACCAGCGCCGACGCCATGCTTATCTTCTACAACCTTGCCTCGCTGATCCCGGAGCTGATCAAACAGGGCAAATCGGTAAAGCTCGATGGGATTGGCATCATCTCGGGTACATTAATCTCGGAAGGGAAAGATTCACCGGAAGAAGTCACTTCGCGCAGCATCAAAGGGATCAAGCTCCATTTCCTGCCCGATGTAGAGATGAAAATAAACCTAAAAGATTGCGAGTTTGAGAAGGTGAAATGAGTCTACCCTTCTGTTTGCCTCGCCCGGCTCCTCGTCACCAGGTAAACCCCGGCAAATACCAGAACAACCGACACCATTTTGTACCAACCAAAAGTGTCGAGATTCCAAAGGACTGCCGCAATGGAAGCAACAATCGGCTGTACGTAGTTGTACATGGTTGCCACCGTGGGACGCAGGTTCTTCTGCCCGATGGGGATCATCAGGTAACCGAAAAAAGTCCCGCCAAGCACAATAAAGGCAATGTCGTATAAGATATTCATAGGAACCGCGCTAAAGTCGGTTGAGACCAACTGCCGAAAATTCAGCGGCAGATAAATAATTGAAGCAAACAGAAACATCCACTTCATGAGCGTAACCGGCTGGTATTTGCTGATGGTTTTCTTAAACAACACAAAGTAGGTGGCATAACAAAACTGAGAGAACAAACAAAGCCCAATCCCCAGCAGGTTGTGGTCGCCCGCAGTATTTACCGCCGAATGGCTGGTAAGGATCAGCAGCAGCGCCCCGGAAGCACCAACCACAATGCCGCCAAATTTAAGCCAGGTAATTGGCTCTTTCAGGTAAAGCGCCGCCAGGATCATGGTCACAATGGGAAGGGTGGTTGTAACAATCGAGGCGTTAATGGGCGAGGTGTACGAGATGCCCAGGATAAAAACGCCCTGGTTCATGATGATGCCCAGCAACGAAGCTACGGCCAGCAACAACAGATCGCGCCGGGGCACCTTTTCATTCTTCACAAACAGGGAAGCTGTCCAGAAGGCAATGGCCGCGCCGATAACCCGGAACGACACCAGAATCCATGAGCTGATAGCCGGGTTCGACATGGCCATTTTCGACAGCGGAGCCATCAACCCCCATGCAATATTGGCCGTAAACATGGCCACATGCCCCTTGATTTTGTTTGCTTCCATTCGCCAATTTTGCGCGAAAGTAAAGATTTGGAGGTCTTCCCCACCCTTTCATCCCCCGAAAGGCTGAAAAGTAAAGAATTGGGTAACAAAAATGGCTTTAATTTTTAACGAACTCTTCTCCCTAAAAGCTTTTCCTCAGGGTTCCGTCGCAAGTCCCAAACCATTACTATCAATATTGTATCCTCAATAATTTCATAAATAATTTGAAATTCCCCTAAAATCAATGCTCTGACAGATTCATAATCAGTTTGAACACCAAGAAATGGGTTTTTAGAAAGGTGTTGAATATTTTTATTGATTGACTTGTTCAGTTTTATGCTATAAGACGACGATCCATTTCTTTTCAGAAAGAATTCAAGAATATCGAACAAATCGAGCCTTGCATCAACCGACCATTCTATTTTGAATTTAGCCATTGATCAATTTCAGCTTGCAGTTCCTCGTTCGAAATGGTTTGTCCGTTCTTAAATTCATCGCGGGCCGATTCAATCCGCAACTTTTGGTCATCGCTTAAAATGTAAACTCCATTTGAAATCTTCGATTCCAGGATATTCTTCAGTGCATTTAAAAAAGGGGCATCATCAATGTGCTCCAGATGCTCTGAAATAACATGCCGTAATTCAACCGTGCTCATTTTGTGATTATTTTCTGCAAAGATAACTCAAAGATAAGAAAAACAAATCAGGTTTGGGTTAATGGGTTGATTGGGAAATGTTTTGTAGGTTTGAAAGAAAAAGTTTTATGACACTGGATGAAAAGCAACTCCAGGTTGTGAACGAAATGGCAATATTACAAAAATAACTAATCAAAAAGCCCCGCCATCTTTCCGATAGCGGGGCTTGAATATTGTTTCGGGTGCGGCGATTTTTAATCGCCAGATTTATCACGAATGCAATCGAAGATCCGTGTTAGCTAATTCGCGTCTCCTGCAAATTACGCGTACAAAAGCCGGCCACGCGGTTCGGGAATCGGGCGATTAAGCGACCGGGCTGTTTCTATCCATTCGGAGATAACCAGATCTGCATTCGATACCGCTTCAGCATAGCTCTTCCCATCGGCCATACAACCCGGCAGCTCCGGAACTTCTACGATAAAAGAGTTGTCCTTTTCGCTCCAGTAAATGATCAACTCGTATTTATACGGATTGTTCATTCTTGGAATTATTCCAATAGCATGATTATCTCATCCACAATCAAACCAACCTCAATATTGGTTAATTCAGTAATTTTTGCAGCAATCAAAGATTGATTGAGCAGAAATATTTTATGGAGACGGACATAACTTTGTAATGGCAATTCATGACCATCAACAAAACTTTTTGTTGTTAGAGGGAATGTAAGCGAGTCTGAAATGTTCTTGGAAGTAATTTGCACCAGAAGATAATCTCCCGTATCATTGACTTTCCGGTTAGACACAATAAGTGCAGGTCGTTTCTTTGTGCTGGTCAGATCTGAAAAAGGAAAATTAACAACCACAGATCCCCCTGCTTGTACATCATTTTACAACAATTTATCCCAACGTTTATCCTCTTCTGAAAGCCATTCTTCACTCAATGAATTTTCACTCATTAGCGACACCTCTTCGATTTCAGGGATTTCTTCCATTTGTGGTCTAATGCTTTTTATAAAATTCACACTTCGAAGAAAATCAAGTGCAAATTTCTTCGAAGTCCGCTCATCGATGGTAATGACAAATTGATTTTGCATGATTTTCAGTTTTATTCAACAATCCCAAAGGTACAAAATATTAGCAAAAAGCCCCGCCATCTTCCGACAGCGGGGCTTGAATATTGTTTTGGGTGCGGCGATTTGAAATCGCCGTATTTACCGCAAATGCAATCGAAGATCCGTGTTAGCTAATTCGCGTCTTCTGCAAATTACGCGTACAAAAGCCGGCCACGCGGTTCTGGTATCGGGCGATTAAGCGACCTGGCTGTTTCTATCCATTCGGAGATAACCAGATCTGCATTCAATACCGCTTCAGTGTAGCTCTTCCCATCGGCCATACAACCCGGCAGCTCCGGAACTTCTACGATAAAAGAGTTGTCCTTTTCGCTCCAGTAAATGATCAACTCGTATTTAAAATGATTATTCATCTCCAACAATTTTTAAATCATATTTCAAAATCAGATTCCGTACTTGTTTAACCTGATAAGGCTTGGCTTTGTTTTTATCGGGTTGAAGATTTATTATTTCTTCAACATCTCCTTTAAAGAAAATATGATGACTACCGTTTATTCTCATCACAAAACCTAGTCGATCCAATAAATGGACAAGTTCAGAAAACTCAAAATTTGAATCGGAACGACCAGAAAGCAAGAGCATCCATATTTTCTCTATTCTACTCATCAGACCAAAGATAAAAAATATCATTTAAAAAGCAATCAAACAAAAGCCCCGCCATCTTTCCGACAGCGGGGCTTCAATATTTTACGAATTTTCAACTTGTCCAAAGTTTAAAACTTTGGACAAGTTAGATTCTTTTTAAAACGAATCGAATTACTCTCCGTAAATCTCCAGCAGGATCTCCATGATCTTCTTACCGGCAGTGGCTACACTGGTTCCGGGGCCGAAGATGGCAGCTACTCCTGCATCGTAGAGGTATTGATAATCCTGAGCTGGTATAACACCACCGGCAATAACGATGATGTCCTCGCGACCTAGTTTTTTCAACTCTTCCATAACAGAAGGAATCAAGGTTTTGTGTCCGGCTGCCAGCGAAGATACGCCCAATACATGCACGTCGTTTTCAACGGCTTGTTTAGCTGATTCTTCCGGTGTTTGGAACAGCGGCCCCATGTCGACATCAAAACCGAGGTCGGCATAACCGGTAGCAACTACTTTCGCGCCGCGGTCGTGACCATCCTGACCCATTTTGGCAATCATGATACGTGGCTGACGGCCTTCCAATTCGGCAAATTTTTCGACCAACTTCACAGCCTGGGCAAAGTCGCTGTCGTTTTTAGCTTCTGATGAATACACGCCTTCAAT
>Ga0116170_10005569_pt1 | contig 11220 bp, 8 predicted proteins | sample AD_JPNHW1_MetaG_FD_89797 | JGI IMG/M metagenome (GOLD analysis project Ga0116170, IMG submission 89797) | Active sludge microbial communities of municipal wastewater-treating anaerobic digesters from Japan - AD_JPNHW1_MetaG | ecosystem: Engineered > Bioreactor > Anaerobic > Digestate | place... | reverse complement strand
TCGGTAACCGTAAAGGGAGAAGTTACGGGGGACCTCGTCGCAATGGGCGGCACGGTGGACGTGAGCGGCGCGGTAAAGGGCGACGTGGTCAGCCTGGGCGGCCCCGTGGACGTGAGCGGCAGGGTTAACGGCGATATTACCAGCCTGGGCGGGAAAGTTTCTCTGTCCAAAGCCGGCGAAGTGGACGGCGATATTTCGGCGCTGGGCGGAGCTATAACCAAAAGCGAGAAAGCCGTGCATAAAGGCGAGATCCACAATTTCGACATGCGCTCGCTGAGCGGCACGCTGCCGCGCGTGCTGAAGGTGCTGCGCTACGCCGGCGAAGAAAATGAGGCCGGCCCCTGGGTGCTGGGCGGCCTTATAGGCGGCCTGGTAGGCGCCGGCCTGGTGGTGCTGCTTTCCACGCTGGTCACCGGCGTAATACTGCTGCTGCTGGCCCCGGTGTTCTTCCCCAAGAACGTGACGGCGGCCGCGGCGGCCATCTCCGGCGATATCTGGCGCGCGGCCGGCATAGGCGCGCTGCTGCTCATAGGTTTCCTGCCCGGCCTGCTGATGATGGTAGTGTCGGTGCTGGGCATACCGCTGGTCCCCTTCGCGTTCATGCTGTACGCGGCGGCGGCCATACTGGGGCTCAGCGCTTTCAGCGTGGTGCTTCAGCAGCGTTTCTTCGAAGGGATAAAGAAGCCCTGCCCCGCCGGGCTAGCGGCCAGGGTGGCCGCCGGCTACGCTATCATGGCCGGGCTGCTGTTCTTCGGCAAGCTTATCCCGCTGGTCGGCGGTATCCTGTCGCTGATCGGCGTAATGCTGCTGGCCTTCGGGACCATGATAGGGCTGGGCGCCGTCTGGATGACCAGGATGGGCACCAGGGAGTACGCGCCGGCCCAGCAGCCGGCGGCCCCGCTGCCTGTTGTGCAGCAGCCCGCGCCGCAGCAGCCTCCGCCCGCTGTTCAGTAAGGCAGCGCAGGCGCAAAACAAAAGAGCCTTCCGGAGACGGAAGGCTCTTTTGTTGTTCCCGGGCGTGCCCGGCCGCCGCTACGGCGGCGTGATCACTCCGGACTGAGCAGCCGGCTGGCCGGGAGCGGGAGTGCCCTCGTAATTCCTGATGAGCTGGCGGATATTTTCTTTTTGCTGCGGCTCGTTCACTTTCCACAGAACATCGTTGAGGATAAGCAGGGCTTTCGTTTTGTCGCCGAGGCGCATGTGGATATTGGCCAGGGCTGTACGGAGGTCCACTTCGCTGCCGGGGAATTTGCTTATGCCTTCCTCCAGGATCTCCACCGCTTTGTCGGTTTTTTTCTGTTCCATATAGACATCGGCCAGCAGAATGTAATCGTAGTGCACCGGCTTAAGCTTAAGGAGTTTCTTGTAACTGTCTTCCGCGCCGTAGAAATCTTTCCGGTCCAGCTGGACCTTGGCGAATTGCCGCAGCAGCAGCGGGTTGTCCGGCTCCCTTTTGAGTTCAAGTTCCGTCAGGTCCCGCGCTTTATCAAGGGTGCCCAGCCGGATATAAAGGGCGATCAGTTTCGGCCTGACGGACTGGGCGTTTACGGAATTCAGGACCAGCATCCGCTCATATAGCGCCGCCGCTTTGGCAGGCGCTCCCGACTGTTCGTAAAGATACGCCAATGCGTTGAGCAGCCCCTGGTCGCTCCCGTTGTTGCGGTTGTAAGTTTCCAGCAGGCTGAGCGCCTTGTCCATCTTTCCCTGCCGGAGATATATTTCCTTTACGGTGCTATACAGCGCGGGCAGCGCTGCCTGGTCCTCGGAAACTTCCCTGATGGCCTGGTCCAGGGGCAGGTATTCCGTTTTCAGTTCTGTCTGCGCGCAGGCCGGCGCCAAAGCCAGCAGAAGAATAAGATATGCGCCTTTTGCGGTTCTTTTGATCATGATAGGGTTCCCATTTTCTTTCGCGGTGCCAGTAGATTCCGGCGCAGCCTGCCCGCGGCAGCGGGGTTTTGCGGCGTAACCGGTGCTACGAAAATCTAACATTATTGGACAAGTATTGCAACGCATAGCGGAGGCGCGGGACGTGTGAATCTTCCCGGTCTTTTTAGTATTATTAGGTATGTGGCTTAATGAATATTTCAGCGGCATGGCCGCGGTCAAAACGGAAGTTTTCCAGCTGCCGGCCATGCGCGCCGACCGGCCTTCAAAGCTGGAAGGCTTGGCCGGTTTCTGGCGGCGCACCAAATTCAGCCTGAAGCTGATCTTCCTGGAAAAAGAAATTATTACTTTCGCCGTGCTGCAATGGGCCTGCGTGGCCGCGGGTTACTATGTCTGGATACAGATGCTGGGCTGGATACCGGAAGAAGCCTGGCGCAGGGCTTCCTCTTCGCACGGCGCTACGCCCGGCGACTTGATCCTGTTCCTGTGGTCCTTCGTGTGCGTGGGGCTGACGGCTTTCCCCCTGGGGATCCTGTCGGGCTGCATGGGGGCCGTCCATTTCCTGAACCGGCAGGGCAGGGAGTCCACCATCGACGAGTGCCTTAAACTGGTGCTGCCCAAGGCCTGGCCGCTGTGGATCTTTCACTGGGTGGACGGGTGGTGGACGGTCAACCGCATTCTGGACCGGCTGCCCAAGAAGAACGACCGCCGCACCGCGGCCGATAAGTATTTGAGCGAAGCCATGTATTACGCCTGGAAAGTGGCGACCATAGGGATCCTGCCGGCGCTGATCACGGGCCGGGGCCTGCTCGACGCCGGCCGCCGCTCCGTGGACCTGGTCAGCGACAGGTTCAAGGATATCGTGATCCTGCGGGCGGGGTATTCCCTGCTGTGCTGGGTGGTGGGCATAGCGGCTTACGCCGGGGCTATCTTATTGTTCGTTAAATTCCCCGGCCTGATCAATTGGAAACTGGGGGCGGAGGCGCAGATCTATACCTTCTACTTCTGGGTGGCGGTGCCTATCCTGGCGGCGACCGGCGTGGTGATGCTGTTCCTGAGGCCGATCTATATTATTTCGGCTTGCGATATCTACGCGGATTATGTCGAGTCGCGCAAAGAGAACCTTATGCTGCCCCCGCCTCCCGCGCGGGGAGGCGCGGCCGGCGCGCTGATCTTCTTCGGCCTTCTGTGCTTTATTCTGCTGGCGGTTTTTCTTTACCGGAATGAATTGGGCCTTATGAAAGCGCTGGCCGCTCACTAGGGGCCGGGCCAAAGGGCCTAACGGCGCGGGCGCCAAAAATTATTATTGCGGGGGCCCTACGACACTCCGCGGATGCCGGGCCGGCTGTTATCATATATACAATGATAACCGCGCGCCCCGCAACCGGCTTTAAACTGGCTTTCGCCCTGATACTGTCCGCTTTTGCCGCGGCCCCCGCCGCGGCGCAGGCGCACGGCGCTTTTTCGGCCCTGCAGCTTTCGGCGCCCCGAGGCTATGCCCCGGTTTTTGCTCCTGTTTCCTCGCCGGCCCCCGTAAAATATAATTCGAACCTGCGCGGCGCGGCCGATATAGGCGTGCGCCTGCGCGCCGTCAGCGACAGGTTCCTGGGCATACCCTATGTGCTGGGCCCGCTGGGCGAGGGGGCGCAGGGAGAGTTCGACCGCGGGCCGCTGGTGAGCTTCACCGGGCTGGACTGCACTACTTTCGTGGAAGAGACCCTGGCTTTTACGCTGGGCGCTGACGACGCCGGCGCCCTGGATACGCTGCGCCGCATACGCTATAAAGACGGGCGTATCGCATATGAGGCCCGCAACCATTTCCCCGAAGTGGACTGGCTGCCGAATAATATAGCCGCCGGGTTCCTGAAAGATATCACTGCCCAGGTGGGCGGCAGCGGCACGGGCACGGTGCGCAAAATAATTTCCAAGCGCGCCTGGTACCAGGGCAAGACCGAAGCGGACCTGAAAGGTTTTGAGGCCGAACCCGCGGAGCAGCGCCGGGCGCGGCTGGAGCGGCTGCGCGCGGCGGGCGCGGGCTTTGCCGACCAGGAAGCCGCCATCCAATATGTGCCGCTGTCCCTGCTGCCCGGCCTGCTGCCGGCCATCCCTTCCGGCACCGTGGTCAGCCTGGTGCGCGAATCGCGGCCGGATAAGCCCACCGTGGTAACCCACCAGTTCTTTATCTTCGACGGACCCTACGGGAAGATCATCCGCCACGCGGCCCTGGGCAAGCAAGTCATGGACGTGCCCGCCGCGGAATACATCGCCAATCTCGCCACTTATACTTCCTGGAAAGTCCTGGGCTTCAACCTCGCCGCGGTAGTGAAATAATTTAATCCGCAAGTTCCGAACGGCCGCGCAGCAGGCGGTGGTAGGTTACGCCGAAGCGGTGCGCTTCGTCGCGCAGGGCCTGCAGCAGGCGCAGGCCGGGGTGCGCGCGGTCGAGCAGCAAAGGCAGGGCGCGGTCCGGGAAGAACACTTCTTCCAGGCGTTTGGCCAGGCCGATGACCGGGATCTTCAGACCCGCGGCGCGCAAAGCCTTCATGGCCGCGGCCAGCTGGCCCGGCCCGCCGTCGATCAGCAGCAGGTCGGGCGGGGTTTCGCCTTTTTTCTTTATCTGCGCCAGGCGCCGGCCCACTATCTCCTCCATCATGGCGAAATCGTTGCCGCCTTCCGGGGCGTTCTCGAATTTTATGCGGTATTTGCGGTAATGGGCGGTGTTCTTTTCGCCGTTGATGAAGCACACCGACGAGCCTACCGCCTGTTTGCCGAAAAGACTGGAGGTGTCGAAAGCTTCGATGTGGGCGGGGGGGCGGTGCAGGCCCAGCGCCGTTTTAAGGGCCGTTACCGCGCCGGTGCGGCCAGTGGCCAGCTGCAGGAAATCCGGCGCCAGCTTGTTCACGGTAACGCGTTCGGCCATGTGGTCGAAGGCGTTGAGAAAGTCGCGGTAGCCGGCTGCTTCTTCGTAGGCCAGTTTTGCGGCGGCCCGCCGCATTTTTTCGGTGAAAACCAGGCGGAGTTTTTCGAAATCTCCTTTTAGAAAATCGGCCACGCGCGCGGCCAGGGCATTGTATGCGGGCTTCGTGATCTTCCCGGAGCAGGGTGCGGTGCACTGGCCGGTGTGAAAATACAGGCAGGCTTTTATCTTGCGCTCATCCAGCGGTTTTTCAACGGAGAAATCCCAGCGGCAGCGCCGCAGGTTTATGAACTTTATGCGCCAGAGGTAGGCGGTGAGTTTTTTGAGCGGCTCCACTTTCGGGTACGGCCCGAAGTATTGCCCGCCGTCTTTTATTTTTCTGCGGGTGAACAGCAGGCGGGGGAAATCTTCGCGGGTGAGCTCCAGGTAAGGGTAGGTCTTGGAATCCTTCCACATTTCGTTGAAGAAGGGCTGCAGGTTGAAGATGAGCTGCCGCTCGGTGAGCAGAGCTTCGCGCTCGCTGGCGGAGGCGATGTAATCTATGCTCCGGATGAGGGCCACCAGATTGGGGATCTTGCCGCGGGTATCGGAGGGGTTCTTGCGGAAATACTGGGCTACGCGGTGGCGCAGGTCCTTGGCCTTTCCGACGTAGAGCACGCCGCCCGTGGCGTCGCGCATCAGGTAAACTCCGGGGCCGTCGGGCAAATGTGAAAGGTCCATAGGGGGGAATGTATTGCTAACTCATCGATATCGAGCGTTGCCGGGCCGACCGGGATGTCCCCTCGCGAACCCGGGCAGAGGAAACCCTTGCGTCGGTTTCCCCCCAGCCGCCGCGGCTGGGGCCCCCTTTCCGCAACGGGTTCGCGAGGGGACATCCCGGCCGGCCCGCGGCGATAGCGTTAGAATACTGCATTAAAATCTTCCTCCGGTTATCAGGGCGCGTTCTTCTACCTTCAGGGCTTTCAGCAAGAGAAAATATATTACTACGGCGGCGGGGACCGCAACCGCGGTTACGGCCAGGGGACCGGCGGGGGAGAGGGCTGCGCGCAGGGCCAGGGCGGCGGCTCCGGAAACTGCCGCCGCTACCGAGGGGCGGAAGATGGGCACTGACCGCGGGGAGAAACCCGCGCGGCGGCGCAGGGCGTACAGGAAAGCCAGGGCGGCGGCCCAGGAGCTGAGCGAGGTGGCTAGCATCAGGCCGCCCGCGCCCAGCGGACCCATCAGCGGCAGGCACAGCAGGGCGTTGAGGGCCAGTTGGGCGGAGGTGATGAACATGGGCTCTTTCTGGCGGCGCATGGCGTACAGCGCCGAGGCGGCCACTTTATTGATGCCGTAGGCCGGCAGGCCCAGCGCCAGCCAGAACAGGGCGCGCGCGGTGGCCAGGCTCTGCTCCGGCGAAAAACTGCCGTGCTCGAACAGCGCCCGGCAGACGGGCAGGGCTGTTACCGCCAGGCCCACGGCGGCGGGCAGCATGATCAGCCAGGAGGAGGCCAGGGCCGGCTGCAGCCGGGCCCGGAAACCCTGTTCGTCGCCGGCGGCGGAGCGGGCGGAGAGTTCGGGCAGCGAGAGTGTGGCGGCGGAGGCCGCGAAAAGGGAGACGGGGAACTGCACCAGCCGGGCGGAGTTGTAGATGGCCGTGATGGAGCCCGGCGCCAGGAAACTGGCGTAGGCGGTGTTTATCAGCAGCGCCAGCTGGTCCTGGGCCAGGGTCAGCGCGGCCGGGGCGGCCGCCAGCAGGGCCGGGGCCGCGCCCAGGTCCTTTAAAGGATTCGAGAACTTAAGGCCATAGCCTTCCTTTTTTAAAGCGGGTAACAGCGCCAGCGCCTGCAACAGGCCGGAAGCGGAGGCGGCCGCGGCCACCAGGATTATTTTGCCGCGCGCGTCCAGGCCGCTGAAAAAACCCAGGTGGAAAGCCAGCAGCACCGCGATCACGCACACGGAGAACAGCGCCGGGGCCAGCGCCGGCAGCAGGAACCGCCGCGCGGAATTCAGCGCCGCGGTGAACAGCGCCGCGGTATTTACGAAGAGCAGATGCGGCATCAGCGCGGCCGCCAGCAGCGCGGTCAGCGCCAGCTGGCCGGGGACATCCTTAAAGCCCAGGGCGGCCAGGGTAACCACCTGGCGGCTGAAAATTATTCCGGCCGCGCACAGCAGGGCCGAACCGCAGAAGATCGCTGTCCAGGCGGAAGAGAAAAATCCTTTGGCGGCTTCCGGGCCGCGCGTTTTTTCTTTTTCCAGCAGCGGGATGAAAACGGCGTTGAGCGCACCTTCTCCGACGGTGCGGCGGAAAACGTTCACCAGCCGGAAGGCGGCGTAATAGGCGTCCGCCAGCGTTCCGCCGCCGAAAAAAGCCACCAGCAGGGCGTCGCGCAGGTAGCCGAGCAGCTTTGTCACCAGCCCGGCCCCGGCTATGCCGGAAAAGCCGCGGTGGAAGGAAAGATTTGCATTTTCGGCCATAAAATAATAAACTATATCCACTATGGCAAAACTTAAAACCGGACGACACACCAGCGCGATCAAAGCCTGGCGCAAATCAGAGAAACTGGCCTCCAAGAACCGGGGCGTAAAAACCAGGATCCGCGAGATCACTAAAGAATTTACGGCTCTCTCGGCCAAGAAGGACGTTGAGAATACGCAGAAACTTCTGCCGAAAGCCTACGCCATGCTGGATAAAGCTGCCAAGATCGGCACTATCCACTGGAAAGCCGCCGCCAGGAAGAAATCCCGGCTGGCCGCCCGCGTTAAAGCTGTTGTCAATCCTTCCGTAAAGTAAGATCCCTTTCCCAGGAAAGGCTCACCCCGGCGCGGCTGCCGGGGTTTTTGCTTTGCGCTACTTGCCGCTCGTAATTTCAAAAATCAGCTGGCGTATCATCAGGCCGGGGTCGCGCTTCGAAGAGGACTTCAGCAGCTCTTCTGCCTCGAGGCAGCGCCGCAGACTGCGCAGCAGCTTGTCTTCCGTGAAAGCGGCGGAGTCGCGCAGCGCGTGGTGGTACTGGCCCGGCGACATGCCGGCCTGGTAGCAGGCGCCCGGGCCTTCACCGGAAGCCGAGATGCGCTTGGCTTTGAGCATATGCTCCACGGCCCTGGAGGTCTGGCTGAGCAGGGCCAGCGGCTCCTCGCCCGCGGCCAGCAGCTGCAGCGCCGCGGCCGCGGCCGCCGCCGGGTTGCGCGCGCGCATGGCGTTGGAAAGTTCGTACGGGTTCTGGGTGCGCGCGAAGCCGGCCAGCGCCAGGGCGTCCTGCGGTTCGAACATGCGGTCCTGGTCGTTCATAAAAAGGATTATTTTCTCCGCCTCCGAGTCCAGCGTTACGGACCCGGTGCCCATCATGTCCACAAGCACTTCCAGCGCTTTCTGGTCGGTCTTTACGCCGCCGGCCAGCAGCCTGGCGTTGAGGTAGGCTTCGGCCTGCTCCACGTTCATGGGGGAGAAATCAACCAGTGCGCTGTCCGCGCCCAAGGCGGGCGCGATGGGGTCGACCTTTTCGCGCGGGTAATTGCCCAGCAGCAGCAGGCAGGCGCCCGGGCAGGGGTCGGCCAGGTATTCCAGCAGCCGCCGCATGGGCTCTTTTTTTAATTTTTCCGCCCGCTTTATCACTACAAAGCGGATGTCGGCCAGCATGGGCGAGGTGCGCGCTTCGCCCAGCGCGTCGGCGATGTCGGAGGTTTCCGCGTCGCGCACTGAGAAATTAAAAGTCTCCGGTTTAAAGATGGTCTCAAGGCGCTTTACTGCGGTTTCTTTGAGCGCCGTTTCTTCGCCGCTGAGGTAATAGACGGGCCGGGTCTGTTTTTTTACCCATTCATCCGCCAGGTTTTTGGGCGTAAGTGTTTTCATGTTGTCTGACCGCGGCCGTACCGGTTCAGCGCGGGCCGGCGGACGGGGTTACTACTTCCGGGCCGGCCGGCACTCTTTTCTGCGAAGCGCTGGAGACCGAGCCGAAGCCGGAGACGGTGCGCAGCACTATGTCCTTGGCCAGTATTTCCCACAGGGTTTCCCTGGCCTGCTCCTCGCTGAGGCCGCCGGGCAGGTTGGCCGCCGAATACATCTTGGTCACCTGCAGGGCGGGTTCTTCCCAGAGGTAGCGGTTCTCGTTGCGGTCGAGGAAGCGCAGGCTGGCTATGACGTTGAGCTTGTAGACGGTGGGCACCAGGTTTATATCGTACTGGATGGGCGTCAGGATGTAGCGGTTGATCTCGCCTACTATCACGCCCTGCGCGGCGCTCTCCTGGGCCAGCGTGTATTCGCCGTTCTTCAGGAATTCGTCCACGACCTTGAGCGTTATCTTTTCCTCTAGGCCGAACTGCTGCGTTTTGTTGGTGAAAGGCCGCACGGCTATGCGCTTGATATGCTGCGGCAGTTTCTGCTCCGCCGGCGTGTAGCGTATTTCAGAGGTGGAGCAGGCCGCCAGGGCCAGCGCCGCCGCACAGATAAAGGTTAGTCGGTTCATAGTGTCCCCCTGCCCTTATTTTACCACAATGCTTACCAGGCGTCCCGGCACCACTATCACTTTCACCACGGTTTTCCCGGCCAGATGCGGCGCGGCTTTTTCCAGGGCCAGGCGCTTGATCTCTTCCTGGGGCGTGGTTTCCTTAACGGTCAGGCGCTCCCGCACCTTGCCGTTTATCTGCACCGGTATCTCTATCTCGCGTGAAGAAATTACGGTTTTGTCGGCCAGCGGCCAGGGCTGCCTCATCACGGTGCCGGCGCCGCCGCCCAGCTGCCACAGTTCGTCGGCGAGGTGCGGCGCGAAAGGGTGCAGCAGCGCAGTGAAGGTGTTGTAGTCCTCCCTGGAAGTTTCCTTAAGTTCGATAAGTCGGTTGAGGTACACCATCAGGGCGGAGATGGCCGTGTTGAATTTCAGTGACTCGATGTCGGCGCCCACTTTTTCTATGGTCTGGTGGCGCAGGATCAGGTCGGCTCCGGCGGCCTGGGCGTTGGTCAGCGAACCGTGCCGCTCCAGGCCCCAGGCGTAGGCGCGCTTGAGGAAGCGGTATACGCCTTCTATGCCGCGGATATTCCACGGCTTGGAGTCCTCCAGCGGCCCCATGAACATCTCGTAGAGGCGGAACGCGTCCGCGCCGTAGCGCTCCACCACCTCGGTGGGGTTGATCACGTTCTTCTTGGACTTGGACATCTTCTCCACCATCGGCGGGATGGTCTCGCCGTCGGCGGTCCGCGCGGATCCGTCCTCGGCTATCTCGAGGTCCTTGTAGGGCCGGTAAACGCCCTTGGCGTCGCGGTAAGAATATGAAAGTATCATGCCCTGGTGCACCAGCTTCCTGAACGGTTCTTTCGTGGAAACGAAGCCGAGGTCGAAGAGGACCTTGTGCCAGAAGCGGGCGTACAGGAGGTGCAGCACGGCGTGCTCGGTGCCGCCCACGTAGAGGTCCACCGGCATCCAGGCTTTCTCGAGTTCCTTGTCGATAAAGGCGGAAGGGTTCTTCGGGTCTATGTAGCGCAGGTAGTACCAGCAGGAGCCGGCCCACTGCGGCATGGTGTTGGTCTCGCGTTTGGCGGGGCCGCCGCAGGAGGGACACTTGGTATTCACCCAGGATTCGATGGCGGCCAGCGGGCTGTCGCCGGTGCCGGTGGGTTCGTACTTTTCCACCTCCGGCAGCCTGAGCGGCAGTTCGCTCTCGGGCACCGGCACTATGCCGCAATGCTCGCAGTGCACCAGCGGGATGGGTTCGCCCCAGTAGCGCTGGCGGGCGAACAGCCAGTCGCGCAGCTTGAAATTGACCTTGGCGCGGCCTATGCCTTTCTCGCCGAGCCAGGCGGTGATCTTTTTCTTTGCCTCCGGCGTGGGCAGGCCGTCTATGATGCCGGAATTTATGGAAATTCCGTCGCCGCAGAAAGCGCCTGCGCCCTTCCAGTCGGCCGGGGCTTTAAGGACTTCTATTATTTTAAGGCCGAATTTAACGGCGAACTCGTGGTCGCGGTCGTCGTGCGCGGGCACGGCCATGATGGCGCCGGTGCCGTAGGTGGTCAGCACGTAGTCGGCGGTCCAGATGGGCAGCTTCTCGCCGTTGACGGGGTTCACGGCGTAGGCGCCGGTGAACACGCCGGTCTTGTCCTTGGCGAGCTCGGTGCGCTCCAGGTCGCTCTTGTTGCCGGCGGCGGCTATATAGGCCTGCACGGCGGCCCGCTGCTCCGGCGAGGCCAGCTTCAGCGTCAGCGGGTGTTCGGGCGCGAGCACCATGTAGGTGGCGCCGTAAAGGGTGTCGGGCCGGGTGGTGAAGACGGTCAGCTTGCCGCCGTCGGGCAGGGCGAAGTCCACTTCGGCGCCCTCGGAGCGGCCTATCCAGTTCTCCTGCATCAGGCGCGTGGAATTGGGCCAGTCTATGTCCTTCAGGTCCTCGAGCAGGCGGTCGGCGTAGGCGGTGATCTTGAGCACCCACTGCTTGAGGCTGCGGCGCTCTAT
>Ga0116170_10005566_pt1 | contig 11222 bp, 12 predicted proteins | sample AD_JPNHW1_MetaG_FD_89797 | JGI IMG/M metagenome (GOLD analysis project Ga0116170, IMG submission 89797) | Active sludge microbial communities of municipal wastewater-treating anaerobic digesters from Japan - AD_JPNHW1_MetaG | ecosystem: Engineered > Bioreactor > Anaerobic > Digestate | place... | reverse complement strand
GTTCGGGCCGAACGAAGATTTTGCGAAGTATCCCCGCAACGAGGCGCGCGATCTCGAGCTCTGCCGCAATGCGGGGGCCGAGGTCGTTTTCCTGCCTTCGTCCGACTCGATGTATTTTCCGGACGCCAGCGTTTATGTGGTTGAGGAAAAGCTGGGGCAGGGGCTCTGCGGGGCGCGTCGGCCGGGGCATTTCCGCGGCGTGTGCACGGTCGTCGCCAAACTTTTCAACCTCGCGCTGCCGCACGTGGCGGTGTTCGGTCAGAAGGACTATCAGCAGGCGGCGATCATCCGACGCATGGTGCGCGATTTGAATTTTCCGATCGAGATCATCGTCGCGCCGATCAAGCGCGAGCCGGATGGTTTGGCCCTGAGTTCGCGCAACGTATATCTGGTCGGCAGCGAGCGCCAGAACGCCCTGGGGCTTAGCCGTGCGCTTGCGGTTGCGGCCGAGGCCGTCGCGGCGGGGCCGTGCGCGGCGGATGCGGTGCGGCGGCAGATGGGGGCGGTGTTGGAGAAACACGCGCTGGCGATCGACTACGTTGAGATTGTCGACGCGGCGACGCTGGCGCCGGTGACTCAGGCGGCGCGCGGCAACGTGGCGCTGATTGCGGTGATGTGCGGCAAGACGCGCCTCATCGACAACCGGGTGCTGTAGGGCGACCGATCGGGCGCCCGTCCTTAAGGAGTGTGTTTTAATGCCATTGGGAGAGAAAGAGCGGACTTTGCAGGCGCTGCTGCGGGGCTACGGGCGGGTGGCGATCGGCTTTTCTGGCGGCGTGGACAGCACGCTGCTGTTGCGCGTCGCGTTGGATGTGCTGGGGCCAGAGAATGTGCTGGCGGTGATCGCCGATACGCCGAGCATGCCGCGCAAAGAATTTTTGGAGGCGCTCAAGCTGGCCGATACTATGGGCGCGGCGTGCGAAGTGATTGACCCGGACGAACTGAGCGACCCCCGCTATGCGGCGAACCCCGCCGATCGGTGCTACTTCTGCAAGAAGCATCTTTTTGTCGGCATCGCAGAGCTGGCGGCGCGCCGCGGTTTCGGGATTGTGCTCGACGGCAACAATGCGGACGACGTGGGCGACTATCGGCCGGGGCGGCGCGCGGCACAGGAGCTGGGCGTCCGGAGTCCGCTGATGGAGGCGGGGTTGACCAAGGCCGAGATTCGCACCCTGTCGGCGCAGGCGGGACTGCCCACCGCCGACAAGCCCGCCATGGCGTGTCTGGCCTCGCGTATTCCTTACGGCACGCCGGTCACGGCGGAGGTCCTTCGGCAGGTTGAGCGTGCGGAGGAAGCGCTGCGCGACGCCGGGTTTGTCCAGTGCCGCGTGCGGCACCACGGCGAGATCGCCCGCATCGAAGTGGCCGTCGACGAGTTGCCTCGGCTGGCGGATTCGGACCTGCGCGAACTCGTTGTGCGGCGCGTGAAAGAGGCGGGATACCGCTTTGTCACACTCGATTTACAGGGCTACCGGACGGGGAGCTTAAACGAGGGACTGAAAAAAGGTTTGGCGTCCGCTTGACAGCCAACGGTGGAATCAGTTAAATTATTAACCCTATTCGTTCCGGGTGAAGGTTTCCGGAACAGACGGATTCCTCATCTGATGAAGGATTAAAACATGGATGCGTATGCGGTTCTAGAGACCGGTGGTAAGCAGTATCGTGTGACCCCCGGTGCGACACTTGAAATTGAGCTTCTCGATGCCGAGGCGGGTCAGGACGTTGAGCTTGACAAAGTATTGGCGCTCTCCGATGGCAAAGAGATCAAGATTGGCATGCCGTATGTTCAAGGCGCCAAGGTGGTCCTCACGGTCATCGGTCACAAGCGTGGCAAGAAGGTTGTCAACTTCAAGAAAAAACGCCGGAAGAGTTACGAGCGCAAGGTCGGTCACCGTCAGGAATTGACGGTCGCAACGGTTAAATCGATCGCGTAATCGGCGGGGAATGTTAATTCCCAAGGTTAAGTGAAACGGGATTGTGTTATTCCGGTTTCCGCAAGGAGAGTGATTTATGGCAGGAGCAGCTGCAGCAAGAAATGGTCGCGACAGTAACGCCAAGCGTTTGGGTGTCAAACGGTACGATGGGCAGGTCGTGAGTGCGGGTTCGATTCTCATCCGTCAGCGTGGAACAAAAGTGCATGCCGGAGCCCACGTTGGGCAGGGGCGTGACTTTACGTTGTTCGCGCTGAAAGACGGGGCCGTTAAATTTTTAAAAGACGGTACCGTAATCAGTATTGTTCCTGCCGCAGCGGCGGAATGAGACTGACGCGTTCCGTTCACGGATAGTTGGTCGAGTGAAGACAAGAACGTTTGTAGATCATGTTTTGGTACATGCGCGCGCTGGCAAGGGCGGCGATGGAAGTTGTAGCTTCCGGCGCGAGGCATGCGTACCCGAAGGTGGCCCTGACGGCGGCGATGGCGGTCGTGAGGGCCATATCATTTTTAAGGGGACCCGAGACACCGATTCTCTTATCGCGCTATATTTCGCGCCTCAGCTTTTCGCAGAGGACGGCGTGGCTGGGCGCGGGCAGAAAATGTATGGGCGCGTGGGCAAGGACTTGATCGTTCTTGTGCCGTGCGGCACTGAAATTTTTGATGCCGAGACCGGCGTGTTCATGGCCGACGTTGTTGAACACGGGCAAGAAGTTGTTCTCGCAAAGGGAGGCAATGGAGGTCTCGGGAATGTTCACTTCAGAACTTCGACTCACCAAGTGCCTACGGAGCATACGCCCGGCGATCTGGGCGAAGAGTTTCGTCTGAGGCTAGAACTCAAGACGATCGCAGACGCCGGCTTTCTCGGATTTCCTAACGCCGGAAAGTCTTCCCTGCTTGCCTGCGTGAGCGATGCGCGTCCGAAAATTGCCAGCTATCCGTTTACGACGCTTAATCCCATCGTGGGCACCATCCAGTACCCCGACTTCTCCCAGCTGCGGGTTGCCGATGTTCCCGGAATCATCGAAGGGGCGTCGGCCGGAATCGGTTTGGGGATCGATTTCCTGAAGCACATCGCGCGTTCGCGCGTCCTGGTCTACGTCGTCGATATGGCGGGCACCGACAACCGTCAGCCATGGGTTGACTATCTGAAACTTCGGCACGAGATTGCGCAGTACGATGCGGCGCTGCTGGATCGGCCCTCCGTGGTGCTGTCCAACAAGATGGACGAAGACGCCGCGGTCGAGAACCTGCCGCGTTTCATTGCCGAGACGGGCGTTACGCCGATTCAGGTCTGTGCGATCGATGCCGACGACCCGGGCGTCGCAGCATTCAAGCAGACGTTGTGGGACATTCTTCGTCCCGAGCCGAAAGGCATTTGGCACTCGTCTCCTGATGCGCTCGCTGAAGTTGGGACTACGCCCGAAAATGAGGGCGATTTCATCTCCGAAGACGCTCTGAAGAAAGCGCCCTTTCTGGATCTGTCGCGCAAACAGCCCAAGCGGAAAAAGCGCTGAGACTCCTGCGCCTCCGGCTGCGGCGGTTTGAGAAACATGGCTTTTACCCATAACACGCGTTGAATCGCGTGTTATTTTTTTTACGCGGCGCTGCGCTGAAAACGCATGCGGCGACAGCCTCTTGGCCAAGGCCCTTTTTGCGCCGCGCGGTGGGGCTTGTCAACTGCGGAAGTGTGTCAGACAAACATACAAAACATTGAAACGTGAGGAGGTTGTGCTGGTTTAAAGATCTTGCTATGATAACGAAAAGATGAGGGGGGCTATCGGCGGACTTGTCTGGCAAGACCAGCGCATTGCATCGCATCACCGTCCGTATAGGCTCATGACCATTCGTGAATACATCCGCTCTTTCGGGGGAGTTTTATGGACAGTAACGCTGCAATGGGGAACGACGTGTCACGGAGGAGTTTTCTCAAGACCTGCGTGACGTTAACGGCGTGCATGGGGCTGCCGCACAGCATGCTTGGCAAGGTGGTCGGAGTCATTGAGTCCACGAGCAGGCTGCCGGTCATCTGGCTGCACTTTCAGGAATGCACGGGGTGTTCTGAATCGCTTCTGCGTTCAAGCCATCCGACGATTGCCTCGCTTATTTTGGATAAGATTTCGCTCGATTACCACGAGACGCTGATGGCCGGTTCCGGCGAACAGGCCGAGCGAGCCATCCACGATTCGATGGCCGACAACAAGGGCAAGTATGTCCTCGTGGTGGAAGGTGCGATTCCGACCGCGAATAACGGGGTTTTCTGCAAGGTCGGCGGCAAGACCGCCGTCGCGTCGTTGACGGCTGCCGCGGAGGGCGCACTCGCGATCATCGCCATCGGCACCTGCGCCTCGTATGGCGGCGTCCAGTCTGTTGCCCCCAATCCCACCGGAGCAGTCGGCGTGCGGGACATCATCAAGAACAAGCCGATCATCAATATTCCCGGATGCCCTCCGAATCCGTACACCTTTCTCTCGACCGTGCTCTATTATCTGACGCTCAAACGCCTGCCTGAGCTGGATAAAGAGGGGCGCCCCCTGTTTGCCTATGGCCGGATCATCCATGAGAATTGCGAACGGCGCCCGCATTTCGATGCGGGGCGGTTCGCAAAAGCGTATGGCGATGAGGGGCACGCCAAAGGTTATTGTCTGTACCAGCTCGGATGCAAAGGGCCGGTCACCCACGCCAACTGCCCCGTTCAGCGGTTCAACGACGTAGGAGCCTGGCCGGTCTCGATCGGACATCCCTGCATCGGTTGCACGGAGCCGGACATCCTCTTTAAAACATCGATTGCGGATAAAGTTCAGATTCATGACCCCACGCCGTTCGACAGCTATGCCCCCGTCGATGGCGGAAAGAAGGGCAAGGGCGCCGATCCGTTGACCACGGCCATGGTTGGGCTGGCCGCAGGTGCAGCATTGGGCGCGGGGGCTATGATGGCAAAGAAACTGCCGGGTTCCTCCCTGGAGAAAAAGGAGACGCAGGACGATGGAACGTCAAAGTAGGCGCGGTTTCCTGAAAACCGTGGGAACTGGCGCAGGCGCTCTTGTCCTTGCTCCTGTCGCGCAGGCCTCTTCTGAAGCCGCGCCGCACGCGAACAATGAAGAGCTGGGCATGCTGTATGACGCCACCAAATGCGTGGGCTGTAAGGCGTGCATGGCGGCCTGCAAGCGCGAAAACAGGGACGAGGGCGAACTCGTGTGCGACAAGGCGCCGTTCGACAAGGACACGCTTTGGGACGCTCCCTCGGATTTGAGCGGCAACAACCGAACCGTCATCAAGCTCTACAAAGAGCCAGGCCAGCCGTGGTCTTACGTGAAGGCTTCCTGCATGCACTGTCAGGACCCGGCCTGCGTTTCGGTCTGCCCGGTGAGCGCGCTCACAAAAGATAAGCGGACCGGCATTGTGGAATACAACAAGAACGCCTGTGTCGGTTGCCGCTATTGCCAGCTTGCCTGTCCCTTCAACATTCCCAAGTTCCAATGGGACCGGGCGCTGCCGCAGATCGTGAAATGCACCTTTTGCAAAAATACGTTTCTGAAGAAACACGGGACAACGGCGTGTGCCGATGCCTGTCCGACCGGGGCCATTCTTTTCGGTCAGCGCAAGGATCTGCTTCAGGAGGCGAGAAAACGCCTCCAGCAGAATCCGGACAAGTACATTCCGAAGATTTACGGCGAGAAGGAGGTCGGAGGCGTCAATCACCTCTACCTTGCCGGAGTGCCCTTTGCCAAGCTGGGACTCCCCGTCTTGCCGGAAGCGGCGCCGCCGAGATTTTCCGAAAAGGTCATGCATACCATTTACAAGGGCTTCATTGCTCCGGTTGTGCTCTACGCGACGCTTTTTCTGATTGCCTTTCGCAATATGAAGCGGCCCGAGTCTGAACCTCAGCCTGCGCACAAGGAGGGCAAGTAACAGCCATGCACCAAGATGACTTTCAGAAACAAGAGGGCAACCTTTTCACCAAGTCCTTCTTTGTTCTTCTTGCGCTCGTCCTGATCGGCGTTTATTTGGTCGGCGTCCGGTGTTTCAAAGGCGTGGGAGCCGTTTCAAATCTGAGTGACGGCTATCCGTGGGGAATCTGGATCACGTACGATGTCGCGGTTGGCACCGCCATTGCCTGCAGCGGCTATGCGATCGCCATTCTGGTCTACATCTGCCATGGCATGCGCTATCACCCGCTGATCAGGTCCTGCATTCTGACAAGCATGTTCGGCTACGCCTTGGCCGGCCTGTCGGTCATGGTTGACATCGGCCGCCCCTGGAACGCGTACAACTTTTTCGTTCCCGCGCGGTGGCAAGTCAATTCGGTCATGTTCGAAGTCGCGCTTTGCATCATGACCTATACGGTCGTGCTGATCCTCGAATTCCTCCCAACCATCCTGTACAGTTTGGAGAAATCCGAATGGCGCCGTCTCCGCGAGTTTGTTGACAACCTTCCCGCGGCCTTGTCGCCGGACAGGGCAAAATTGGCAACGCGCATTGACAACGTGCGCGCGGCGTCGGGCCGGATCAGGGCGCTCTTGGACAAAGTCCTGATTTTCTTTATCGTTCTCGGCATTACCCTGCCGACCATGCACCAGTCGGCGCTCGGCTCGCTGCTTTTGATTGCGCCCTCCAAGCTGAATCCGCTCTGGCACACCGGCTTCCTGCCGCTGTTGTTCCTCATCAACTGCATCTATATCGGGTACGCCATCGTCATCCTTGAATCGACCTTGGCGTCGTACGCGTTCAAGCGGCCCATCGAGATCAAAGAGCTGTCCGGATTGGCGCGCATCATCCCGTGGCTGACGGCGATCTGGCTGTCGGTTGTGCTGGGCGATCTCGCGTGGCGCCACCAATTGGCGGCCGCCGTCCGCTTCGACTTCTATTCCTGCTTTTTCCTCTTGGACGTCGGGCTGGTTGCCTTGGGCTCCGCCTTGCTTTTCTGCAAACGGATCCGGTGGTCGCCGCGTTGGCTCTTCGTTTCCGCCGTTCTCATTCTGCTCGGCGGCGCCCTTTACCGCTTTAATGTCTATCTCATCGGTTTCAACCCGGGCCCGGGGTGGACCTATTTCCCTTCTTTTGCCGAGGTGATGATCTCCGTCGCGTTTGTCGCTTTCGAAATCCTCGCGTACCAGCTGCTGGTCAAACTTGTGCCGGTTTTTCCGAGGATTTCGCTTCACGGGGGCTCGGGGAAACTAGATTCGGAACAGGAAGGCGCCGCTTAATTTTGGGAGAATACGGACTATGGCAACACGAACGATTACACTGGATCCGGTGACGAGAATTGAAGGCCATTTGCGGATTGACGCCGAGGTCGACAACAATCAAGTGACCAAAGCCTGGTCGTCCGCCCAGATGTGGCGCGGACTTGAAATCATCCTCAAGGGAAAGCAGCCGCAGGACGCGTGGGTCTTGGCCCAGCGCATCTGCGGCGTTTGCACCACGGTCCACGCCATCGCTTCGATTCGGTCGGTCGAACATGCGCTCAAAGCCGCCGTGCCGATGAACGCACACTACATCCGCAACATGATCATGGCCCAGCACTCCCTGCAGGACCACATCGTCCACTTCTACCATCTGTCGGCGCTGGACTGGGTCGACGTGCTGTCGGCGCTCAAAGCCGATCCGAAGAAAACGGCCCAGATCGCGCAGAGCATTTCCGACTGGCCCGGCAACAGCGAGACCGAGTTCAAAGCCGTCAAAGACAAGCTGACGAGTTTTGCGGCGGGCGGGAAGCTTGGCATCTTTTCGTCCGGCTACTGGGGCCATCCGGCCATGAAGCTCTCTCCCGAAGTCGACTTGATGGCCGTGTCGCACTACCTGTCCGCGCTGGACTACCAGCGAAAAGCGGCGCAGGTCATGGCCATTCTCGGCGGCAAGAATCCTCACATTCAGAATCTGGTCGTCGGCGGCGTTGCCACCGCGATTAACGTCGACAACTTGGCCACCCTCAACATGGAGCGGCTGGCGTTCGTGCGAACGCTGATGGAAGAGACTCAGGCGTTTGTGCAGCAGGTTTATTATCCCGATCTTCTGGCCATCGCCGGCTCCTACAAAGAGTGGTTCAAATACGGGGCGGGGGTCACGAACTACCTCGCGGTACCCGAATTTCCGGAAGACTCGGCAAGTACGAAGTTTAGCCTGCCCGGCGGAATCATCACGCGTGGCGATTTGCAGAACGTCAGGCCGGTTGCGGGACACAGCGATGCCTATCTGATCGACAACATCCAGGAGTCGGTGGCCCACGCCTGGTATGGCGGCAACGCCTCTCTGCATCCGTGGAAGGGCGAAACAAAGCCCGATTACACGGATTTCAAGCCGGACGGAAAATACTCGTGGTGCAAAGCGCCGCGCCTCGCCGGTCAGCCGGTGCAGGTCGGCCCGCTGGCTCAGATGCTCGCCTGCTACGCGGCGGGGAATGGCCGGGTTAAGACGCTGGTGGACGGGGCGAACGCCAAGCTGGGCATCGGCATGGGCGACTACCACTCGACCATGGGCCGTCATCTGACCCGCGGCATGCGGGCCTGCGTCATGGCGGACCTTTCGCTCGAACAGCTCGACAAGCTGACCGCCAACATTGCGTCGGGCGATCAGACGTACGCCAACCCCGTTGAGATTCCGAACGGGGAATTCCGGGGCGTCGGCTTTCATGAGGCGCCGCGCGGCACGCTCTCCCATTGGATGGTTTTCAAGGACAAGAAAATCGAGAATTATCAGGCGGTGGTGCCCACGACGTGGAACGCTTCTCCGCGCGATGAGCAAGGCGCGATGGGACCGTACGAAGCGGCGCTGGTCGGCAATCCGGTTGCCGAACCCGACAAGCCGCTGGAACTGCTCCGGACGCTTCACTCGTTTGATCCCTGCATCGCGTGCGCGGTGCATGCCGTCGATCCTGCGGGCAAAGAAATCACCCGCGTTAAAGCCGTTTAACCGCATGAAGATTCTTATTTTCGGCGCCGGCAATTTGCTCCTTTCCGACGAAGGGTTCGGCGTGCATGTCGTCCGCTACCTGGAGCAGCACTACACCTTCCCAGAGTGTGTGGAGCTTTTTGATGCCGGTACGATGGGCATCTTGGCGACGCACAAGATAGAAGAGGCCGACTGGGTCTATATCGTGGACGTGGTTGCCGTTGACGGCGAGCCGGGGGCCGTGCTGCGGTACGGCAAAGACGACTTCATGCTGAACAGAGTGCCCGTGAAACTGTCCCCGCATCAGGCCGGCGTTCAAGAGATGCTTTTGGTTTCCGAGATGCGAGGGCGCTGCCCCGCTGAGATTTATCTGCTGGGCGTCATTCCCGTTTCAACCGCGCCGGGGAGCGAGCTTTCGCCGCTAGTGGAGAAACGGCTTGCGGAAGTCGCGGACGCACTGGTGGTCGAACTGCGCGCCCGCACGGGGTTGAGCCTGCCCGTCCGTTGAGCGTGTCCTTCTGACGAAAAAACGCTTTTGCAATTACATGCGCGGCTATTTATGCCCCTCAGGAAAAACCGGACTTTGTTCCGGGCCGGAAAAGAGGCATAATTCATCTCCATGGGGCATTATCGAAAAGAGCTCAAGCAAGGAGAGCCGTCGGCGGCGACGCTGAACCAGCTTTTTCTAAGTTTCACGAAGGTCGGCGCCGTGCTGTTTGGCGGCGGCTATGCGATGCTGCCGTTGCTGGAGAACGAGGTGGTTAACCGGCGCGGCTGGTGCACGATGGAGGAGATGACGGACTATTACGCCATGGCGCAATTGGTGCCGGGCGTCGTAGCGATCAACACGGCGATGTTGATCGGTCACCGGCTGCGCGGTTTCTGGGGAACGGTGGCTGCGACGTTGGGTGTTGTTGCTGTTCCTTTTTTCGTGATTCTTGCGTATGCAGTCGCCTTTGATCAGTTGGCGGGTAATCGCTCGGTTGCGGCCGCGATGGGGGGATTGCGGCCCGCCGTTGCGGGGCTGATGCTGGGCGTGGCCTATACGATGTTTGACCGGAGTCGCAAAACGCGGCTGGGACTGATCGTTTCAGTGCTTGTGGCTGGACTGATTCTCTGCGGGTGCGTGAGTGCGGTGCAGGCGATTCTTGCGGGAGTGACGGCCGGGGTCCTGTGGTATGCCGTGTTCGCCGTGCGAAACCATGCGGTTTCGGGGATTCGCAAAGACGAATGAGCATTCGTTCCGACACGAGGCGACTATGAACATCTTCTTCAAAGTGGCATATGCTTTTTTCAAGACCGGATTGCTGACCGTGGGCGGCGGGTTGGCCATGATTCCGATTATTCAGCATGAAATGGTGAGCCGCGGATGGCTGGATAATCAGCAGTTTTTGGATATTTTGGGCATTGCGCAGATGACGCCGGGCCCGATGTCTGTGAACACGGCGACGTTCGTCGGTTACCGCGTGGTGGGCGAGACGTATCACGGATCGATCGTGATTGCGTTTCTGGGGGCGCTCGTGGGAACGTTGGCCGTGTGTGCACCGTCGCTGATTTGCATCAATCTGTTGGGCGGTTTTTGGAGTCGGAACCGCAGCCACCCGTGCATGACGAGGGTCTTCGATATCCTGCGTCCGTTGGTGACGGGGCTGGTGATTACCGCGGCTGTGCTGCTGGTGCTGAACAGCCTGTGGGGGGACTCGTTCCGCGAGGTCGTTCAGCGGTTGCCGGATTTGCGGGCAGCCGGGATTGCGGCGCTGGCCTTCGCGCTGACCGCCTTTACGCGCGTTTCGCCTGTCTATATTCTTTTGGGCGGGGCGGCTGTGGGCTGGGGATTTTACCTCGCGACATTTCTTTTTTGATGTGTTGACCGCGCCTGTTGAAATCGATAAACTCGCACCCTTTTAAAGGGCGATACATGCCCGTTACGCGAGATGCGGGGAGAAAACGCCCGCAAAGGAGTGAGAAATGAAGGCAACGCAACCCGCAAATCCCGTACTTGATGGCGCACTGTTAAAGGGATACGCGGACAAGATTCGTGCGACCGGTAAGATCGATCCGTCTTTGTATGAGAAGTTCAATGTCAAGCGTGGCCTTCGCAATTCGGACGGGACGGGTGTTCTAGTTGGGCTGACCTGCATTGGTAGTGTGCACGGGTATATGATTTCGGAAAGCGAGAAGGTTTCGGTTCCGGGACAGCTTTATTACCGCGGCATCAATGTCAACGACTTAGTGCAGGGCTTTCAGAGCGAAAAGCGGTTTGGCTTCGAGGAGTGCGCCTATCTGCTGTTGTTTGGCGAGCTGCCGTACGCGCAGGACTTGAAGGTGTGGACCGAGCTGCTGGAGCATTACCGTCGGCTTCCTGACGGCTTCAAAGAGAGCGCCATCATCCGAGCGCCG
>Ga0116170_10005563_pt1 | contig 11224 bp, 8 predicted proteins | sample AD_JPNHW1_MetaG_FD_89797 | JGI IMG/M metagenome (GOLD analysis project Ga0116170, IMG submission 89797) | Active sludge microbial communities of municipal wastewater-treating anaerobic digesters from Japan - AD_JPNHW1_MetaG | ecosystem: Engineered > Bioreactor > Anaerobic > Digestate | place... | reverse complement strand
GTAACTAATATCAATTATAAATGAAATACTCATTTTTAGGAGGTGATTGAAGGTGACATCAATTACCGAACAGATAATTGCAGTGATTATCTTTGGCCTGGCTACGTTTGTCTTACCATCGGTTCTCAACAGGTTTGCTGATTCCCGAAGCCAACCAAGGTGATCCTTAAAAAAACTTTTTGGCTTTGGGCCAGGTTCGGCTTTTATTACGGCTCTGTCATGGGGTGCCTGTCCACACCTGCTCCCCCCGGAATATAGAATATCTTTCCCAGGTCGCTGTAGTAGTTGCCCACCAAGCCGTTATCCCAGCGATTGCTCTGCCCCATGTCGTAGGCATTGCAGTCGTTGTCTAGGAGGTGATTGGAGAAGATCAGATTCCATCCCGAAGAGAAGGAGAGGTATATGCCGAACCCGTTCTCCTTTGCCGTATTGTTCTCTAAAGTGTTATTGCTGCTGTGCCCTGACAGTTGCACTCCCTTTCCATTGAAGGAGAGATTATTATCCTGGAGCAGGTTGTCGCTGCTATCATAGGAGAGGTAGATGCCCCGCGGATTGTCAAGAGCCCGATTGGCCCGGAGAACGTTTTCCTTCGAGCTGTCCAGATAGATGCCCGAATTCCTGTTTCCCGTGGCATAATTGTCTTCGATCAGGTTATGGCTGCTGGACTCGCTCAGGCAGATGCCGTACCAGTCGTTGTCTGCGATGCTGTTTCCCCTGATGGTATTGTTGCCGGAGGCTCGAAGGGATATTGAAGTGTCTCCGTTCTCGCGCAGATCGTTGCCGAGAATCAGGTTGTCGCTGGAATAGGCCAAAAAGATGCCGCAGTCGCTCTCTTCATTGATGTTGTTATCGCGGATGCTGTTTCTTGTGATGGTGTTTCCGCGGGAGCCGTGCAGTGTGATGCCGTTGGTGTTGTTGTTGATGTCATTGAGGACGATCAGAGCCGCTCGACTATTGTCCAGCAGAATGCCATCCAGGCAGCCGCTGATGGTATTATTCTCTATGACGCAGCGGTCGGCTTCAACCAGCAATCCCGTGCGTCGAGCCGTCCTGATATCAAATCCGGTGATGCTGATTCCCTCGGCCCGCAGGGTCAGGGCACAGCCCAGGCTCCTCCCGTCCAGCAGAGGCCGGCTGGCCCCGGCAGCAGCCTGTATGGTCAGCGGCTTTCCAATGTCCAGATTCTCCCGAAAGGCTCCGGGTTGAACTGTTATGATGTCTCCCGAACTGGCGGCATTGACGGCCTCCTGAATGCTCTCCCCCGGTCCGACATCGTAGGCCGCACCGTCCGCGATCGCCACAGCCGCTGCCCCGGCGGCCAGAAGAATGATAAAGATATTAATGGCTTCAAAAGCTCCTCTCATGATATCAGCCCGCCCGGCCGGATGAGTTCCTCTCTCCAACATTACTAGCCCTTCCCTCAATTGCTCTGCTCGGTTCTCCCTGAAACCATTATATTTCTTGATGCATTTTAACTTATCGGATCATGAAAATGAGCTTTTCGTTCTTTGTGCGTACTTTGTGTTCTTTGTGATCTTTGTGGTTAAATAATTAGGTAATCATTAATTATTCCGTTTTCTGCTGACTTAATATTAACCACAAAAAGCACAGAGCGCACAAAGAACTCACAAAGATGGAATTTTCGTACAAGACGGAGGACACAGGGGAAATCCATCCGCCATCTTCTGCCATCGATCAAACTCTATCCATCTGCTTTATGACCACTGTGTCTGACAGTCTATTGAACAAACGCTGTCTCTTCTCCGGAAAGAATAGCCGGCATGCCAGGCAATCAATGGGCAGCAGGAATGCCTTTCCGAAGCTCTCAATAGCGGCGTCGATAAAACGGATGTCTTCGCCAAAGGTACCGGTTACTGAAATATTCAGAACCATCTTGCCCAGAGACTGCCCCCGATATCCCTCCATTGCCGTCCAATAAACGAAGAGAATGACGCAGAGGAGCAATATGCCTTCCGTGTCCAGAGCTTGCATATCAGCCGCGATTGTAACCCTGTACCACAGGATGCCTATGAGGAGGACATCGATCAGCCAGGCCCAGAATCGATCGCCCCAACTCGACAGCAATATCTCATCAGCAGGCTCAGCAGGCTCAGCATTCTCATAAACAGTCTCATCCACCTCTTTTCCCCCCCTCATAATCTGCTCTTTAACAATTTATACTTTTACCTGAACTTCTGACCGCGGACATCACCGCAGAAAATAGTAGCGGCCTGAAATCCTCAGGCCTTCTTCTGTTTCCTTCTGTATAAGTATCCTCCAGCGACAGCAATTATGATGAGCACCACCAGGGCGGGCATGAGAAGCGATGTGGCTTTAGCCTTGACCTCTACCGGTATCTTCATGCTCTCCGAAATGACCGTATCGCCATTGACATCGGTGTACTTGATCTCACTGTTGATTCCATAGTTCTTGGGCGTGGCATCGGAGTCGACATCCACCCGGAATTTGACAGTCATCTCCTCGCCGGGCTGCAGGTCGCCGATAAAAGCCTGGTCGTCCGTGGAGGAGAAGGGCTTGAATATGGACAGCCTGGCCACGGCATCGCGCACGGGCTGCTCGCCGACGTTCCTGTAAGTAGCCGAGATCTCCGCCTTCTTGTCTCCTGCGGATATGGCCGGGGCCGCATCAGTGGCATTCGCAATCAGAAAGTCAGCCTGCTCCTTGACCTTAACTGTGATGGGCACAGTCTGATTGGCCTTCCCATAGACGTAGGAGACCTGATAGTTGGCCAGGGTTGAGACTCCATCATTGCTGACCAGCTTGGAGGCATAAACCCGCACATTGTCCTGATAGTCGTAGGTAATAGACAGATTCAGAGGATACTCTCCCGCGGGGGCATGCTCTCCGATCTTGATGGTGAACTTGAGAGGCGACTCGACCTTATCTCCTGACTTGAGAGACTCGACCACCTGATCTCCCGACTTGACCTCGATCTGACGGCTATCCGAGAACAGTGTGGAAGTGATTCCAAGAGCTGTAGGCTTCTTGTACTCTTCCTGCAATTCGGCAGCAGCCAGGGCATACTCCTTGGGATTCTGGGGTGTCAGGTCCTCCTTGAAGCCCAGGATCCTTCCATAGTTGGTCAGGTCCACATAGAGTGTGACTGTGTCACCCCTCTCAAACTCATCTGTTCCTGAGATGCTGGCCGAGATATCCGGACTGCCGTACATCGAATAGTAATTGTCTCCACCCAGCTCATAAGGTATGTAGGTGCTCTGGCCATAGGCATTGGCCGAGGCTAAAACTGCCAGCAGGCAGGCCAGGCAGGCTAAGGCTGCAGAAAACTTAATTTCCATTGCTTTTTCTCCAGGATTGATTATTCAATAATTGGTCATTCAATAAAGCGATTGTCTTCTTGAACTCATTTCTGGCGTTCTCTACCACTTCACGCTGAATTTCCATGCGAATCGCCAGGACGACGAAAACGGTAAAGGTGGTCACCAGGGCTAAGACCACCGACATCACAGTCACAACTCCGAAATTGCTGGTTATATTGAAGGGCGACGCTATTAGAGCCCCAAATCCGAAGACCACAGTCATCCCCGAGGCCACCAGGGCCGAGCCGATGCGGTTGGCGGTGATCTTCAGGGCTTCATAGGGATCGCCCACATTTTTCAGCTCCTCATAGAAGCGCTCCATCATCAATATGGCATACTCCGACCCGACTCCCAGGACCAATGCGCCAAGGGTTGCAGTAAGGGGCGTGTACTTCATGCCCCCGTACAGCATCACCAGCCCCATCCAGCCGATAACCACGATCATGGGCAGCACCGGCAGGAAGGCCTTGATGAGGTCTCTGTAGATTATGATCAGCAGCGTGAAGATCAGGAACAGGCCGAGCAGCGACATCTCCACTCTCCCTGATGTCAGAGCGTGCATGACCGTGGTCATGAGCACCGGTTGGCCGGTTATGCTCACGGAGACACCCGGCGGAGGGCTATTCCAGGCCAGGTCGGCTTCAAAGGACTGAATTAAGCGCTGCATTCCTTCCGTCCCCAGATTGGACTGGGCATCGCCGATATTTACATCGATCATCGCCAGGTTATGGCCGCTGATGTAGGCATCCGTCACGGAAGCGGGGAGAGCGGCAATTATCTCCCGAATCCTGGTTTTATCATCAGGCAGTGCCCCTCCGTTGGCCGATTTGATGTACGTGGCTATGCTCGTCGCCGCTTCCGTCCGGTCCTCCCTGGAGCTCTTCAGGTATGTGCTGAAATCATCCATCCATTTGAGGTTCTCCGGGTCGGTGACATCGTCGGCCAGGACCATGAACTGAATGCTGTCCGTCCCCCCGAAGATATCTTTCATGTGCCTCAGATCGATCAGGGGAGAGAGGTCCTGGGGGATGTAATTCTTGGAATCGGTCTCTATGGGAACCAGTGTGTCGGCATAGTTTCCGGCCAGGGCCAGTATGAGGGCCACAGAGAGCACTGCCTTCCACCTCTCCACGCTGAATGTTGCTGCCCTTTGAATGAAGGCTCCGGTTGACGAGCCCTCTTCGGAATATCCCTCCCCGGAATATCCATCTCCAGATCTCTCAGCCTTCCTTACTTTGGGAAATCTCTTTTCGCCCAGATAGAGGAGGGTTACATTCACAAAGAGGGCGGAGAGGTAGCACATGATCAGGCCGATGATGCAGACCTTTCCGAAGTCTTTGATGGAGGGCACAGAGGAGCTGAGGAGGGAAACAAAGCCTGCTTCGGTCACTATCAGAGCTACAGCCACAGGAATGGCGACGTGGTTTACTGTGGTTATTGCGGCCTGCATGATAGGAAGGCCACGGCCAAGCTCTTCATTTATCCTGTTGTGGAACTGAATGGCATAGTCTATGCCGATGCCGATCATTATGGGAAAGGAGGCAAATGAGACCATGCTCATGGGAATGCGAAATAGGCCCATAGCCCCCAGGGTCCAGAGTATTCCCAGTATGACTACGGGCAGAGGAAGCAGGGACCACCGGACATGCCTGAAGAACAGGAGAAGGGCTACGATCATCAGCACTCCGCACAGCGCCAGGACGGATCCGTTGCTGCTGTTCATCAGGGCGACAATTGCGGCCTGAAAGGATGGGTCTCCGGTGATGATCACATTGTAGCCCGCCGGAAATGCTGCAAAATCGACTTCTTTGGTTATCTCCTGGAGCAGCCGGCTCCTCTCTGCCTCGGTGAGAGTGGCAGTTGTCGGCATCCTGATGATCATCCGGGAGTGCTTGCTGTCGGGCATGAGCGACTGCAAAGCCCCGCCGGAGGCGGAGAGTATCTCATCTATTCTCTCCTGAGAGGGGATGCGGCGGATTCCGCTGCTGGCATACTCTGCATCGGCCACGACATCGGCTATGCTTGAGACGCCCAGGACATGAGGGACCCCCTTCATATGATCGGAGAGGCGCATCTCGGCCAAAAGGACCTCGATCCCAGCCACATCGTCGCCCTCAATCAGTATCATATTGCCGTCGGAGCCGAAATTCTCCTCGTAAAGGTGGTCATAAAGCTGATAGAGGGCGGAGTCCTTGGAAACAAAGGACTCTGTGGTCATGCCCTGGCTGGGGATATTCTGGGCATAATGAAATGAGCCAAATGTCAAGAGAACAGCCAAAGCGATGATCATCAGAGGATTTCTGGTGATCCACGCCCCAAGATTTTGCAGGTCGATCATGTCGTGAATCCTTTGTTCTGAATTTGCCGAACGTACAGAGGAAATCATAAGTTACTTAAACCTTGTGACCGGAAGACTTGAAAGGACTGTGCTAATCTCAGGATTGGTTGCCTTGAATGAGGAAGAAGTGATGGAGACCGAGAAATGATGGAGCTGAAAAAGCCCATCATCGACGCATGCATCAAATCCGCCCAGAAGAATGGATGGAGCGATGCCATGGGGCTGCTCAGGGGCGCTCTCTTTCTGGAGAGCGAGCCCCTGTCTCTTGATGCCCTGGCGGAGAGGACCGGATACAGCAAGACGACCATACGAACCAATATGAGTTACCTTGAGAACCTCGGATTGGTTCGGCGGGCGGTGGGACCGACGGGCGGACAGCACCACTCCAAACAGCACCGCTATCTTCTGGTGAGTGATGCCGAATCAATGAGGCAGGTAATCCTATCGGCGGCCAAAGAGGAGGCGAACCTCATCCTCCAGGCCCTTTTGCAGGTGGAGCGGACCCTCGATAAAGAGAATCTGAAAGAGGATCTGAAAGAGGATCTGAAGGAAGAAGCATTGGCAGCGAATCTGGGCAAAGAAATACAATTTTATGAAGAAATGAGCAGGATCCTCAATCTCATGAGCCGTTTTAGCTCCAAAGAGCTAATCGAGATAATGGAAAGGGAATGCCGGGAACTTTAGGATGGGGAAGCTGGAAATTTTAGGATAGCCGCAGGATTCGGGTCAAACTAAAGGCTCCGCTGGCAAAACTGCCGGGGAAGGAGACTCGGGGGCAGCGCTTGCCTTGCGCTCAAAGCTTGACCGCCCTTTTCGGACCGGCGAGTATCCAGGCTGCCAGGGTCCACAGGGCCAGGAAGGCAATCAGGAATCTTATCATAGCCAATCACATAATTAATAGTGATGTTTTTCTATGAATAGGTTTCGCTTCTTTCAGTTTTCAATCTCATCTCTGTGCCTCTGTGTCTCTGTGGTTTAGTTCAGTAGCAGTAGGCTTAATTTTCGGCAACTTACTTCTATAAAAATGAACCGTCGTTCTTTGTGCGTCCTTTGTGAGCTTTGTGATCTTTGTGGTGAAGCCTCTAGGTTTAAAGTGGCAATTTGCAAGTACTAATAACCACAAAGAGCACAAAGCGCACAAAGAACTCACAAAGAAGGCATTTTCGCACCACACAGAGATAAAGAACCACTTCATCACCCACATGAAATAGCGAGGAATCCCTGTGCCCGCCTATCAACCGCTCAGGCTCCCGGCAGCAGCCTTTCCCGACAGCCGACGGCTTATGATCTCCTTGAGCGGCTTGATCTGGCCACGCTTTGCGCTTATGGGCGCAATCCTGTCCAGCCATTGCGTCCAGGGGGGCAACATTCCCAGCCGCTCGCAGATGAGGTTCAATGCCCCGTCCACATCCACCTTGGCGATGCGGTCCATCTTATTGGCAGCCATGGCCACATCCATGCCGAGATCGTTTAAAAACTCCCATAGCTCAATCTCAAGGGGCACCTCTCCCCGATCCTCCCAGCGATCGGCGATATCGAGAAATGAGGCGGCATCAATCACCTGCACCGCCATGAGGATATCTGCCGCGTGCTCTTCGAAGTATCTGACGATCAGGTCTTTGGTCTTCTCCTGCTCCTCCCGGCTGGCCCGGAGCATGAAGCCATAGCCCGGCATATCGACATAAAAGACGTCTCCCACCCTGGCCTTGAAGGGATACTGGGTGATGCCGGGCCGCTTTCCAATGCGGACCTTCTTTCCGGTGAGCTGCCAGAACAAGGTGGACTTTCCCACGTTGGACCTGCCGATGAGCACTATCTCCCTGGACATGATAGGCCATGTTGCAGGGCAAGATTGAAAAGGATGTCCATCCAAGGCGGCTCTTAAGGATGCAAGACGCCGGAGAAGACGATGGGATGGTGGCAGACGCCCGGAAAATTGCTGAAATCCTTCAGAGAGCCGTGGCTCTTTCCGATGCTCAGGTATTTTCGGCCATCAATGAGCCTCGCTATACCACCGTGGATTACTATCGCATGGCCTGCCACCTGCTCTTCCGCTGTCATAGATGCGGCAATTGCTGCACCACCGGAGACCCCATACGCCTGAGGCCGGAGGATATTGCCGCCATCGCCAGACACCTGAAGATACCCCTGAATAAAGCACTGAAAAAATATACCATCGCCGATCCCGTAAAGCCGGGAGCGCTCAATTTCAAGCACATTCTGCCCTGCAAGTTCTACGATAAAGCCGCAAAAGGCTGCAAGATCTATGGGGCACGCCCCTGGTCCTGCCGCATATTTCCTTTTCTGGGGATTTACGGAGATGAGAATAAGGTCATTGTCAAGCAGTCCTGTCCGGGATCGGTGGAGACCATGAAGATCCTGACCGATGCCCTTTCCAGCCTTCAGGCCCAACCAGCCATGACCGAAGGAGATGCCGTTATGGTGAAAGAGGCGAAGAGGTTTTTAAGGGCGGCATTGAAAATGATATCTTTGTGAGTTCTTTGTGCACTTTGTGTTCTTTGTGGTTATTAGTAGTAAGTGAATTGTTAATTATATCCCAAAAGCCTCACCACAATGAACACAAAGAACAAAAAACAAAAAGGACGCACAAAGAACGGAGGTTCATTTTCATGCACAGAGGACTCACAGAGACGGAAGCTTAATTATCCTCTTGAAATAGCCAGGAGCCGGATTTTTCCTGGAAAAAATATTTATTCTTTGAGATCATATGCTTTGCCATCTCTATGATAGATTGGGGGTTTCTATGAAGATAAGGAATGCAATGCTTCTGTTGATCCTGACCTTTGTCCTATTGGACGGCTCAACAGCCTCAGCATCAGAAAACGAGCTTAATCGAATGACGCTGACGGGATACGGCTTTGGCCTGCAAAATGCCGGCCAGTTGGAGGATCTCTCCGACTCAGCAAATAAGGTGAGCATAAAGAATGGAGCATTTGATCCGTCTTCCCTAACTGTGCCGGTAGGGACGGTTGTTGAATGGCACAATCAGGATGGTGCGGCTCATAGAATTGTCAGCAGTATTCAGGGCATCTTCGATTCCGGCGTAATCGATCCGGGAAAGAAGTACTCCCTCAATTTCAACAATGCAGGAACATACGTCTACTATTGCAGCCTGCATCCTCAGATGAAAGGTGAGATCATAGTCGCCGGGGCTACGGCAAAACAGGGATCTAAATCGGCGTCCTGGAGTGAAAGCCCCATGAGCTCATCTTCCAGCAGCGGCGTGATTTTATCTTCCGGCACTATCGCCGATGGCAGCTCAAGAAATGCTGCGGGACTGTCTACCGGCCAATCGATGGGTCAACCGACGGGCCAATCAATGGGATCTTATGGTCAGTCCACAGGTCAATCGATATCAAGGGGGCTTTCAGGGACCGAACTCTCCAGTTCATATGGACAGACCTCTGAGATCTCTTCTACCAGCCAGACATCTCTGCAGAAGTTTTCTCAATACTACAGCACCGCTTCAGAGGCTCCTGAAGCGCAGCTCACGTCGCCCAAGAAGATCGAACTAAATGAAGTGCAGCCTGACACTCTCTATTTCGGGTCCACCCAAAAGGCAGTGCCATACACCCAGTATCAGACCTATTCCACCAGCACCGGCGGAAACTGGCTCTGGATATCGGGAAGCGATAGCTGGACGCAGTACGCCATGGTTCCACTGGGCTCCATGATCAACCTGATCGCCATCTCTCCCGCGGGAGGATATGGCTACCTCTATGAGATATATCCGGACGGCGGACTGGACACAAACAGCTACAGCTTCTATGCCTACAATCAGCTCGGATTTTATGCCGACCAGGTGGGCCAGCATCTGCTGTTCTTCAATATCGCAGGCCAGCCCAGCAATGTGATAGTGGTAGACGTGGTGCCCTATCAAACCGCATATCCACCTGTCTATGATTTTGCGGCCGTGACCATCAAATCTAACTGGCTGCAAGGCTATAATGTCTATGTGGACGGAAGCTTTGCCGGCACAGAAGGAATGACGGGAGAGCCCGCCGGGACGATGACCGTCAACGTGCCGGGAGATCAATACCACAACATCGCCATTGACGGCAGCGGGCTGACGTTCTCCGACTACAAGTATTTTAAGGCAGGATACGCCTATCAGCTCAATGTTTAAGGGATGAGCTGATACTCTTTTCTTATTTATTTTTATTTATATTATACTACATATAATTAAGTTCAACCTCCGGCAAACCTCTCAAAAGATACTATTATATGCCCCGAGGGAATGATAGGCGAACTCATGCCAGGCAAAGTCTCGCACAGTTATGCTTTTCGCGGCTCAGAGAAACCGCTTATTGGAAAGACTATTGGGGACATGTTTGACGAGATTGCAAATAAATTCCCCGATAACGACGCAATTGTATCTATCCACCAGGGAAAGAGGTACACCTATGGCGAGCTGCAAAAAGAGCTGAATCGCGCCGCGAAGGGCTTCATCGCCCTGGGGCTGAAGAAGGGCGACAGGCTGGCCATCTGGGCCACCAACCTGGCAGAATGGATCATCACCCAGTTCGCCACCGCCAAGGCCGGCATCATCATGGTGAATATCAATCCGGCTTACCGCACCCATGAACTGGAGTACGCCCTGCGCCAATCCGAGGCCCAGGCTCTGCTGCTCATGGACCGGTTCAAGAGCTCAGATTACGTCCAGATGTTATACGATGTATGCCCGGAGGCTAAAGACGCCCAGCCGGGCAGGATTCACTCTGAGAAGCTGCCTTTCCTCAGAACGGCAGTCACGATCCGGGGCGAAAAGCGGCCAGGCATGTATACCTGGGAAGAGGTCCTGAAGATGGGAGAGAGCGTGCCGGACGAAACCCTCCTGGAGAGGGCGGAGAGCCTGGACTTCGACGACCCCATAAACATCCAATACACCTCCGGGACAACCGGCTTTCCCAAGGGCGTGGTTCTCACCCACCACAATATCCTCAACAACGGCTACTTCATAGGCGAATGCATGAACTTTTCGGAAAAGGATCGCCTCTGCATACCCGTCCCCTTCTACCACTGCTTCGGAATGGTCCTCTCCAACATGGCCTGCATGACCCACGGCGCGGCCATGGTGCTGCCTGCCGAGTACTTCGACCCGGTGGCGGTCATGTCTGCCGTGGAAAAGGAGAGATGCACGGCGCTGCACGGCGTGCCCACCATGTTTGTAGCAGAACTGGAGCACCCGGACTTCTCCAAGTACAACTTCTCCTCGCTGCGCACGGGGATCATGGCCGGGTCGCCCTGCCCCATTGAGTTCATGAAGAAGGTGAGCTCTCTCATGAACATGACCGAGGTGGTGATCACCTACGGCCAGACAGAGGCCTCGCCCGGCATCACCATGTCCTCCACAGACGACTCCCTGGAGCAGAGGGTCTCGACCATCGGCAGGCCTATGCCCCATACCGAGATGAAGATCGTGGACCCCAAGACGGGAAAGATGGTCCACCGCGGGGATACCGGCGAGATCTGCGCCCGCGGCTACATGATCATGCGCTGCTACTACAACAATCCAGTGGCAACCGAG
>Ga0116170_10005561_pt1 | contig 11228 bp, 9 predicted proteins | sample AD_JPNHW1_MetaG_FD_89797 | JGI IMG/M metagenome (GOLD analysis project Ga0116170, IMG submission 89797) | Active sludge microbial communities of municipal wastewater-treating anaerobic digesters from Japan - AD_JPNHW1_MetaG | ecosystem: Engineered > Bioreactor > Anaerobic > Digestate | place... | reverse complement strand
CGAAGTGTTATTCTAATCAACCTGTGGGTAATAAAGCCATACAAGAAATCGTTGCAGCAAAAAATTATTACAAAGGGGATAAAGCTCTTGTGATCGCAACAACCACATTCACAAAGTCTGCAATAGAATTAGCAGAAGCAAATGATGTGGAACTTTGGGATGGTAAAATATTGCAAAGCAAATTAGAAGAAGTATTTTGAAAAATTTTCGCTCTGTAAAAACTCTGATATTCTAATTACCGAACATTTTTTTCATTTTACACAAATCTGCCTGTATGGCCAGGGCACAGGTTATCGAACCTGTCCCAGGACGATGAATTCCTGCAATACGGGATTATGCCGGACCGACGGATTTTTTATTTTACAGATGTGCTGGTGTGCTATGCTAGATCATCCCGGATCCGGCACTTCCGGCCGGTTCCCGGTCAGAACTCCATGCGGGGAAGCGATTCGCAAATTAATAGGGTCCTATTAGCGCAGTTTTACCCCTCCGGCGTAAAATGTTAAAAACGGAGCCCATATCACGCGATTAATTTTCATTTCCGCAGGTTTTTTTGCGAATTCCGCAGTTTTTCGGGTACCCTAAAAAAATGCTTCGCGGGAAAATCGCTCAATATAACCCCGGTTTACCAAAAAAGGGTCAATTTACAAAAGGGGTTCCCGAACGGGAAATGCACCTTCCACAAAGGCAGTTCTCCGACGGTGGGGGCTGTTTGTGGAGAGTGGGGGTGTGAGTTTTGAGAGAGATTAAAAAACATACATTAAAAATCAGGAATACCCCCGACCAGATTCGAACTGGTGTCGCCGGATCCAAAGTCAGACAGATAGTATCAATTTCAGAAAATCAACAAAGAATTGAAGAGAATAATACCCCTTCAAATAAGGCAACAATAAATGATTCAAATACTGTTTACTTCGATAAGACGGATTTGAACAACTTCGTTAGCATCAAGACAAAGAGACTCTCAAAGGGTTCCATCCAATGGATCAATAAAGTTACAGGTTACATTTGGTCTCAACTTAACGGAAAAATCAACATTGAAACAATGAACAAACTATCTGACTTCTTCTTAACACAGTATCCCAACACAGAATCTGTTTCATCAATACACAAATGTTTCATGTACACTCGTGGATTCTTGAATTACCTATATAGGTTCAGAATGGATTCGAAGATACTCGCATATCATTCAATCTTTGAGAGACCTAAAACAAGACAACCAAGAAAATTACTGACGTCCCGTATCATTGTTCAAGAAGATATCAGTACGGCAATCACGGAAATCAACAATAGCACTCTTCCTGAAGATAAGATACTGAGCTATCAAACGTTACTGCTTTTCCTCTCTTATTCAGGTCAAAGGACAGTAACCGCATCACGATTAACGGTAAGTCAATTTAAATCGGCACTTGAACAGAACCCACCTGTACTGTTGGTCAATGCAGAACAAGATAAGTTGAGGATGGAACATTTTGTTCCTCTGCATCCTGTGCTTATTCCTTACATAGTGAGGATTATCAAAGGAAAAGTGGATACGGATTTGGTCTTTGACTATCTTGGATTACAGAGATGGTTAAAACATCATCCAATATCGATGAGTCATACAAAGGGCAAACTAGAACAAAAAGATATAAGGAAATTCTTTGAACAGAAATCAGATGAAATCGGCTTCACAGATGCTAATAAGAACTTTATTATGTCACACGGAGTTAGTTCGATTAATTGGACTTCATACAAGCAGTTCTTGCCAGAAAATGTCTATAGGACTTATATGAAATATTGGGGCAATGTGAGGATTTGTCAGTCATTATCTCCATTTTAATCAATGCAAATAACATGTTATAAACACGGTGAATTGTAATATGGACAATCATACCACTTTGGCTTGCATGTGCTCTAATCAATGCTAATTACAATGATTGGAACTGCCAAACGCATTTTAACAAGTGGCGTATTCATTTCTTTTTCCATGTCTTTATGTATGATAAATCGAATTAGTTTGTATGGTTGGATTTTTAGTCGGTGTCATATTCCTTGAAACGGCTATTATTATCGGCATTTTGATTAATCGATTGTCTTTGCAAGGGAAGTCATTACAAGACTTAAAAACATCCATAAAATCTTTAATTAACTGGGTTTGGATACGGGTTTGGGTAATTTGGTTATTTCTAACGATCATATTTCTATTACTGGCTGCTAGCGAATTCAATTCAGATAAGTTTTCTAACGGAATAGGATCGTTAGGCGTTGCAGCAGGTTTTTTCTCTATATTCTTATTTTACATAGATCTAGGCAACAGAATTAAAAAGGAAGATGAGAGGAATGAAGAACTTAAAGATATTAAAAGAATGGTTAAAAAATGGGATGACATGCTGGAAGATTAACCCTCATTTTTATCTATATGAGGAATTAGATCTGCAAAAAGGAAAATAATCAATGACTAAAAAATTTATCAATCAAATAATTTTTGATCCTGACAATATGGCGTTAACCTACATTGCAATTTTTTTCTTATTTTCAGTCCTGTGTTTGGAGACTTTAATTCACAAAACATCACCTACCTTTTATTGGAATCTTTTTTTCAGTATTGAATTTACATTACTTTGGTATGTAATAGCACTCAAATACCAAATCGACAAATGTGTTGGATTCAAAAAATGGTTTATTGATTTAAAGATTAGGGTGACATCGGTATATTCAAAAACAACCGTTTACAAGACTTCTGGATCAGATAAGATTTTTTTGATTATATTAGGAGTTCTACTGATATTTTGTGTAAAATCATTTGTCGATTTTAACAATTTGAATTTCAACTCTTTTACTCTTCTTGCTTCTGGAAAATTGTCTCCTGGCGAAGAAAAATTTTGGGATCTAATCAAAAGTGAAGCAGCGCCAATGACAGGATTTTACCTCACGTTATCTATATTAATTCTTACCATAATCAAAGAAATTATTTCTGATGCAAAAAATCGATATAATAACGAAAAATTGAATGAAAAATATGAGACTATACTCAAAAAATTAGATAAAATTCAAGAGCACCAAAAGAGAGAATAACCACTTTATTTATCTCGCAGTCATCCTCACACGAAATTTGACAAATATTTCACATCTGAAAATGCATGTTTTAACGTCGCATTAACATTGCACCATAACAAAAAAATGGGTGTATAAAAATTTTATAACGGTTAGTGTCCGTCATATATAGGTAGAATAAAATCGTTGTTTTTATTAAGGAGATTGGATTATTTTAACAACAGATTGAAATGGTTAAAATATGCCCCAATTGTAATTCACCCGTAATTGATGAACAATCGCAATTTTGCACTAAATGTGGTAGTCCTCTGATAACAAAGATTACCAATCCTACTAATGAAATTAATAATTATTTAGAAATAATTGAATATGAAAGGATCGAACCCTATTTAAAACAATATTGGAAAATAAAGGCAATTAAAGAAAAATATCAATTGTTTAGAGTAACTAATCCAGATATTCTTGATGCGATGGATAAAGATTTTGACTTTGATGATATTATTGAAAACCATAGAGATATGTATCAAAAAGGTATAGAATTAAAAAGAAATTTAAGAGATATCGAAAAAATTCGTGAAATTAACCTTGAACTTGACGATCTAAAAAAATTTATTTTATTTTTGGAGGATATCTCAAAATTTCAAAAATTACTTAGCAATAAAGGCATTCAGTGTGAGAGATCATCCCTTTTTTTTATCCTAATAAACGCCCTTCATGATGAAATTATTGAAAGGGTTAAAATAGAGATTTCACCATACATTTCAAAAATCCCAACAGATGCATCAATACCCATTGAGATAGTACTCGCAGAAATATTGTCAATTTATATAAATAAAGACATATCTGAAGAAAATATAGGAGACGATGAAGGATGTACTGCGGCCCTATTAAGTTTATCAAGAATACTAAAAAAATACGGATATATAGTAAGTACAGAAGAAATTCAAAAACATTGTCAAAAAATTATACACAATACTGTTGAATCTCTTGAGATAAAACAATTTGAAAAGGAACTATTTTCTGAATCGAATACATTTGTAAACGTTTCTCAAGAATCATCGAATGTTATTTCGATAGATAATCTGAGTGGTTTTGAATTTGAACAATTATTAGAACGGTTATTTGAAACTTGTAAATATGATGTAATATTAACCAAAAAAACTGGCGATCAGGGTGCCGATCTTGTAATCTCAAATGATCAAGAAGTCATAGTAATTCAAGCAAAGTGTTATTCTAATCAACCTGTGGGTAATAAAGCCATACAAGAAATCGTTGCAGCAAAAAAATATTACAAAGGTGATAAAGCTCTTGTGATCGCAACAACCACATTCACAAAGTCTGCAATAGAATTAGCAGAAGCAAATGATGTTGAACTGTGGGATGGTAAAATATTGCAAAGCAAATTAGAAGAAGTATTTTGAAAAATTTTTATTGTTTTTACCACATATGAAAACTTCCTCTTATTTAATACGTATTGCTCAAATTGGCGAAGATGTATGACAGTTGAACAAATTTTCGACGTAAAATTGTAACATAGCAGTATGGAGGAAAATAATTTTTTTTAAATACGTATAAATCATTTGAAAATGGGAATTGTGACCCAAAAGACATCGCTTGGGGAGAATATACCCTAATGTGTGTTTAATTTTTTGCCACTTTATTAATTGAAAAATAAAAAAAATAAAACACAGGTTTTGTAACAATGTTGTTTTCAGTAAGTTTTCGACGTAAAATATAAAAAAAATCGACAAACTATTATATAGTATTATAGAGAAAAATGGAGAAAATTCGATTTGTACGGCGTACGTGACTGAAAACAGTTATATGGTTTTCTTTTTTATTATAAATGCAGTATTTACCATTTTTCCTCTACTTTTTATTTGTTTTGATTTAATAATATATATTTTCTCAATTAATGATTTTATTCCTTCCTTACTATAAATACTGACTCTCTCTTGTATTTCCTGTGAAATTACCTCTAAAGATATAGGCTCATCAGGATTCTGTTGCAGCATATTGTCAATGTGTTTTTCAATAAATTTCATTATCCGTGACTTTAGAGCCTTTTGACTAACTTTCTTGTAGATATCGAAAAACGGAGTCTTTCCTTTCTTTTTTCCTTGAATAATGGGTATTTCGGATCGAATATTTACCTTATCAACACGACCTCCATTTTGTTCTTTACATTCTTTTGCGATGTCCACACTTGTGAATACAATAACCTCTTTAACAGAATTTGGATTATTTGGACTATCACGGAGATTTCTGCCAATCATCTGTATGAGATTAATTCGTGCTTCTTGATCCGATATGTCGCGAGGAACGTACGAGAGATATCCACGAGGATTCTTTTCTCTCTCTTTCTCTATCTCCTCGTGTGGTCTCCAGAATTCCTCAAAAGCAGGATGTAGGAAGTATTCAGGAGGATAATACGGAGTACCAAGGATTAATGAAATTGGATAATCTTTGTAATCATTTGAGCCACGAGTGTTTGATCCAAAATAGATTTCAGATTTTGTCTCTAATCCAGAGAACACATTTTGTTTTCCCCATTCTTTGAGAACATCATCATGTCCGAATATGAGGAGTTTTTGTCCAGTTGCACCTAATACTGGTTTGATTACATTTGCTATTTCCTGAACATCACGTCGCATTCTATTAGATTCTAATATTGCTTGCTTTGTTGTCGCACTGTCTGTTATCTGAAAAACAATATACCTTTTTGACTCCACAACCTTTCTTTTGAGAAGTTTAAAATCCCCTAATTGCCTGATGCAATACTTATCCTTGATGCTTGGTGTTGCGTTGAGATAACACACCCGGATAGATTTAAATTTTAATGATTCGTCAGAAACGATTTTGAGTTTGTTATAATCGGAATAGAAATGTAGTTTCGCTTTAGATTTTACTGCAAGAATTAAATGATATAGAAATGTGAGACCTTTGTGACTAGGTAGATCTGAATGTCCTGTGTTGTCAGTCAAGAATTGTTGTAGTTCTCGTAGTAATTGACTATCATTTAAGAGAATGAAATTAAAAATATCAATTTCATTCTCTTTTTTATAGTCTTTTAACATCAGAGCCAATTCGTGAAGATTCTGTGCTCGTATACCTTGTTTTGACAAATGGTTAACAAGAGAGTCCAAATCAAAAGAAGTAATCTCACTTTCAGGCATTATCACTGAAGATAGTGAGATATCATCAATTATTATTACAGGATTTTGATCTTGAATTACAGAATATATTTTAGTGAAGTTCTTCTCTGTGGTAAGAACACAAAACCCCTTTTTAGACTTGGAGAAATCTGTTATTTGATTCAACCTTTTTTGATACTCACACTTTTTGACTTCGGGACAATTTTCGCATTCATTCTTTGGAGTCTTTTTCTCATTCCAGAGTTTTTTATATGTTTTCCAATTTTTACATATCCCCTTTTGAGTCTTACCTTTGAAAACGAATGTTTGAACACTTGCATCAATTAATTGTTGAAGATAATTATTCTCCAATCTGTCGTATGATTGCATCAGGACGATAACAGGTCTATTTTCTTTCACAACATCTCCGATATATTCGAGTGCTGATGAAGTTTTACCACAGCCCGTGAAACGAGTATCGAAGATATTTCGTTCTGCAATGTCAGAATAGCGTATATTGTCCCGTTGTGCACTCACTTTATCACACTGATTCAAAATGATGAGTGAGGATCGTTATTCAGGATTCCGAATTGGGATTCGTGTAAACACCAATCACAAGGTTATAAAACAGAGTTATACAATATTTATACCATATAGGGTGATCTTGTTGCAACTAATCGGAAAGTCTAAAGTAAGTAAGATGAGGCCGAAACCCAATATTACATATCCATTCATTCGGTTACCTCAAGATTGTGGCAATGTGATAGGTCAGACGGTTACAATCTATGAAACAGAGCACGAAGGTAAGCGCGCATTTCTGCTTATGATGAGTGATAATGCAACTCTTTCATCAAGAGTTATACAACCAAATGCTACAAAGAACATCGAATCTCGCGTCTGTGCGCTTGAAATGTCTATTAGAGAAATTTCTGATAAGATAAACCTAAAAGAACCAGATAATCCATCTGAAATTAAATTCAGGAATACCCCCGACCAGATTCGAACTGGTGTCGCCGGATCCAAAGTCCTGCATGATTGACCGCTACACTACGGGGGTTCTCGATGACCAGACCACACATCAGACTTTGTCTGTACTGGTGGACATGTCCCAATTATATCACTCTTTGATCTCAAAAAAGCATTGATAGTCTGCCAAAATTTTGTGCATTTTTGCCGTTTACAGGATTAAAAGATCACATCCTCGCCAGCAGTTCTGTTTTTTTGGACTGGAATTCATCCTCGGTAATAATTCCCGCATCGCGCAATTCCGCCAGTTTTTTGATCTGATCAGGTACTGATTCATGCAGGAGAGTTGCTTCCTGAAAAAGACGGGAAGCCTTTTTGCCGACAGGGGGCACCTCCCGTATAGCAGGATCGTTGGGATTGACTGCCGGTTTTTGGGGCTCGATAGTATCGGTATAGACTATTGCGGTCTTGGTATCATCGGCAGCTGGCGACTCGTCAGTTATTCTTTCAACGTGTGTCGCAAAATTTTCTTTCCGATAGGATTGTCCTGTCGGGAAACCGGGTGACTGCTGTGACTCCCTCGCGTCGTGTTCGCAACAGTCTCGCGTTTTGGTATCGCAGATCTTTTTTAAAAGGGAAACCTGTTCAGCTTCGCATGAATCCTTTTGAAAACTTAACCGGGCAAGAATTTTTTGTGCATGTTTTGGGTCAGGTATCCCATAGAGACAGTCCAGCGGCGTGCGTGACGCTTCTTCCCGGCCTTTTGCAAATAAAATCCCGCCGCCCAAATTTCCCTGCTGCCCTGTTGCACCAATTCCCCGAATGGAGGTTTCGGCACCCCATCGCGTGAGCGTAACAGGGATGACCGTTCCAAAATTATAAAGCCGCCCCAAAAAGTTTTGTTCGAGCACGATCCGGCCAACCTGAGTGCCCGGGATCAGGTGTTCCTGTTTTTTAACAACACCGCCCTGGATCCGGATCCCGGCATTTGTGAGGATATACCGGATGGACTGCCGGAATTTTACAAGCCAAATAAGGACAACAACCGTTGCAAGTATACCAAACGGCTGGACAAGAAATGCTATCCATTCAAGATACAGTAAAAGGTTGGTCTGTACATTTCCACTCGATCCAACCACAAACAAAAGGCCGACAATACTGCTCAGACCCAGGCTCAGTATGGTGCCAGTCCAGACTTCCGTAATTCTCAATGACCAGCCGATTGCAGCAATTATTATGAAAATCCCAACCGGTGCGATCATAAAAATGGTAATAGTTGTCACATCCGGGAAGGCAGAAGTAAAAGTACTCATTGAACCCGGGAACATGTCATAGTATGACTGTTGTGCCAGCGTGCTCACGGAAGCCGGGGTGGTAAACGAACTCACCGTTGAATCAACTGCCGAAAAAAAAGTCCGGATAATTAGTGCCGTGATGTCGCGTGCGATTATCGAGACAAGAACAAGGATACAGGGCGTGAACGCAAGGAAATACCTGAACGCAAAACTCTTTTTATCCGGGCTTGTTTCAAGAAGGATCTGGCTGGGATCTTCGGTCAGATCATCGGGATGCTCGGTATTTTTTGGCGGAATTATTTCATGTATCGGGTTATCCGGGGAAGAGATCATTTTTATAAAAGTCCTGTTCGTGGCTGACGCTATTATTCAAATGATAATGTAAAAATGATACGGTAAAAGAATTTCTAAATGAATTTCCCTCTGGTATGCAAAGCAGAAATACGCTCAGGGGATATACCTTTTTGACAAATACCGGGCAACACCCCGTTATTCCGTCCACCACACAACAGGAGCATTCTGTGGTTTTTTCAGGGACACGTTTGTATTTTCTTTAAATACCATCTGTTCCGGTGTCATCCTGACAGCATTTTTGGATATCTGGCCGTCAAGAGAGAGAACCGTTGCATTTTCCCCATTCGCAAGAAAATCCCCGGTCTCATACAGCCCGTCTTTTGCTGACTTCAGGTATTTTTTAAATGTCCCGGCAACCATCCCTGCCCGTTTGTTCACTTCATAGGCAGCCTGGCGCCGGAACAGCTTTGGCAAAATCGCACTGCCTTTGTCCCAGTCAGGATCGAATGTAGATCCCTTTTTTCTACAGACCATGTTCCAGTCAAACGGAATTATGGCGGGCGTATAGAAATTGTCCCAGAGCCCGTTTTGATCGCTCTGCGCAGTCCGGGCACATTCCATCAGCGCATCGATCTCAGCGTTACTCATACAATTATAAAATGCCGGGAGTGCGTAGCCGGACTCTACGAGCCACTGGTTGATATTGACTTCACTGCCCCCGATATCAACAAGAATATCACCAACCATCCGGCCATATACATCGAAAACCTCTCCGGGTTCATCAACAGCACTTACTACCCGGCATTCAACAGAATCCTGCCCTGTACATGTGAGCTGATTATACAAAGCAACCGTAGCAGTTTCCGCAAAATACTGGCGAAAATCAAGATTCCATTCAAGAAAAAGATCGTGTTGCTTTTGCTGTTCATCGGTCAGCGGTTTTTTGAACTTTTTTGCAGCAACGGGCCGGTAATGCAGCTCCGTGGCATCGATGCCCTGGAGCCGGATAGTTATCTTCCCGTTTTTATCGATAGCCGGACGCCGGACCTTTCCAACAACGGTTGCATCGTCAAAGACATGTGTCACCCGGAACTCCTCTTCCGGGGACGGTCGGAATAAAAAATCATCCGAACCGACAGTCACCAGAATTTTTGTTGTGTCTGCATCGGAGGTACCATTCGGCCAGAACTGGGCAAGGTCAATTGTCCCTTTAACCTGAAGTAATCCATCTGCCATTACCTGTCACCGAAGGATAAATTATTATTTTAATAATATAATAGTTGGCGGGACTTTCTGCCGGATTTGATACACTGGATGGTACTATCCTCTTTCACCGGCTATTCCGGGCCCGTATCGGGCTCCGGTTACCCGGTTTTTCCGGCCCGACAACAGGAATTCACAAAAAACCAACAGGAAATGGAGATTCCGGGGTACTTTTCACGTCGGAGAATAAAATATCGAATTGGCACGAATTACGTGGCCGATCGTTTCCTCTACGGGATGAAAGGACAGGATAATGAAAGAACGCGACTATGGGGCTCCGGGATGTATCAGGAAGGATTTACGTCGGAGGGTTTTTTATATCTTCCACCGGCCACGAATTGTATTACAGTACTCATGATGACCTGAAGTATTCCGGGCCTGAATTAAGCTCCGATTACCCTGTTTTTGATGGCATGAGGCACTATAATGGCAAAAACCGGCACTTATGAAGAGTTCAGGGTTATTTTTTACGAGAGAGAAGTGAGACCGCTAATAGCAACGTTCCTGCAACAGGATTTTTAAAAATGTGCTGGAGAACCTTGGGTCCAGGAAAATGCCAATAGGGGGCTTTGCGAGGGGTGGCCAGAATTCATCCCGGATTTTTATCTCCCCGGCAAGAGTAAAGAATCCCGGGAAAAGAGATCGGTAATACTAGAAAAAATTCCGTCGCTGATCCACGGTCACAAAAAATTGCACAGCACGATTAGTCAGATTCGCGGCTCTCGTCATCCCACACTTTAAGACGGTCAAAATCCCGTTTCATCGTTGCCCGGCTCCGGGCCTGAGAACGGGAAAGCATCCGGTTCTGGCTGAAATCATATTCGCACAGGATTTGGGAATTCTTAAGAAGCGTCGCCCTGATCGGGTGGTGCCGGTAGATTACCGGCTCCTGGTTCCTGAAATACCACCGGATTCTCTGGAATGTGAGCCAGTCAAGTTTCATCGCAAGCGTCGCGTGGAACTGGAAATCGTCGGCAGAATCGAGATCGTATTTCCGTAACGAACAATACGGGGAGATCGTCCGGGACAACCGGTACCGGAACTGCCGTAAAGATTCATCCGGTATAATCGTGACAAAAACAACGCGTGTATCGTTGAAAAATCCGTAATTACCGACTGCATATTTTGGGATTTCCATTTGGCCTGTGCAGATGCCGGTAAAATCCGATATGAGTTTTTGTTCGTTTTCAGTCGAAAAAGGCCCCGCAAGGGAGATATGCGGGACCACCAGTTTGTTTTT
>Ga0116170_10005560_pt1 | contig 11230 bp, 7 predicted proteins | sample AD_JPNHW1_MetaG_FD_89797 | JGI IMG/M metagenome (GOLD analysis project Ga0116170, IMG submission 89797) | Active sludge microbial communities of municipal wastewater-treating anaerobic digesters from Japan - AD_JPNHW1_MetaG | ecosystem: Engineered > Bioreactor > Anaerobic > Digestate | place... | reverse complement strand
TCCATGCAGTGCCGCAACTGGCTGCGCATGGCCGATTGTAGTGTCGCCATCAGCAACGCCGCCGAGATGCCCTTGCCCGCAACGTCGCCGATGGCCACTGCCAGGCGGTGCTCTCCCATCCGCTGGTAGTCGAAGTAGTCACCCGATACCAGGCGTGCGGCGTGGCAAACACTAACGATCTCCAGGCTCCCAACCTGGGGAGTCTCCTTCGGATGCAGTTGCGCCTGCACTTCGCGGGCGATCTCAAGCTCGGCCTGCAGGCGCTGCCGTTCCTTTTCCGATTGCAGCAGCCGTTCGAGATTCTCGGCCATGGAGTTGAAGCTCTTGCCGAGTTCGGCCAGTTGGTCGTTCCCTTTGACCTCGATGCGGTGCGACAGGTCGCCGGCGCGGATCCGCTTTGTTCCCTGATACAGGTTGTGCACCGCCTCGGTAATAGCCCGTGTCAGAGAGATGCCGACAAACGCCGCCAGCAGAATCAGCACCACCGAGCTGACTCCAAGCAGGATGACGATTTCGAGCAATGATTGTTGTTCCCGCCATGACTTCTGGTTGAACAGCAGGTTCAGCACTCCGGAGACGCGCGTGCGCATCCCCAGCACGGCCACTTCCCGCGCGTTCACATCGTCCCAAACGGAAACTGGAACGGTTGCCCCGTAGTTGATCGGCAAGTCGAAGACGTTCGCGGCCTTCGGCACGTCGCCTGGCGGCGGCGGCGCTTCTCCTGGCAGACTCCCGTAGATGCGGACCGGCTGCGCCTGCTTGGCCGTGCCCCCAAGGTAGCTGCGCAGCGTCACATCACCCAAATTCGGCACCAGACCGAGCAGGAACGTACGCGAAATCGGCGCGACAACCAGAACCTCAACCGGCCCGTCGACGTGGGACCAGACGTGAAAATGGCTATCCCTGACCAAAACGCCGGATGCCTCGGGCCATTTCTGCTGGAGCGCCGTCAGTGAGGACTCTTGTGGGAAGCGCACTTCCCCGCCTCTCTCGTCGCGGACCAATATCTCCAGTCCGGGATAACGCTCCCGGAAGATCAGGCCGGTCCGCCGGGCCGCCTCGGTCCTGGCTTGGGCTGGGGCCTTGCTCAAGCTGATGGCGGCGCTACGGAACGAACCGACGCGACGTTCAAGCTCCGCGTTTAGCAGATATGCGCCAACCTGGCTCGAAAGCGCCCATGCGCCCAGTTGCGCGAAAAATGCCAACAGCACTACAGGCACTACTGCGATGAAGAGATAGGTCACCAGCAACCGGTCGCGCAAACGCCAGATCGCGCGCCGCATCCCCATCAGGGCGAGCCGGCCCAGCACCATCAGGCCTGACAGGATGCTGACCGTGCCCACCAGGATCTTGATCCCTGGCCTGAAGTCGGACCACTGAAGCAGCGCCAGCACGCCGAGCGAGCCGAGAAAGACGGTCTCCAGCCAGCCCAGCTTCCAGCCCGCGTCTCTTGTTCCAAGTCTCGCCATGCAGTGAGTGAGAGGTCGCGCTAGATCCTCGAATGCGCGATGTCGGGCAAATCCTCCGCGGCCCTGACCTGATGCGGCTGCAGGTAATTCTCCGCAAGGAATGGCTTGAGGATCGCCATGGCGTCCTCCGGCGTGTCGGCGAATTCGAATAGGCTCATGTCCTCCTCGCCAATCATTCCGTGCTTCAGAAGCGCCTCGAAATTCAGCACTTCGTGCCAGAACTCGCTACCGTACAGGACAATCTTGATCTTCTTCTCTAGCTTCTGCGTTTGCGTCAGAGTGAGTATCTCCGACATCTCATCCAGCGTTCCGAATCCTCCCGGGAACACCACCAGCGCCTTCGCCAGGTAGGCGAACCAGAACTTGCGCATAAAAAAGTAGTGGAACTCGAAATTCAGGTCCGGCGTCATGTGCGGATTGGGCCACTGCTCGAACGGTAGGGCGATGTTGAAGCCGATCGACAACCCCCCTGCATCGTTCGCCCCACGATTGGCGGCTTCCATGATCCCGGGTCCACCGCCGGTGCAGATGACGAACCGCCGGGTCGGCGGTTCGAGCGAGTCGCTCCACATGGTCACCTGTCGGGCCAGTTCACGCGCGGCCGCGTAATACCTGGCCATCGGCCCTTCCTCGCGGATGCGCGCCGAACCAAAAAAGACAACGGTATCGCGGATCTGGTGGCGGCCTAATCGGTCGAGCGGCTCAAAATATTCGGATAGAATGCGCAGACTTCTTGCCGACCATCCTTGCAGAAACTCTTCGTTCCTGTAAGCCAGTGGCGCACGCTCCAGCCGGCCTTCCTTGCTCATTCCTCCTCCTTGATGCGCTGATTCTCCAGGACCGCCAGCCGCTTTTCCAATTGTCGCATCGCCCTCACCATCTCTGGCAGTTTTGGAAACGACGCCACCGCGCGCCTCCATGTGGCCGCATCAAAAGCTGGCGATCCGGACATGACCGCGCCGGCCTCAATGTCGCCCCCAATGCCGCTCTGCGCATAGACCACGGCATTCTCGTGGATGGTCAGGTGCCCGCTCACGCCAACCTGGCCGGCGAGAAGCACGTCTTTCTTCAACACAGTGCTACCGGCCAATCCCGTCTGCGAGCAGATGATGCTTCTTTCGCCCACTTCGCAAGCATGCCCGATCTGGACCATGCTGTCGATCTTTGCACCCTCGCGAATCCGGGTTTCCCCCACGGTCGCCCTGTCCACGTTGCTCATGCTCTGGATTTCGACATCATCCTCGATCACCACCGGGCCGGATTGAACAATCTTGTAGTGGCTGCCGTCGGCCCTCTTGGCGAATCCGTAGCCGTCTGCCCCGACGACAACGTTATTTTGAAGGATTACCCTGTCGCCTATCCTCGTCGCCTCGCGAACGCTAACTCCCGAATGTGCGGTGAAATCGTCTCCAATCTGACATCCGTCGTAGATCACCACATGGGGATACATCACCGCACCGCACCCGATCCTCACCCCGGCCCCGACGACGCAATAGGCGCCGATACTCGCCTCCGCCCCCACCTCTGCAGTCGGGTGCACCACCGCCGTAGGATGGATGCCCGGCTCGGGCCGCGGCGGCCGGTAGAACTGTTCCAGCGCCCGGGCAAAATCCAGGTACGGATTTTCCGACAACAGCGCCGGCAACCCAACGTCGCCTGCGCTTTCGTGGAGGATGATCGCGCCGGCCTTGGTCGATTTCACCTTGTGCGCGTACTTGGGGTTCGCCAGGAAGGTGATCTGACAGGCCGTCGCGTGCTCCATCCCTGCCACGCCGCTGATTTCAACGTCGCCGTCGCCGCGCAGCGCGCAGCCAATGCGTTCGGCCAGTTCCAAAAGCCTCATTCGAAGTCAGGTTATCCAATCGCGGGCCCCAGCGGAAGGCCCATCTGAGGCCCGCTAACGCCGCTGCCGTGCTATCGTCCGGCGTAATGCGCCAGCTAGGAGCCCCGAGCACGTTACACTGTAGGTTCATGCGCGGATCGCCGGCACCCAGCCTCGTGATTTTCGCCGCGTCTTCACTCGCAATCTGCCTCGGATCGGATACTCAACAGAGTCCCGACCCTCGGTTGCGGCGCGCGGCAGAAGAGTTCACGGTCCAGACCAGAAATATGGGCCTTCGTCAGGATGCGCCCCGACGTGGACGCTCAACGCAGCGCAGCATCCAATTCCATGGGCGCTTGTTCCACAACTTCCGCAACGACTTCTTGGATGCCACGCCGCACGACGTCAAGCAGCGCGGCGGCGACAAAAATATCCTGCGGAGAAATCAGTTCGGTTTCAATCTCTCCGGCCCGCTTGTCGTGCCGAGCATCTATGATGGCTCCCGCCGGACCTTCTTCTCGGTCAGCTATGAGGGCGTGCGTGAGAAGATCGGTCGATCCTACCTGCGCACCATCCCGCTTGTGTCCGAACGCACTGGCGACTTTGGCCAGACGGTTGACGCCAATGGGGAATTGCTCCGCATCTTCGATCCCAACTCAACTCGTCCCAATCCCAACTACAACCCCGCGCAGGACGTTTCGGAAACCAACCTTCAATACTTGCGCGACCCGTTCCCGTCAAACCGCATCCCCACTGCTCGCATCGACCCGGTCGCCAGTAAGCTGGCTTCCTACTACCCCGACCCAAACTCGAGCGCCGGCCCGTTCGATCGCAACAACTACTTCGTCTTCTCCCCGGAATCGAATCAGGCCAACGGCATGATCCTTAAGGTGGATCACGCCTTCCTGCAGAAGCACCGCCTGGCCGTTACGACTTCTTTCACCAACGGTCTCGAAACCGCCGCACGCTTCTTCGATAATTCCGCCAACCCTGGCCCGGCTGACCGCGAATACTCAAACCGGCGCATCGCTGTCGAGCACATCCTGACGCTGTCGCCCCAGAGCGCCAACACGCTCACCGCCGACATCTCCAGCGACATCTCCGACACAAGTTCCGAGACAGGCGACTTCCCGAGTCAACTTGGCATCACCGGTGTGCCCGGCTCCACTTTCCCCTACGTTGTCGTCGACGGTTATCTCGGCCTCGGCCGCGCCAACCCCATCGCCCGCCACGCCCGCCATTACTTCACTTTCACTGACGGCTTCTCGCTGAGGCGCGGTAAACACAATCTTCGCGCTGTTGGCCAATTCGCCCGCTACCGGGCCAACACGTCGCTGCCGCAATTCCCCTCTGGTTACTTCCAGTTCAGTACCGGGCTCACTTCCCTGCCGGGCATCGTGAACACGGGCAAGGGGTTCGCATCCATGTTGCTCGGTTTGCCGCGCTACGTCGAGGTCAGCTACACGCCCTCCCCCTCCTATTGGCGCATTAGTAGGGGCTTGGTCGCTTTTAGCGACAACTGGGAAGCCCGGCCCGGCCTCAACCTTTCGTTTGGCTTCAGCGCCGAAATCAGCGCCCCCCGCACGGAACGTTACAGCCGAATGTCAACGGTGGACTTCAGCTTGACCAACCCGGCCAGCGGCACTCCCGGAGCACTCATCTTCGCCGGACACAACGGCGTGGGCCGCGCATTCCAGTCGGTCGAGGTCCGCCCCCAGCCCTCGTTTTCACTGGCCTGGAATCCTGGCGGCAACCAGAAGGCTGTCCTGCGCTACTCCATCGCGATGAGCTACCAGGGGTTCGCCTTCCCCAACGGCCAGTGGGGCACTCAGGGTTTCAATGGCTATTCAACCTTCTTTTCCCAGAACTCCCAGCTCGATCCGGCCCTGATCCTTTCCTCCGGCGTCCCTTCGCCAGCCTTTGCTTTGCCCGACCTGCGCCCGGAGGCCGCCAACAAGACATCCGCCGACCTGAACGACACCAGCGGCAACCTGCCGCGCTATTTCTCTTCAGGCTTATCCTACGAGCGTGAACTCCCGTTTGCCGTCGTCCTCACCGGCTCGGCTTCGATTTCTTCCGGCATCAACCTCTTTGTCGGCAACAATGCCGTCAGCCCGAATGCCGTTCACCCCGACAACCTGGTCTACCGGGATCAGCTCAACGACGAGACTTTTATCAGCCGGCTTCGCCCCTATCCTCAATACCTCCGCTTCGACCTGAACGGCCTCTGGGCCGGTGGCAAGTACCGGCGCACTGCCGGCGCTATCCGCATCGAGAAGCGGACTTCGCAGGGACTCTCCCTTTCGGCGAACGCCGAGTTTAGCCGCCAGTTTGACGACTATTCGGGCCCTTACGGCAAGCAGGACTTCTTCAACGTCGACAACGAATGGGCGCTGTCGGCCTATAACAGCCCTGTGAGGCTGTCCCTCAGTTATATGTACGAACTGCCCGTCGGCGTCGGCAAGTCCTGGTTCAGCTACCAGGACTGGCGCCGCTGGATCATCAGCGGTTGGTCTGTTTCCGGCATTAGTTCGCTCTCCTCCGGCGAACCCCTGGCGATCCACCCCATGTTCAACAACACCGGCGGCGTGATTCAGGCCCTGCGCATCAACACTGTCGATGGCATCGACCCTACAGTGAGCAATCCCTCTCCCGATCAGTGGTTCAACACCGATGCATTCAGCCACCCCGCCGATTTCAGTCTCGGCAGCGGGCCGCGCACCCACCCCACGCTTCGCAATCCCACCACGCAAAGCCACGACCTGTCGCTCGCCAAACGATTCGCCATCGATCAGGAGCGCGCCTTCGAGTTCAACGCTTCGGCCTTTAATTTCATCAACTTCGGCAACTGGAACGACCCGGACACCACCATCGGTACCACCGATTCGCCCAACGCCAACGCCGGCAAGATCATCGGGTCCCGCGGTGGGCGCGTCGTCCAACTCGGCCTTAGGTTCAGCTTCTGATGTACCGCCTCATTCTCGCTGTAGCTGCACTCGCCGCCGCTCTGACAGCGGCGCCGCCCGAGACTCAGGCGTTTCGCAGGACCACCGCCTGGATCGGGACCGGCCAAAGCGGACTTTGTGAGTCAGCCGTCAAAGTTGAAGGCAAGCCCTCGTCCGTCGTTCGATGTCTGACCCCAGCCGACGGTCTGATGCTGTTTGTCGTCGCCGATCTCACCGGCGATCTGACCCTCATCACCGAAGCCCGCGATGCGCTCGCCGCACAGTTTGCCGAGTTGCCTGCCCATGTTTGGACGGCGGCCCTCTCCGCCCAGGATGGCCTCCATGTTCTCTCTGACCCGGGCCCAGACCCTGCCGCTACCATCACAGCCATCCGCAACGGCCGGACGACTGGCGCAGCTGGCCTTCTTGAGGCCATGGAACCCGCCTCCAAGCTCGCTTCGGCAATCATCGCCAAATCCCCCGTTCGCATAGCCATACTGCATATCTCGGACTCCAACATTTACGGCTACCGCGAGGATTACACCAATCCCGTCATCAACTACTCCGACAGCCGCGATCTCTCGCGCCGCTTCCCCGACGCTCTCATCCGCGAACGCACCGCCAAACTGGCCGCCAACCTGGCCGGTTACGATGCCCCGGTCTTCGTGGTTCACCTTGCCTACTTGCGCGACCGGCTCAACGAGGCCTATCAGCTGGGCCTTCGCCAGGCGGCCGAGGCCACCGGCGGCTCAGCCGTCTTCTGCCGGTCCCAGGCCGAAATCTCCACCTCCATCAGTGCCGCTCTGGCCCGAATCCTTTCGCATCACGCACTCGATTTCTCACTTCCAACGGGCTTGCCCCGGCAGTTCACTATTGAACTCGCCGCGCCCGGCCTTACCCCCGAATACCGCTCACGCTTTGCTCTCGGACCGAAGTAGAATGGAATCCCTCTCATGAAACAAGCACGCTTCGCCATCGCGTTCTTGGCAGTGGCCGCGGTGGCCCTTCTCGCTTGGGCACTGTGGTTGAAGAATCAGAACAACTCACTCCTCACCCAGGCCTCCACCGGCGCCTCCACCGTGAAAACGCTCGAAGCACGCGCCTCGGCTGCCGAGACCGATAATATCGCTCTGCGCCGCAAGCTCGAGGCCGAAGGTATCGAGGTGCCCGCCCCCACCGGTTTGCCAAAGTCCTCGGTCCGTGCCGCCGAACTGGCTCGCACCGAAACCGTGCGCGCCATGGCGGACCTCCAAAAACGGTACGACGCCCTTCAAGCCCAATTCCAAAGCCTTCAGTCAGCTAAATCCGATCTCGACAATGCATTTGAGGCCACGCGCTCTGAACGCCGGCGCCTCTCCACCTCCGAGAGCGAACTCAAGGACGCCCTTGCCTCTTCCCGCCGCGTGCTTGAAGCCATGGAGGCCGAATTGAAAACCAAGAACGACCGTATCTCGTCGCTGGAATCCGACTTGCGGCGCGTTCGTGACTCAATCGCCGCCGATAGCCGCCGGTCATCCCAGGTCGGCGCCATTCTTGGATCATTTGAAGATCTCAACCGCCGCCGTGAGAATACTCTCACCGGCCTGCAGCGGCGTTTTCGCGACCTGACTGATTCCTACCGCGCTCTCGCCCTGCGCCTCGACACCCAGCGCGATAGCCAGACCCCGCTGCAGATTACCTCCGCCGAGGTCTCGCGCATCACCAGCGCCGTCCAGTCGGCCGAGGACGAGCTCCGCCAGCTTTCGACGCTCAACGCCGAGTCGCAACGCCTCACCCAGCGTCTGCGCAATTAGCTCCCGCCGCCATCTTCTTGCAGCAGGGCCAGCGCCACAATCGTCTCTGGCCTCGGGTCTTCCTTGTCCCAATCCCCTTTGACCTCTACCTCGTAGCGCGGCATGTCCTCTACCGGCACTCCGTTGTAGCAGAGATCGCATGGCCCGCTCGCCGTTCCGCCGATCCGAATCAGCGGCCCATACAGCCTGCACACCGCCGGCCGGTGCTTCCTCAGCAGGCAGACCCCTTTCTCCGGATCCAGCACCGGACACGCCGGTCCCCTCCACCGTGCAAAAAACCACAGCCTCCAGCCGACATCCGCCGTCAACTCCCCTTTTTCTAGATCCCCTGGGAACTGAGCCTCGGCCGCCGCCCGATTCGCCCGCGCCCGCTCCTGAATCCCGTCGGCCACCTCCCTGGGCGCCTGCTCCAGACCACGCCGCAGCCGTGCCGCATCGGCCTGCGTGATAGCGAACGGGCGCTTGCAGCAGTCATCACATCCCGGTCTGCAGGCAATCAGGTCCCCCCCGGTCCGGCATGCCTTCCGGAACGCCCGTTCGATGGCCAATAACGCTTTCCACTCTTCCACGTCTAACTCCCGGTCCGCCACGATCCGGCCTCGAATTGCGCCGGGATGCGAAAATACGAATAGGTTAACGTCTCAGACCATGATGCGACTCTTTCTCTTCGCCCTGCTGCTGGCCGCCACTGCGGTCGCGCAACAACCTCTCGCCAGCGGCATCGACACTGCCGCCATCGACCGTTCCTGCAAACCTTGCGACGATTTCTGGCGCTTCGCCAACGGCGGCTGGGTGGACAAGAACCCCATCCCCGCCCGCTATTCCAACTGGGGAACCTTCACCGTTCTCCAGGAAGGCAACCGTGAACGCCTCCGCGTGATTCTCGACGAAGCCGCCACCAACCGCAAGACAACTGCGTCGGCCGACCAGAAACGGATCGGCGATTTCTATGCCTCCTGTATGGACACCGCCTCCATCGACGCCCTCGGCGCCAAGCCGGTCGAGCCTCTCCTGGCTCGCGTGAAGGCCCTCAAGACATCCGCCGAAGTGCGCGCATTGCTTGTTGAGCTCCAGCGTGAGAATCCGATTGCCCCATTCGGTTTCTTCGGTTCGCCTGACCTCAAGAACAGCAAGGACGTCATTGTCAACGTCAGTGCCGGTGGCCTCTCCCTGCCCGAGCGGGACTATTACTTCAAGGACGACCCGCGCACCCGGAAGATCCGGGAAGAGTTCCTGAAGCACATCGCCAGAACCTTCGAACTGCTGGGCGACTCGCCCGAGGCCGCCGCGGCCGGCGCCAAGACCGTCTCCGATTTCGAAACCGTTCTCGCTCAGGTCACCATGACCAACGTCCAGCGCCGTGATCCTTACGCCCGCTATCACAAGATGGACCTCGCCGGACTCTCGGCCATGTCGCCCTCGATCGATTGGAAGGCGCTGTTCCAGCTTTTCAAGATCTCCGAATCGACGCCCGTCAACGTCACCGAGCCTGAGTTCATCAAGACCGTTGAAGCCCAATTCGCCGCGGCTCCGCTCGACACCTGGAAGACCTGGATCCGGTGGCGGATCGCCTCATCGGCTTCTTCCCACTTGTCGCAGCCATTCCGTGATGAAAGCTTTCGCTTCGGTGCCACCGTCCTGACCGGTGCCACAGAGCAGTTGCCCCGCTGGCAGGTTTGCGCCAACACCATCGACCGGGTTCTGGGTGACCCGCTCGGACGGCTCTTCGTCGAGAAGCACTTCCCGCCCGACGCCAAGCAACGGATGAACCAGCTTGTCGAGAACCTGCGTGTCACGCTTCGCGAGGAACTCGAGTCCGCCGATTGGCTTGCCCCCGAGACAAAGAAGAACGCCGTCGCCAAGCTAAACGCATTCGTCGCCAAGATCGGCTACCCCGACCGCTGGCGCGACTACTCGGCCATGAAAGTCGATGCGTCGAACTACTACCAGAACATGCGCTCCGCCGCCGTCTTCATGCGCGACTACCAGATGGCCAAGATCGGCAAACCCGTCGACCGCAGTGAGTGGGGCATGACTCCCCCCACCGTCAACGCCTACTACAGCCCTCTCATGAACGAGATCGCCTTCCCTGCCGGTATCCTCCAGTCGCCGTTTTTCGATCTGACCGCCGACGACGCCGCTAACTACGGCGCCATCGGTGTCGTGATCGGCCACGAGATGGGCCACGGCTTCGACGATCAAGGTTCGAAATTCGACGCCGAAGGGAATCTCAAGAATTGGTGGACGCCCGAGGACCGCCAGAAGTTCGACGCGCGCGCCGCCTGCGTCATCGACCAGTTCAACACGCTCGACGTCGGCGACGGCCTTCGCCACAACGGCAAGTTGGTCGTCGGCGAGGCATTGGGCGATCTTGGCGGCATCACCCTTGCCTACAAGGCCTACAAGCGCTCGCTCGGCGGCAAGCCCGGACCTATCCTGGATGGCTTCACCGCCGGCCAGCGGTTCTTCCTTGCCTTTGCCCGCGTCTGGGCGCGCTCCCACAGGCCCGAAGACCTGCAACTGCGCCTGAAGACCGATCCGCACCCCATTGCCAAGTACCGCACCATCGGCACACTGCAGAATAGCCCCGAATTCCAACAGGCCTTCTCCTGCAAACTCGGCGACCCAATGGTCCGCCCCGTCGAGAAACAGTGCAAACTCTGGTAGCCGCCCGGCTGCCTCTAAGTGAAATGGGACGTCCGATCTTGCGGGCGTCCCTTCATTCCTTGCGTTGAGCGCCAGCCTACCCCGCCACCGGCGACAGAACCTGCTCGTGCACCGACTTGAGGAACTTCAATCCTTCGCTCGCCAATTGCTCAGGTGAATCGGCCAGCTTCCGCCAGATGCAGCATAGCTTCGCGATCTTCTCCATATCCGGATCGAACGACTCGATCGTCACGCAGCCGTCGTAGCCAACCTCGCGAAGCGCTTCAAAGAACGCCACCCACGGAATCAGGCCGCGCCCTGGAATCCCTCGCTGGCTTTCGCAGGCGTGAACATACCCCAGTGCAGGACCAGTCTCCCGTACCGCACGCGCGAAATCGTCCTCTTCCCTGATCATGTGGAACGTGTCCAGATGCACCTTCACGTTCGGCATCCCGACGTCACTGATGAATCTCCTCGCGTCAGCGGCGATGTTGATCAGATGCGACTCGAACCGGTTCACCGGCTCTATGCCCAGCACCAACGCCGGATTCGCTT
>Ga0116170_10005557_pt1 | contig 11236 bp, 6 predicted proteins | sample AD_JPNHW1_MetaG_FD_89797 | JGI IMG/M metagenome (GOLD analysis project Ga0116170, IMG submission 89797) | Active sludge microbial communities of municipal wastewater-treating anaerobic digesters from Japan - AD_JPNHW1_MetaG | ecosystem: Engineered > Bioreactor > Anaerobic > Digestate | place... | reverse complement strand
CGTTCTTGTTTCGTTTGTCTGGGTGGCAAAAGCCGCTGATGAACTGGACTTTGTTTATGTGAATGGGGTAACCTACTTCAGTGAGGACATCAAAATCAGTGCTACCAATGCCCGTATCACCACTGAAAACGGGCTGATCCTAAAAGCTCCGCTGGAAAAGGTGGATGCTTACCGGGTGGATGGAAAACTTTATGAACGTCTGCCCCTCATATGTACCGATGGGAAAAGCAAGGGTACCGCTTTGATGGAATTTGTCACCCAGCACAATGGGCTGAGGCTTTACAAACTCGTGAATTGCCGTATGAATACTCCTGAAAACTGCCGTTTTGCCGACAGTGCCAATCAGGAATGCGTCTATTTAGTCTACAAGGATGGTCAAATGTATCTTCATGTAAATCAGAAGAATGCAGAAACGGTCTTTCCGTTCTTTCATGTGAAATACGCTTGTAACAGTTAGTTAATAATTCAGCATGTGACCGGCAACAAATCTCCCTTTGTTGCCGGTTTTTTTATGTACCGGTCAGCGTTCCCTGAGCGGCAATAACACCCTGAATTCACTTCCCTTTCCAGGTTCACTTTCCACTTCGATTCTACCCTGGTGCTTTGAAACGAATTCCTGGCATAAAATAAGTCCAAGTCCGGAACCGGGTTCCTTTTCGGTACCCCTCGTTTTGTGGGAAGAGTCTATTTCAAAGAGTTTTTTCAGGGTCTCCTGTTCAATTCCCAGTCCGTTGTCCTTTACACAAATCCTGCAAAATCCGTCCGTTTCAGACAAATCCACCATAACCTTTCCGTTTTGCGGGGTGAATTTCAAAGCATTTGTCAGCAGGTTCCGCAGGATTGTCCTGATCATGTTGATATCACCCGGGACCACAAGATCCTCCTTTATTTCAGCGGTGATAGATATGTTCTTTTTAACGGCATGTGCCTCAACCAGACTTAAACCCTCTTCGATCACGCTTCTCATATCGACCGGTTCAGGATGGAAGACCATGGTTCCTGTTTGGGATCTTGCCCACAGCAACAGATTTTCCAGCAGTTCATAAGCCTGATGGGATGAATCTTTGATATTTTCCAATGATTTACGCATTTTACCCGGCTCAGTGCTTTCCATGTTCATCAGTAATACCTCTGACAGGCCGATGATGGTGTTAAAGGGATTGCGGAGGTCATGAGCTATGATGGAAAAGAATTTGTCTTTTGAGGCGTTCAGTTCATGCAGTTCTTTGTTTTTATTCAGAATTTCCGATTTCTGTTCCTCGATCTGACGCGTTCTTTCGCTCACTTTTTCTTCCAGAAGTCTTTTATCGGAAAGATGTTTGTGCTCCCTCCTTTTAAACAGGGTGAGTACCACCAAAAGGGCGGCAACGATGTAGGAAAGCATGGCCAGGTTGCTCATCCACCAGGGCGCTTTAACGACAATATGAAGCGTTGCTCCCTGTTCATTCCACAGTCCGTCACTGTTGGATCCCCTGATCCTCAGCCGGTATTCACCGGAAGAAAGATTATAAAAAGAGACGAACCTGCGGGTTCCTATGTCGACCCATTCCTCATCCATCCCTTCAAAATGATACATATACCTGTTTTTTGACGGATGGGTAAATTCAAGGGCTGCAAATTCGATGGTCAGGGAGTTTTCATTGTGGGGCAATACCAGGCGGTTTGTTTTTTCCACATTGATGTATTCCCTGATTCCTTTTTTTAATTTGTAGACTGAAGTGATCACTACAGGTGGGATATAGGGGTTATTCCTCAGGGAATCGGGATAAAAGGCATTTAGACCGTTCATGCCCCCGAAAAATACTTCGCCGTCATCGCTTACAAAAGAGGCATTCAGGTTAAATTCCGGGCTTTGCATGCCATCTTCCACTGAAAAAGTATGAAATGTTCCCGGTTTCGGATCAAAACGGCAAAGACCATTTCCGGTTGCCACCCAGATACCGTTGCTCTTATCCCGCTGAATGCTGTAAACCAGGTTTCCCGGCAACCCATGTTCCTGTGTATACCAGGTAAAGGAGGAATCTTTTCTGGAAAACCTGTCGATGTAAGAACTGGTTCCAATCCAGATATCCCCGCTTTGATCCTCACACAACGATGTGACGAAATCGTCTGAAAGCGCTTTGTCTCCACCTTCACTTTTCCCAAAATGACGAATACTGCCTGTGGCAGGATTTAACAGATCCAGGCCTTCCGTGGTGGCGATCCAGATGAGTGAATGGCTGTCTTCAAGAACATCATAAACCAGGTTTCCACTGATCCTGTACTGCTCCTGCGCTGTTGCATGGAACCTGGAAGTTTGCCGCTGCAACGGATTGACCTTGAAAAGCCCGTTCTGGGTAGCCACCCAGTAATTCTTCAACCGGTCCTGTATCATGGTGAAAATCCGGAGTCCCCTGAAATCAGGAAGTGCAGGGTTTCCGGAGAAAGAGGATGGCCGGATAAAACTTCCGGATTTTTCCTGCCAGACCAGCAGGCCATCCCGGGTGCCGATCCAAAGCATATCCTTATCATCTTTAAAAATAGAATGGACATAGTTATCCGGAATGTAATTCTTACCACTGTGATGGGATGAAAAATGTTCCACTTTCCCGGTTGATCTGTCGAAAATATTGAAGCCCTGTCCCCAGTTGCCGATCCAGAGTTTCCCTTTATCATCTTTGTACACTGACGCGATGATGTTCCCTGCCAGATTAACGGAGGAAGGAGAGCCGCTGTTCCGGTAAAGGTTGAACTTTTGCTTCTTCAGGTCTGTCCGGCTAACACCTGACAATGTTCCTATCCAAAGATTCCCTGACCGGTCAGGGAACAAGGATAAAATAATGTTATGTGCGATGGCGCTGTTTTCTTCAGTAAAACGCTCTAAAACTTCATTCCCGTTGTAATCCTTCATCAGCACATTAAGTCCTCCTCCTTCGGTGGCAATCCATAAATTTCCCGAACTATCGGCTGTGATTGCCCTGACAGTATTGTTAATCAGGTAGTTGCTGTTGCCGGGAATGTTTTTATATTGCAGGAACGATTTATCATTTTCCCGGTACCGGTACAATCCGGATGGGGTGCCAATCCAGAGGTTTCCCTGTTTATCCCTGAATAAAGCTGAGATCAGTTGATTGCCAGGGTTAAGGGATCCGGGTAAATCACGGGCAAAAACCTCAAATTTACCGGAGTCGGGAGTGAAGCAAGCCAAACCGTTCGGGGAACCGATCCAGATTTTATGGTCAGGATCTATGAGAAGGGGGATATTCCAGTCTTTAATACTCTCATCAATGGGGACAGGGGAGAGAAAATGCCGGAAAGATAATTTTTCAGGATCGCAGATCGATAAAACGGGCGGGGTATTGATCAGAATTGTCCCATCGCCGGCTGTCTTCACATCGTAAATATATTCGGTGATGTTTCCGGCATAAGGTGTGGAATAATGAATCCTTTCGAATCGCTTCTCTTTGAAAAGATAACGGTTCAATCCTCCTTTGGTGCCGATCCAAAGATTTCCCTGCTTGTCTTCGGTAATGCTGTAAATCCAGTTGTTGGAAATGGAAGTAGTGTCGTTGGGTTTAAAGATGAACACTTCAAAACTATAACCGTCGAAGCGGTTTAACCCGTTTTGGGTGCCGAACCACATAAATCCGCGGGAGTCCTGGTATATGCAGTTGACCACCGACTGTGAAAGGCCGTCGGAGATGGAGAATCCGGAGAAGAAACGCTGCTGGCAATGGCCTTTCAGGAAAAAAACAAAAAAAAGGCAGGAGATAATAAGCTTGTTCATTGTAGTTACATGGCGGATGCAAGATACATTTTCCATGGGAAAAATGCAAGCAATCTTCCTGTTTATGGCATCGGGAGAGTTACCCGTTACAGAATCTCACCGGACACATGCCTTGCCCTTGACGCAAAAGTACTTGGCGAAATTCCTTCGATCTTCTGAAAGGTCGTTCTGAAGGCATTCCTGTTGGAAAAACCCGAAAGCATACCGATGGCCTCCAGGGTCATCTCATTGGTTTTCCCTTCCCGAATCAGCTTTTTAGCATGTCTTACCCTCCATTCATTTCTGTAATCATGGAATGGTTGCTTTTTCACCTCTTTAAAGAAATAACCGAGATGATGTGTGGGTACTCCCAATGGAACTGAGATCTGAGACAAATTTAAATCAGGCTGGAGATATGGCTTGTATTCTTCCATGTATGCATCCACCTGTTGCCCGAGGGAATCAAGATAACTGTTCTCCAGATGGAGCTGTTTTTTGATGGTATCCGAAATGACTTTCTCAGGATAACCTTCTTCTCTGGTATCCATCAGCGAAGAAGGTAACCGGGGCAAGCCATATAATATGGAGGGAAAAAAAAATGGCGTGATGAGTAACCCGATCAATCCAAGTGCAGATAAACTGCGCAATAAATTGATGTGAAAATAGTAATCGGAAAACTCCATTTTAAAGCCCCGGATGATCAGATGGATCTGGGTGATGACCAGTATCAGTAAAAATGCCAGTAACAGGCACAACCAATTTTTCATAAACAACTGTTTGGAAAAAACAGCTGTTTCTTTTCCCTTTTTCAGGTAGCTGCACAACAATCCCAAAGACCAGAGGGTATATCCTAAAACAAGCAAAGGGCGGATCACATATTCTAAGGAAACCGGTAAAAAACCTGTAAGAATGGTTGACTGGAATTCCTGAATGAAACTTGTATCCTGAACCAATGCCTTGGCCGCTTCCACTTTCTCCTGCCAGGGAACCAGCGTTTGGGGAAAGGCAATTATGAGATAAATGATTAGGGGCAAAAGATGCCCTATGTCCCTTCTTGTCAGCCTGGGATCATCTTTAAGGACGCTCCGGAAGTACCAGTAAAGCATCGGTCCTATCAAATACACCGGAGCGCTGATGATGGCAAAGTTGACCAGAAAAAGGCTGATCAGGGTAACAGATTTTGAATAAAGCAGAATATACTGATAAAAACTGTAAAGGCTCAGGAATAAAAAAAATAAACCCAGGTATAACGTGGATTGACTTTTCTTCACGTTGAATGAAATCAATATGGCAGACAATAATATTCCCAGTATGGAGAAAAATATCAGCATGATTTGATTAAGGAGCATAAAAATAATCAAATGAAATATTTGAATTAACAATAGTTTTGTAAAAAATTTCTTTCAAAGATTATGGCCAGATACCCTTACAGGCTGATATCCGCCACACTGATCATTACTGTAGTACTCTGTATTTCATGCAGCAATCCATCAGGGAAACACGATGGGTCTTCCGGGTCTCATCCGGATTCTCTCCACGAGCAATCAGAGATTGGATTTACTCCTGCATGTGCATCATTGGTTTCTCCGGAGAACCCTCTTCCGGGCGATACTTTCCGGATCATTTCCACCGGAGGAAAGGAAATTCTGAAAGCTGAAATCACTGTCTTGGGACCTTCAGGACAGATAAAGCCTTTGAGAACCCGTTCCGGAGGAGCAATTCCCTCCTGGAGGGTGGATGAATTCAGGACAGAGATAGCAGGCGAATACAGCGTAAAGGATTTAACAGGAAATGATAAACTCCCTTCCCTGAAGTTCCACATTGGAGGGGATAGCCATGAAAAGTCCGGAACAGGCTTTCTACTCCGTCCGGAGGGCTGGACTCCCGCGATGGAGGAACTCTATTCCGCCTGGATCAGTGCGCTTTTTGACGGTTGCGGCGAAGACCGCTCCTGGAAATCCCTCCATGAAGTGACTCAAAAAAAAGAGAACAACTTCCTGTATAACTTCCTTTCACGGGGGGAAGATGACCCCGGAAGAAAGGGAAGCGTGGTGATGCAGCCCGATTGTGCCGACAATCCTTACTTTTTCAGGGCTTATTTTGCCTGGAAGCTGGGCCTTCCCTTTGGATTCCATATCTGCGACCGCGGGTACCTGGGGAAAAGCCCGTCAACAGGCGCCTGGGTGACCGCCACTTCTCCTGTCCCTGGTCCTGTCCCTGTTTCTTCGTTTAATGTCTTCCTCCGGAAAGTGATGAATGGCGTGCATTCCGGCAGCGCCCGTACCGCGCTGAATAACAACAGTTCTGATTATTATCCGGTGGCCCTCAACCATAATTCCATTCGCCCCGGAGTGGTGTATGCCGATCCTTACGGTCACACCTTTGTTATTGTCCGCTGGATCCCTCAATCCCGTAAACAACCCGGAATCCTGCTGGCTGTTGATGCCCAGCCCGACGGAACCATTGCCATCAAACGTTTCTGGAAAGGGAATTTTCTCTTCAATACCAAAGAGGTGGTGGGAGAGCCGGGATTCAAAGCCTTCCGGCCAATCGTTCCGGAGCAGGGGAGTTGGGGCTTATTGAAAAACAATGCGCTGACTGAAAGTTCCGGATTTGTTCCGTTTTCCACAGAACAATTAAACCTGGAACCTGAAACTTTTTACCATAAAATGGAGCGGCTGATCAATCCGGAACCCATGGATCCGGAAAACGCACTTACCGGCCTGATCAATGCACTTCACGAACAGTTGCAGGTCAGGGTGAACTCCGTAGCCAACGGAGAAGCCTGGTTTAAAGCACATCCCGGCGGGGTGATTCCCATGCCCGGATCTGCCAATGGCCTCTTCCAGACCGGCGGTGACTGGGAGAATTACTCCACCCCCAACCGGGACCTCCGGCTGCTGATTGCCATTGATGCCGTCCTCCAATTTCCGGAACAGGTGGCCAGGTTTCCCGAAGATTATAAAATATCAGGATTATCATCCACAACAAAAATTCAGGAAAAACTGCAGAAATCACTCCTGAATCAGGTTGAAAAACTAAGCTTTGACTATACCCGGTCGGATGGATCCACATGGCCATTGACACTCAAAGAAATTCTCGACAGGCGCGAAGCCTTTGAAATGGGCTGGAACCCGAACGACGGGCCCGAAATCCGCTGGGGCGCTCCGGAAGGCAGCGAAGAAAGATCGACCTGCAAAAGAAAAGCCCCTGCAGCTCAGCTGGAAAAGATGAAATCTTTCCGGAAGTGGTTTCAGCAAAGGTTGCACCCGCCCACATAGTCTGAACAATGATTTTTGGGATTAAATTGATTTATATGATTGCCTGACATGAAAAAGGTTCTGATCTTTTCAATGAAATCGGAACCTTGTAATTATATAACAAAAATGTTATATTTGTGTTTCTGATTTTTCATTACACCCATTTCGCACAAATGAATGAAGTACAAAGAATTAATCAGGATGCTGGAAGATGATGGCTGGTTCCTGGTCAGTCACAAACGCCACATAAAGTACAGGCATCCATTTAAACCAGGTCAGTTGACGGTTCCGTTTCATTCCGGGGAGATCCCTTCCGGAACAGCAAAGAGAATTCTTAAAGATGCAGGATTGAACTAAAATTAACGGACAGACTATGCAGGCAGATTTAAATAAAGTAAAGGTCATTATTGAAAAGTCAGATGATGGTTTTTGGGTGACCGTGGAAGATCTTCCCGGTTGTTATTCTTTTGGAAAGTCAACCGGCGAGGCATTGGACGCCACAGGGGAAGCCATTTCAGACCATATTTCGGGCTTGAAGGAATCAGGTGAGAAAGTGCCGGAAATGTTTTGTCAGTCCTATGATTTTGAGGTGAAGTATGATTTGCAGTCCCTTTTTGAATCCTTCCCCTTCATCAATAAATCAGCGCTGGCACAAATGATCGGAATTAATCCCGGCTTACTCCGTCAATATGCCAAAGGTCTGGCATTTGCCGGTGAGAAACAGCGGGAGAAAATCGAAAAGGCGCTCCACAGGATAGGGGAAGAGTTGTTACAGGTGCATTTATGAGCCTGGATTGCCTGTCAACCGTTGGCTGACCGCGTGCCGCAATAGCTTCAGCGCATCGCCGTCGGCATGCTTTTGGCGACCGATGGGCAGCGCAAGCCAACGGCAAGCAACAGCTTATTTCGCCCTTAAGTATTGCTGCGGCCACTGAGTCTCCACTCCAAGCTCCTTTGCTGCCTGAAGCGGGAAGTAGGGATTTCGTAGCGCTTCTCTTCCGAAAAGAATCAAATCGGCCTGCCCGTTGTTCAGAATATTCTCTGCCTGCTGCGCACCGGTGATGAGTCCCACCGCACTGGTCATTATCCCGGTCTCTTTTCTGATTCTTTCCGCAAAAGGGATCTGGTATCCTGGACCCAACACGATTTTCTGGTAAGGGACCAATCCTCCGGAGGAACAGTCGATGAGGTCAACACCTTCCGTTTTTAATACGGAAGCCAGTTGTACAGCCTCATCAATGTTCCAGCCCCCTTCATACCAGTCAGTGGCAGAAATGCGCACGAATAACGGTTTTCCTTCCGGCCAGACCATTTTGACCTTTCTGACGATTTCAACCAGGAGGCGGATTCGACTCTCAAAGCAACTCCCGTATTGTTCGGTTCGATGGTTACTTAGCGGGGAGAGAAATTCATGGATAAGGTATCCATGGGCGGCATGGATTTCGATAATATCATATCCCGACTCCTGCGCCCGGATGGCGGCAAGTTGAAAATCTGCCTCTACTTTTTTGATCTCATCAATGGTCATTTCCCGTGGCGAAACATCATCCGGATTAAAGGGAACTAAAGAAGGGCCGATGGTTTCCCAACCTCCTTCTTCCGCAGACAATTGTTTACCGCCCTTCCATGGGAGGTTGCAGCTTCCTTTTCTGCCGGCGTGGGCAAGCTGAATGGCAGCATGTGCGCCCTGGCTGTGTATGAACCGTGTGATCTGTCTCAGCTTGTCAACATGATCATCTTTGTATATGCCCAGATCCTGTGGTGTAATGCGGCCTTCCGGGGATACAGCGGAAGCTTCCTGGATAATCAGGCCGAAACCTCCGCTTGCCCGTGTACCGTAATGCACCAGGTGCCAATCGGATGCAAATCCGTCGGTGGCAGAATATTGGTCCATGGGAGAAACTGCCAGGCGGTTTTTCAGGGTAATGCCTTTGATCTTACAGGCTGAAAACAAGTTCGTTGCCATAAGCATGTATTTTCAGGATTGTGAATGAATTCTGACGCGAAAATAAGTATCCGGCAGGATCTTTCATCTGCTTTCATCAAATCTTTAGCCGACCTGACCGGAAAATAGCCTGGATTTTATCTTATACCGGCATCAGGTTAACTATAAAATGGCTACATTGTGCACCTGAACCGAATTAAATCTGATCATCATGGCTCCGATGGCTTTGGTATCTGTTCTGGTGCTTGCCAGTATTGGATTCATCATTTTGCTCACCTCAAAGTTTCGCGTCAATGCTTTTGTTTCTTTGTTCCTGGTGTCGCTTTTTCTGGCGCTTACCGTGATGCCGGAGAAGGATATCGTGAAGATCTTGAAAGATGGTTTTGGGGGAACTACCGCTTCGATTGGATTATTGATCATCCTGGGAGCCATCATTGCGGTCATCCTGGATAAAAGCGGGGGAGCGCTGAGCATTGCCCGGTATGTACTTTCCAAAACCGGGGAGAAAAAAGCCCCGGCAGCGCTGGGAATTACCGGTTTCGTGGCTGGAATGCCCATATTCTGTGATTCCGGATTCATCATTTTAAGCGGACTGGCCCGCTCCTTCAGCAGCCGCACCGGCATAGCCATGCCTTTGATTGCCGGCGTCTTAGCCAGTTCACTTTACTCTGTGCACTGCCTGATTCCGCCCCATCCGGGCGCACTGGCTGCCGCAGGGATCATTGATGCTCCCATTGGTAACCTGATCCTGGCAGGTACCCTCTTTGCCATACCTGCCGCACTTTCCGCTTATTTCTGGATAAAGTGGATTACTAAGGGGAAAGGTTATTTGCCGGCAAAATCTGTTTTGCCCGAAAATCAGCAGGAAAGTGTACCTTCTCCTCCGGTCTGGATGGCTTTATTGCCCATTGTGATGCCCCTGTTGCTGATTTCTGTCAACTCCCTGCTTACCATCCTTTACCCGGGATCCGTCAACGGAGTGGTGAGATTTCTCGTTTTTACCGGACAGCCTGTTATTGCCTTGTCAGTTGGGGTGCTGTGCGCCTTACTTTTAGTCCGGAATGGGGGCATGAATTCGCTGAACAGCTTGTTTGATTCCGCCGTTGAAAAAGCCGGGCCTATCATCATTGTTACGGCAGCCGGCGGCATGTTTGGACTGGTCATTAAGGAAACCGGTGTTGGGGCTGCTGCCGGTGAATTGTTAAGCCAGTCAGGCGTTGCGCTTCTGGTGCCTTTTCTCATTGCGCTGGTGATGAAAACAGCCCAGGGATCCTCCACGGTAGCCATCATTACGGCCTCTTCGTTTGTGGCGCCCATGCTGGCCCAACTTGGCCTTGATTCGGAATGGGGAAAGATCCTGACTCTTCTCTCCCTGGGCGCCGGTTCCATGGTGGCTTCTCATGCCAACGATTCCTATTTCTGGGTAGTGTCGAAGTTTTCGGAAATTTCCCCGGGTGTGACCCTCAGGGTACATACCACCGCGACCATTGTCATGGGAATTACTGTTTTTGCGTGCATCATGATTGCTTCATTATTTATACTTTAATTTTTTTCACCGGCGGATGAATATGCCGGGAAAAAATTGACCTTTGTCCGCTGTAACAACATTTCCATGCATAGGCAAAAAAAAGTGCGGACAGCCAGCTTGTCCATCTTTTCCAATGTTTTTCTGATCATCCTGAAGGTCATAGCAGGGATCATCAGCGGATCGGTGAGTATTATTTCAGAAGCCATTCATTCTGCCATGGACCTGTTGGCTGCTGTAATTGCTTTTTTTTCCGTCAGGGTCTCAGACTTGCCACCCGATGCCAGGCATCCATACGGGCACGGGAAATATGAGAATGTTTCCGGAGTCATAGAGGCAGTACTGATCTTTATTGCAGCCATTTGGATCATCTATGAAGCTGTTCATAAATTAATCGCCCCTGTTCCCGTTGAAAATGTCGGAATTGGTACCGTAGTCATGGCAGTATCGGCAGTTGTCAATTTTTTTGTTTCCCGGCGTTTATACAAAGTAGCAAAAGAAACCGACTCTATCGCCCTTGAAGCCGATGCACTACACCTGAAAACCGACGTTTATACCTCCATTGGAGTGGCCATTGGCTTAGGGCTGCTCATCCTCACCGGTTGGCATTTCCTCGATCCGGTCATTGCCATTGCTGTGGCCATGCTTATCCTGAAGGAATCATATACGCTTCTGAAAAACGCCTATTCACCCCTGTTGGATGTTTCCCTGTCGCAAGAGGAAGTTGAAATATTCAAAGAAGAAATGACGCGGCTTGGTTT
>Ga0116170_10005555_pt1 | contig 11238 bp, 7 predicted proteins | sample AD_JPNHW1_MetaG_FD_89797 | JGI IMG/M metagenome (GOLD analysis project Ga0116170, IMG submission 89797) | Active sludge microbial communities of municipal wastewater-treating anaerobic digesters from Japan - AD_JPNHW1_MetaG | ecosystem: Engineered > Bioreactor > Anaerobic > Digestate | place... | reverse complement strand
TTGGCGCGTAGGTGCAGCTTGGGCAGCGGAGGTTTGGTATTTTTGTTGGGTTTCGCTCCTGCGTCGCTGCACCCAGCCTAGCACTTGTTGGGTTTCGCTCCTGCGTCGCTGCACCCAACCTACATGCTGCACCCAACCAACACCTGCACCCAGCCTAGCACTTGTTGGGTTTCGCTCCTGCGTCGCTGCACCCAACCTACAACTGCACCCAACCAACACCTGCACCCAGCCTAGCACTTGTTGGGTTTCACTCCTGCGTCGCTGCACCCAACCTACAAATCTGAGTCGCAAGCGGCTGAATGCTAACGCTGTACATCGCTGAATGCAGGCAAAAAAAGAACCTCCCCGTAGGGAGGCTCCTCTTCTGACACAATAATTAGATCGTATTTGCCTTGGTAATCCGCTTGAACTGGACGGCTTTCATCACTTCCGCCGCAATTGAAGGAAGAAGAATCAGCGGAAGGATCATCAGCCAGTGACCAAAGTCGATCGGGCTGGTATTGAAAATTGGCCTCAGGAAGGGCACATAGACTACCGCAGCGATCAACGCGAGTGAAGCCAGCACCGCGATGTTCATGCCTTTGTTGCTGAAGATGCCAATCTTGGTCAGCGGGTAATACTCGGAACGCGCTGTGTACGCGCGCAGCAGTTCGCTGACAGAAAGCGTCACGAAAGCCATGGTCTCTCCCAGTCCGATGTCGATGCTGTTCCCGAGGGCGAACGCGCCTAACGTGGAAGCAGTAATTGCGATGGTTTGGACGATAATCCCGCGCAGCATGAACTTGTTGATAATCGGCTCGTTGGTTGGGCGCGGGGGGAAGAGCATGATATCCGGGTCGCCCTTCTCCGAACCCAAAGCCAGCGCCGGCGCGCCGTCCGTCACCAGGTTCAGCCACAACAGTTGGATGGCGGTCAGAATCGGCGGCCAGCCGAACAGGGTGCCCAGGAAGATGGTCATAATTTCGGCCATATTACAGGACACGAGGTAATAGACAAACTTGCGGATGTTGCTGTATATGATGCGGCCTTGCTCCACCGCGGAAACGATAGACGCGTAATTGTCATCGGTCAGCACCATATCCGCGGTTTCCTTGGCCACATCCGTGCCGGTGATGCCCATGGCGACGCCAATATCCGCCAATTTGATCGCCGGCGCGTCGTTCACTCCGTCGCCAGTCATCGCGACCACTTCGTTGTTGCGGCGCAGCGCGTCCACGATTTTCATCTTGTGCTCGGGGCTCACGCGCGCGTACACATCGGTCACCCGGGCTACTTCGCGCATGTCTTCCGCGCTGATGTCGTCTATTTCGGCGCCAGTCATCACCCTATGCCCAGGCTGCAGCAGGCCAATTTCTTCGGCAATCGCCTTGGCGGTGTTGGGGTAATCCCCGGTAATCATCACGGTGCGGATACCAGCGGTGCGCGCTTCCTCGAGAGCTGGTTTGACCTCGGAGCGGGCCGGGTCTATCATGCCAATCAGACCAATGAAGACCAGTTCCTGTTCAAGCGCTTCCGGGCTGGTGTCGGCGGGCATTTCGGGCACCAGCCGGTAGGCCACGCCCAAAACGCGCAGGGCGCTGCGGGTCATCGCATCGTTGGCTGCCAGGATTTCCTGCCGGGAAGCGTCGGTCAGCGGCTCATAGCTGTTATCCAGGCGCAATTTATACGCGCACAACTTCAGCACCACGTCCGGAGCGCCTTTGACGGCAATGACATGCCATTTGTTCCGGTCGGACTGTGCGAAGGGTGAAATATCTTCGACGCTTGGATTGCGCAGCCCGTTGATCGTGACCATGCGTTTCCGGTCGGAATCAAAGGGAATCTCCTGCAGGCGCGGGTAAGCCTCGTTGAGCGCGCGGGCGCTGGCTCCGGCCTTGTGGGCAGCCACCAGAATGGAACCCTCAGTGGGGTCGCCAACCATACGGTAGGTGATTTTCCCTTCGCTCTCGCCGGTAACTTCCAGCTGGGCGTCGTTATTCAGCGTGCCAATCCACAGCGCGGTGCGGGCGGCTGGGTAATCCTGCAGGTCCACCTTCGCGTCGTCCAGCAGAAAATCGCCAACCGGGTCGTAACCGCTGCCGGTAATCGAGAAGGTTTTTCCGTCTGTCCATAGACGGGTGACCGTCATTTGGTTCTGGGTGAGCGTGCCGGTTTTATCCGAGCAGATGACCGTGACAGAACCGAGGGTTTCGACCGAGGAGAGCTTGCGGATGAGCGCGTGGCGGCTGACCATTTCGCGCATGCCGCCAGCCAGGCTGATGGTAACCACCGCCGGAAGACCTTCAGGCACTGCCGCGATGGCGAGCGAGACTGCAATCATGAACAGGTTGACCAGTTCGTTGACGAAATTCGGGTTGCTGAAGGAAAGGTGTTCGGGACCCAGCAACAGCCGGGCAACGCCGATGGCGAACACCAGCGCGCAGACAACAATCGCGCCGATGCCCAGAGTTTTCCCGAGTTGGTCCAGGCGCTTCATCAATGGGGTTTGTTCTTCTTCCACGGTTTGCAGCATGCTGGCAATCAGCCCGAGCTGGGTGTTCATACCGGTGCTTGTGACCACAGCCTTGCCGCGGCCGTAGGTGACCAGCGTGCCCATGAAAGCGGAGTTTTTCCGGTCGCCAATCGGGATATCGGCTTCAAGCGCGCCTTCCGCATTCTTATTGGCAGGCACGGACTCACCGGTCAGAGAAGCTTCCTCCACGCTCAGGTTTACGGCTTCCAACAGGCGGACATCGGCTGGGATGTAGTTGCCGGCTTCGATGAAAACAATATCGCCGGGCACCAGCTTGGGGGCTGGCAAAGACACCCGGTGTCCATCGCGCAAGACTTGTGCTTCGGGAGCCGCCAGCTTTTTCAGCGCGGCCAGGGATTGTTCCGCGCGGGATTCCTGGATGATGCCCATAATCGCGTTCAGGATGACAATCAGAAGGATTGCGCCGGCTTCCACGTAATCGCCCAACAAGGCTGAAATCAGCGCTGCGCCAATCAGCAGCCAGATGACAAAGCTGTTAATCTGCGCCCAGAGCATTTGCAGAAAGGTCGTGCGCTTCTTCTCCTGCAGCTCGTTTGGGCCGTACTGCGCCAGGCGTTTTTCGGCTTCTTCCGTCGTCAGGCCGGCATCCGCCGGGACGTTTAGGGCGCTGAGCACTTCCAGCGCGTTCAGGGCGTGCCAGGAAACGCTGACAGATTTTGGCTCTCCACCCGGAGCGTTCGTTAAATTTTCACTCATCGCTATTCCTCCATAAAACATATGCCCGCGGGCAACTCCACCATTATATTCTATCTGAGGGCAAACTTCACGACCTGATATTTTCTTAGGAATTTATCAGGCTTACCCGCGCGGCTGGAGAATTTGCCCGGGCGGTGCACGGGTAGAGCGGGCTGTGTTAAAATCATGCCATGGGATGGAATATTTGCGGCCATGAAACCGCGGTCGCATTTTTAACGGAACACACCCGGCCGGAAAAACTGCGCCACGCCTACCTGATTACCGGTCCGCAGGGCGTCGGCAGGCGCACCCTGGCTCTGGCGTTCATCAAAGCGCTCAACTGCCAGAATCCACCCGCGCCGGGGGAGTTTTGCGATTCCTGCCAGGCATGCCGGCAGATAAACGCCCGGAGTTTCGCGGACCTTGCGGTTCTGGCGCCGGATGAAGGCCATCAGGACCTGCGCATCGACCAAATCCGCGCGGTGCAGCAGTCCCTGGCGCTCGCGCCTTACCAGGCAAAGTACCGCGTGGTGCTCATCCAGGATTTTCAGCGCGCGACTGCCGCGGCTTCCAACGCGCTGCTCAAATCGCTTGAGGAACCGCCCGCCCGGGCTGTTTTGGTACTTACCGCTGACGCTGAAGAAAACCTGCTGCCGACCATTGTGTCGCGCTGTCAGATTGTGCGCCTGCGGCCGCTCCCGATGGAAAAAGCTGGCGCCTGGCTGGAAGAAAAGCTGCAGGTGCCAACGGAACGCGCCGCGCTGCTGGCGCATTTATCCTCCGGCAGGGTAGGGGCGGCGCTGCGCTTTGAGCAGGACCCCGAGCTTTTGCGCGGGTACGAAGACGCGCTGGACCAACTGGAAGAGCTGCTCTGCTCCAGCCGACGGCAGCGCTTGCAATACGTGGAAAAGCTGCAAAAGGGCAAGGGTGCTCAGCGCGAGCTGGCAGGTCAATTGGTCTCCGCCTGGCTGAGCTTTTGGAGGGACGCGCTGATTGTGCGCAGCGGTGCCGATATGCCTTTGGTGAACCAGGAACGGCAGGGCTTTCTGCGGGAAGCCGCCGGACAGATGGAGTTTCAGCGCATCGAGGCGGTTTTAGAACAGCACGAGAAAGCTCTGGCGCAATTGGAGGCGTACGTCAATCCGCGCCTGACGCTTGAGTGTCTGCTCCTGACGCTCCCAATCTTAAAAGCGGCATGGGGAAGACAATGAGATTTGCAAAACCTGCCATACAGCCCGAACAGAAAGCCAAACTGAAAGACTTAATCCGGGTCTTTCTGCAAATTGGCGCCACCAGTTTTGGCTCCCCCACCGCGCACATCGCGATGATGGAAAGTGAAATTGTGCGGAAACGGAAGTGGCTGACGGGCGAGCACTTTTTGGAGCTGCTGGCCGCCACAAACCTGGTGCCCGGGCCGAACGCGACGGAATTGGCGCTGCACATTGGTTACCTGCAAGCCGGCTTCCCTGGTTTGTTGGCAGCCGGCGCCAGTTTCATTCTGCCTTCTTTCATCGCCACGCTGACACTGGCCTGGGCATACGTCCGCTACGGCGCGCTGCCGCAGGCGGACGCGATTTTTTACGCCCTGAACCCGCTGGTCCTGGCGATTGTGATAAACACGCTCTGGAACCTGGGCAAAGGCTGCCTGAAGAGCTGGCAGACCTGGCTGATTTTCGGACTGGCGCTGACGGGCTCTCTGCTGGGCGTGAGCGAGCTGATTGTCCTGTTCGGGGCGGGTCTGCTTGGGTACGTGCTGCTGGACCTCATAAAAAACCCTCCCAAAGCGCCCGCGGCGCTGCTGGCATTCTTTCCTTTCCCGCTGCTCTTCCTGCGTTTCTTTGCGCAGGCATCCGCCTGGCTGCAATCCCGGACAGTCCAGCTGTTTCTGTACTTTCTGCGGACAGGCGCGGTACTGTTTGGCTCGGCGCTGGTGCTGTTCCCGCTCATACGGGAAGATGTGGTTAACCGCTTCGGGTGGATGAGCCAGCAGCAGCTCATCGACGCCATCGCAGTCGGGCAAATGACGCCCGGACCGGTCACCTCGGCGGTCACTTTCATCGGGTACAACGTGGGCGGCGTTCCCGGCGCGTTTGCCTCCACCATTGGCGTGTTTTTGCCTTCTTTCATCATCGTGGCGGCAATGGGACCGCTGATGAAAAAGCTGGCCGATTCCAAGGCTGCCAAGGCTGTTTTGGGAGGGGTGAACGCCGGCGTGATAGCCTTGATTTTCACCATCGCGCTTACCATGGCCAAAAACGCGGTCGTGGACGTCTGGACCGGGCTGCTGCTGGCAGCGGGGCTGGCGGGCTTGTTCCTGCTCAAGCTGACCCCGTATTGGCTGGTACTGGCGGGCTTTCTGGTCGGGCTGGCAAAGGTGCTGTTCTTTTAGGGTGGGACTGCGGTAGAATCCTGTGTCTATGAACGACTTACTTGAACTGCTCAACCCCCAGCAGCAGAGCGCCGTGGCTGCTCCTGCCGGGCCGACGTTGGTGCTGGCTGGTCCGGGCTCCGGCAAGACGCGCGTGCTGACCTACCGCATCGCCTATCTGATTGGCGTGCTGCATGTGCCGGCGTACCATATCCTCGCGGTCACCTTTACCAACAAGGCTGCCAAAGAAATGGCGGCGCGCGTGGAAAAAATCCTGGGCGCGGCAGCCGCGGGCATCTGGCTGGGCACCTTTCATTCCGTTTGCGGACGTATATTGCGCAGGGAAGCCGACTTGCTGCCGCTGAGCAAGGATTTTGTCATCTTCGACGCAGACGACCAGGTGACCCTGATGAAAGAGGTCATCCGCGAAGCCGGGGTGGACGAGAAATTGTTCCGGGCAGAATCCGTACTGGACGCAATATCCCGCGCGAAAAACGACCTGATTAGCCCCGAAGACTATCCCATCCAGAATTTTCGGGACGAAAAAGTGCGTCAGTTTTACCTGCGCTACCAACAGCTGCTGGTCCGCAATAATGCCATGGACTTTGACGACATGCTGGTCTTCACCTACCAGCTCCTGAGCACCTATCCGCAGACGCGCAGCACCTGGGCGCATAAATTCGAGCACATTCTGGTGGACGAATTTCAGGATACCAACCTCTCCCAGTATGCCATTTTGCGCAGCCTGGCGCAGGAGCACGGCAACCTGTATGTGGTTGGCGATGAAGACCAGTCTATCTACCGCTGGCGCGGCGCGGATTATCGCAACATCCAGCGCTTTCAAAGCGACTTCAAGAACGCCCAAACCATTTTGCTGGAACAAAACTACCGCTCGACCCAGCGCATCCTGGACGGAGCCATGGCGGTGATTGACCGCAACGCCAACCGCACGCGCAAAAAGCTGTTTACCGAGCAAAGGCAGGGCGAGAAAATCAAGCTGTTCATCGCCGCGGATGACAAAGAGGAAGCCGAATACGTCGTGCAGGCAGTGAAGGACGGAATCCGCACCCAGAAGCAGAACCCCAGCTCCTTTGCCGTGATGTACCGCACCAACGCTCAGTCGCGCCTGCTGGAGGAATCCTTCCGGCGCGAGGGCCTCAGCTACCGATTGGTCGGCGCTCAGCGCTTTTACGGACGGCGCGAGGTGAAGGATGTGATTTCCTTCCTGCGTCTGATTCACAATCCCAGGGATGAAATCAGCTTGCGGCGGGTTATCAACCTGCCCCCGCGCGGCATTGGCGGCAAGAGCCTGGAAAAGCTGGAAGAATACGCCCGCGCGGCTGACCTGACCCTGGGCGAAGCCGTCGCGCGCCTTGCTGAGCCGGCAGGCCGAGCCGCGCTGGAGCAGCTTGGCAAGGAAGGTCTGCGCCTGGAACAGTTCGGCAAAAAGCTGCTGTTCTGGCGGCAGTACGCGGCCGGGAACCCGCCCGCGTCGCTTTTCGACCGCGTTTTGGAAGATACCGGCTACCAGGAATACATCCACGACCGCAGCGAAGAAGGGCAGGACCGCTGGGAGAACGTGATGGAACTGCGCCAGGTCATCCTGGAGTACGACGGGCTGCCCGGCTTTTTGGAAGCGATGGCGTTGGTGGCCGACCAGGACACACTGCCTGAAACGCTGGACGCCCCGACTTTGCTGACCCTGCACGCTGCCAAGGGTTTGGAGTTCGAAAACGTATTCATTGTCGGGCTGGATGAGATGATATTGCCGCACAGCCGCTCGCGCGACGACCCCGAAGCGCTGGCCGAGGAACGCCGCCTGCTGTACGTGGGCATTACCCGCGCCAAGAAAACGCTGACCCTCACCCGCGCGCAGCGCCGGCGCAGCCCCTACGGCAGCTATGAGGAAACCCAGGCCTCCCGCTTTTTGGACGACTTGCCCGAGGATTTGCTGCAAGGCAGCGCCAAAGGGCTGCCCAGCCGGCTGAACATCCAATACCAAAGCGCCTATTCGCGCTGGGAGACGCCCGCCTACCGCGCCGCGCCGCGCCAGGATACGCCGCAGAACACAAAATACAAGGCCGGCATGCTGGTACGCCACAAGACCTACGGGCGCGGGGTGGTGAAAGCCAGCCGGCTTGAGCACGGCGATGAGACCGTGGAAGTGGTGTTTGAGGGCTTCGGCCTGAAAGCGCTGGTGGCCTCGCTGGCAAAGTTGGAAATCCTCTGACTTTAACCGCGCAGATCCTGAATAAAAATTCACGCTCTCCTTTCGGAGGGCTTTTTTTATCTACTCCCCTGGAGAAACTCTCCGGGCTCGCAAACCCAAACCAAAAAAACCTTTTGCGCGCTTTTACCGCGCCGAGTTTTCGGGTACGATTAAGGCATGAAAACCAGGCGCGCGCTTCTCCTTGCGGCGGTCGGCGTGCTTCTGCTTGGGCTGGCCTGCCGCTATACCGCCCCGACGCCGGCGGCATGGGCTCCCAGTTCTAGTGCAGAGCTTGATGCCCGCACGCGCTCCGCTCGCTTAACCGCGAGCGCCCTGGAAGAAACCCGCTCCTCGCCGAATTCCCCAACCGCGACCAGCACGCCCCTTCCGCGCCCGACCACCGCGGAAGACGGACCCTGGCTGATATTCCCGGACGCGGCAGGCGAGCATTTGTTCGCGCTGGACCGGGACAGCGGCACGCTCACCAGGATTCCGCTGCCGATGCTGACCGACCCGCTGGATATCATCGGGGGCAGGGCGCCGGACGGAGCGCGGGTGCTCTTACGCGCCGGCACGCCGGATAACCTGGGTGAGCTGGGCTTATATGAGCTTGTCAGCCCCTGGGAAGACCCGCGCATGCTTACCAGCCTGCTTTCCTACGAACTTCAGGAGGATATCCTGCAAAACAACGGCATCCAGGCGCAAATGGCTTTGCAGGCAGTGCAGCAGCCGCACCCGGTCAGCTGGTCCGCAGATGGAAAGGCGGCAGTTTTCCCGGCCGCGCTGGATGGGCCCTCGGCTGATTTGTACCTATACCATCCTGGAGATTCCGCTCTGGTGCGCTTGAACCAGCGCTTTCAACAGGATTTTTCCCCGCTGTGGTCCCCGCAGCAGGATTGGATTGTCTTCCAGGAGGTCAACAGCTACGCCACAACCAACGCGTGGAAGCTCTCGCTGGTCGGGGCGCTGAGCATGCCAAACGGGGCGGTGACGCATTACCTGCACGTCCCGCGCGATACCGGGTATTGGGAGCGCTACGTTGGCTGGATGAGCGCGCTTTACCTGCTGACCTGCACCCCCACGGACAACGGCGCCGTGGATTTGCGGCTGAGCAATGTTTCGGCTGGCAAACCGCGCGTGATTTTCGACGGCGCTTTCGCGGAGGCAGCCGTTAACCCCCAAAATGGGGAGCTGGCGGTAGTCGTGCGGGCAGAGAACAACAACCCCAGGTATCCGGCGGGCATCTATTATTCCTCCAACAACGGGACGACTTTCACGGCGCTGCTGGCGGGGGAGTACAGAAACCTCGAGTACAGTTCTGAAAACGGGCTGTTCACGGCTTCCAACGCGGTCGGGGTTGTGCAGTTCGATAGCAGCGGCAGTGTGTTCATTTTGGCGGGTGAGGAGCGCCTGGGAATTTCCCCGGACGGGCATTGGCTGATTGGCTGGGGCGGGAACGGCGCGCGCCTGTATTCGCCGCAAGGTTTTGAACTGCAGACGCTGACAGAACAGAGCGTCAGCGCGTTGGCATGGCAGGAGGATGCCGGGGGTTTTTTCCTGCTGGAGGAAGACGGGCTGTATTATCTTCAGTTTCCGCTGCTGCAGGCGCGTTTGGTCACGCAGGATGTGTGGCGCGGGGATGAGAGAGCCTTTGTCTGGCTGCGTTGAGCTCCGGCGAAGCCGAACCTTGGCGGGTGAGGCACGTATGGCAAAGTATAATCGCATGGAAAAAGGAGAAGTATGAGCACCATCTTTACCTGGTATGGACACGCAACCATCGGTCTGGACTGTGATGGTATCAAATTGGTGGTGGACCCGTTTTTCAGTGGGAACCCTGCCGCGGCCGTGAAGGCGCAGCAGGTGCGGGCGGATTATCTGCTCATCTCGCATGGGCACAGCGACCATGTTGGCGACGCGCTGGATATCGCGCGGCGCACTGGCGCGACCGTGGTGGCCAACGCGGAAATCAGCAGCTGGTTTTCCGGCAAGGGCGTGAAGACGCATGCCCAACACATCGGCGGAGGTTTTCGTTATCCGTTTGGTTACCTCAAACTTACCCAAGCGCTGCACGGCTCTGCGCTGCCGGACGGCAGCAACGGAGGGAACCCGGCCGGCTTCTTGTTGAGCACCAACGCCGGCGAGAAAATTTACCTGGCCGGGGACACGGGCTTGTTTGGCGATATGCGCCTGATTGGCGAAGAAGGGCTGGACCTGGCCGCTCTCCCGATTGGCGATAACTACACCATGGGTCCGGATGATGCGCTGCGGGCGGTGAAGCTGCTGCAGCCTAAAGTCGTAATTCCTATCCATTACAACACCTTTCCGCTCATTCAGCAGGATGTGCAAGCCTGGAAAAAGCGCGTGGAAGCCGAAACCGGAGCGCGCGTGGAAGCGCTGAAACCCGGCGGGACCTATACCTTAGGAGCATAGATGACACAGAAGAGCGAACATCCCAACCCAAAACCCGGACGCATTCCCCCGGGGCAGCTGCTGACCAAACGCTTTCCGGTGCTGCACTACGGACCCGTCCCGAGCTTTGACCCGGGAACCTGGACCTTTCGGGTCTGGGGCGAGGTGGAGAAGCCGCTGGCGCTCACCTGGGAAGAGTTTTGCGCGCTGCCGCGCACAGCGCTGACCATGGACCTGCACTGCGTGACTACCTGGAGCAAGCTGGATACGCATTGGGAAGGCGTATCGCTTGCGACTCTGCGGGAGCTTGGGCTGGTGGTGCAGACAGCCGGGGCGCGCTATGTGATACAGCACGCGGAGTTCGGGTTCACCGCCAATCTGCCGATTGAGGTGGCTGAGGCAGATAACTTTTTGCTGGCGACCCATTACGAAGGGCAGCCGCTTACACCGGAACACGGCTGCCCTTTACGCGGCGTGACTGGCGCAATTCCCGGGCGCGATGATCTCAAGGATGTTTACCTGTGGAAGGGCGCCAAATGGCTGCGCGGTTTGGAGTTCAGCGCGCACGACCGGCCGGGCTTTTGGGAGCGGGCTGGATATCACAACGACGCGGATATCTGGTTGGAGCAGCGCACGGCGTAGAGAAGGCGGGCTGCATTCCTCGTCCTCGCGAGCAAAGCGAAGCGGCCTCCCGGCCAAAGCTGTCATCCTGAATGCTGTGAATTCGTCAAGCGTCGTAGGTTGGGTGGAGCGCCAGCGCAACCCGATAAGCCTTGGCCGGCGGGCTCGTGCATCGGTCTTAGGGTTTCGCTCCTGTGCCCCTGCACCCAGTTTTTGCGGTTTGTCTTCCTGAATGCTATGACTTTGTCAAGAGTCGTAGGTCGGGTGGAGCGGCAGCGCAACCCGACAGAACGTGGCCGTAGGTCAGTGCATCGGTCTTTGGGTTTTGCTCCCGCGCTCTGGACCCGGTCTCCATGCTGGGAGGCCGGTAGTCGTAGGTCGGGTGGAGCGCCAGCGCAACCCGACAAGCTTTGGCCGGCGGGC
>Ga0116170_10005551_pt1 | contig 11246 bp, 7 predicted proteins | sample AD_JPNHW1_MetaG_FD_89797 | JGI IMG/M metagenome (GOLD analysis project Ga0116170, IMG submission 89797) | Active sludge microbial communities of municipal wastewater-treating anaerobic digesters from Japan - AD_JPNHW1_MetaG | ecosystem: Engineered > Bioreactor > Anaerobic > Digestate | place... | reverse complement strand
GGAAAAAGACCGATCCCCCCGGGCCGATACTCTCCCCTGTCACGGGTCATGGGAAAAATTCCCTCGTTTGTCACCGATAGAGATATATATAAGAGGAAAAATGTATACTCCATGGAAAAGAGGATAAAAGTCCTCTATGTCGATGACGAACCCGGTCTCCTCGAAATAGCCCGGCACTTTCTGGAGCAGGCCGGGAATTTCCAGGTCTCAACCTCGACATCGGCAAAAGATGCACTTGAATTCTCCCCAATCCTGTCGTACGATACCATCATCTCTGATTACCAGATGCCGGGTATGGATGGCATCGCCTTTTTAAAGGAAGTCCGGCACCGGTACGGGGATATCCCGTTCATCCTTTTTACCGGCCGTGGCCGCGAGGAGATCGTGATCGAGGCGATCAACAACGGTGCAGATTTCTATATTCAGAAGGGCGGGGATCCAGAGGCCCAGTTTGCCGAGCTCGCACATAAGATCCGGCAGGCTGTTGCTCGAAAGAGGGCGGAACTCTCCCGCATGAAGGCCGAATTCGCCCTCCAGGGAAGTGAGGAGCGCCTGCGGCATATCATCCGGCAGGCACCCGCCGCCCTTGCCATGTTTGACCGGGAAATGCGCTATCTTGTGGCAAGCCGCCGGTGGATGGCTGATTACCATCTTGGGGATAAGGACATTCTCGGCTGTTCCCATTACGAGATCTTCCCCGAGATCACCGAAGAACTGAAGGCGGTCCACCGCAGGGGTCTCTCCGGGGAAGTCGTGTCTGCCGATGAGGAAAAATTCGAACGGCAGGACGGGTCCGTCCAGTGGCTTACATGGGAGGTGCGCCCCTGGTACACGACCGGCAATGTTATTGGCGGGATCATCATCTTTTCCGAAGATGTCACCGAACGTAAAAAAGCCGAAGAGGCGCTCCGGCAAAAAACCGAGGAACTGGACCAGTTCTTTACCGCGAGCCTCGACCTGTTCTGCATTGCCGGTACTGACGGGTATTTCCGGCGGCTGAACCCGGAATGGGAACGTGCACTCGGGTATACGCTCGCCGAGATGGAGGGTCACCGGTTCCTTGATTTCGTCCACCCGGACGACCAGCCCGGGACCCTTGCCGCTATCACCGATCTTGCGGGCCAGAAACAGGTCCTCAACTTTACCAACCGGTTCCGCCACAAGGATGGCACGTACCGGTGGATCGAGTGGCGTTCCTACCCGAGCGGCGACCGGATCTTTGCTGCTGCCCGGGATATCACCGAACGGAAACACGCCGAGGATGCCCTGCAGGAGAGCAGGGCGGAACTGAGCTCAATCCTCCACGGTTTGCCGGTCCTCCAGTTCGTGATCGGCCGCGACCACCGGATCCTCTCATGGAACAAGGCTCTCGAAGCGTACAGCGGCATCCGGGCCGCGGATGTAATCGGTACCGACCAGCAATGGCGTGCGTTCTACCCGCACCAGCGTCCGGTGGTTGCTGACCTCCTCCTGGATAATAACACGGACGGTCTCTCCACATGGTACGCGGGAAAACTCCGGCAGTCCCGGTATGTCGAGGGTGCGTATGAGGCGACCGACTTTTTCCCGGCAATGGGTGCATCCGGTACCTGGCTCTCGTTCACGGCGGCACCGATCCGGAATGCGGAGGGAGCGATTATCGGTGCCGTTGAGACGCTTGAGGATGTCACAGAACGCGTCAACGCGACAGAGGCGCTGAAAGCAAGCGAGGAGAAGTACCGGCAGTTGTATCACAGCATCATGGATGCTATTGCCTGCATGGAGATGGATGGCAGGATCACGTTTTTTAATGAGACCTTTGCAAAGATGGTCGGGTACCACCCTGAAGAGATCTCTGCCCTCACCTATCGTGACCTGACCCCGGAAAAATGGATTGCACCAGAAAACGAGATTATTGAAAAACAGGTGCTCAAAAGGGGCTATTCTGATATCTATGAAAAAGAGTACCGGAGAAAGGATGGCAGGATCTTTCCTGTGGAACTCCGGACCTTTCTTATCCGGGATACATCCGGCAACCCGAAGAGTATATGGGCTATTATCCGGGATATCACCGAACGCAGGCAGGCAGAAGCGGCACGCCATGAGAGTGAGATTCGCCTGCGCCGGTTCTATGAATCCGGATTATTCGGTGTAATATTCTGGAACATTGACGGGACGATCACCGATGCCAATGATAAATTCCTCTCAATTCTCGGTTACACCCGCGAAGACCTCAAAGCCGGTCTCATCAACGGGTTTCGCATAACTCCTCCCGAATTTGCACCTGTCGATGAACAATCCATTGCCGAACTCAGGGCTACCGGGGTCAACAGGGTGCCGCTTGAGAAGGAATACCTCCGGAAGGACGGTACACGTGTCCCGGTTATTCTGGCAGGGGCAATGCTCGATGAACAGCGATCCGAAGGTGTGGGGTTTGTTTTAGATATCACCGACCGTAAAATGGCAGAAGAGACGCTTCGCCAGGCAAACCGTAAGCTGAACCTTCTCTCCGGTATCACGCGGCATGATATCAAAAACCAGCTCATGGCGCTATCAGGGTTCCTTGAAATCTCCAGAAACTCCCTTGAGGACCCGGTCAGGACTGCGGCATTCATCGAGAAGGAGATGAAGATCGCAGAAATAATCTCCAACCAGATCAGTTTTACCAGGGATTACGAGAATCTCGGTGTGAAGTCTCCAGTCTGGCAGAATGTTTCAGTGCTGGTCAGGAAGATAATCACGGGGCTTTCCCTGGGGGATGTCCGGGTTGATGTGGTGGATCCATCCCTGGAAATTTTCGTCGATCCGCTCTGTGAGAAGGTATTCTATAACCTTATCGACAATGCTCTTCGCTATGGGGGTGAGAAGATGACCGCGATCCGGATCTTCAGCCAGAAGACCGGCGAGGACCTGGTTATTGTTGTCGAGGACAATGGCGCAGGAATAGCGGCAGATGACAAGGAGCGCCTGTTTGAGAGGGGATTTGGGAAGAACACCGGTCTGGGTCTCTTCCTGTCCCGGGAAATTCTTTCCATCACGGGCATAACCATTACGGAAACCGGTGAGCCGGGCAAAGGGGCTCGATTCGAGATGACGGTACCAAAAGGGGAGTGGCGGGATTGATACCGGGTGTTTTTCTGCGTCTGCAACGTGAACAATGACTTTTCCATTGGCCGGTGCCTCGGTAGCGGGCACGATGACACAACGGTAGTCATGATAATCTCCCGGTCCCGCTGCCCTGGCGGACGCTACCGGCTGCACGAAACAATATTTCTTATCTCTGACAATATCTTCAACAACCGGGTCGTGGTGGAAAGAACCCCGCCCTCACCCTGCCCGACACACCGGAACACCGGTTCGTCGGATTCTCGATATAACCTACCTCGCGGAGATGCAGGGCAGCGTTGTCAGCATACCCGTGACCCGGATGGGAGAGGACAATGCGGGTAAGATCCGGGCAGGAAAGGGAGGAAATATACCTGATACATCCGATAAATGCGTATTATATTTCAATATCGTGTAACCACCGGTAATTGGAGGAATTGCAGCCGGGGATACCCACGCAGGCCCGGAAGAGCACTATTTCCCTGCCCTATGAAACCGGAACAACGGAAGAAAAAACCGAAATTCTCCCTTACCCGCAACAACGAGTCACTGGGAGAACTTGTGAAGGAAACGGACCCTGCCATACTCGCAGTCTGGGCGGCTGACTGTGCAGAACGGGTCCTGCCCTATTTTGAGAAGAGATATCCCGATGACCCCCGCCCCCGGGACGCAATCACTGCATGCCGGGCATGGATAACAACCGGGGTATGCAGGATGGCGGACATACGCAGGGCTTCGCTAGCGTCCCACGCCGCGGCCCGTGAGGCTGGTGAAGATAATCCGGCCCGCTCTGCTGCCCGTGCCGCAGGCCAGGCCGTGGCAACGGCACATGTTAAGACGCATTCCATGGGTGCTGCAATATATGCGCAGCAGGCGGTCTGGCTATCGGCAGATCCCGGTGAGGCGGATGCAGCCGCAGCACAGGAACGGGACTGGCAATACCGGTACCTGCTTGCGTTGAAAGAAAAATCATCATCAAAGGAATAATGGTCCCGCACGCTGGTTTTTTCTGATACATAATTACTCCTGGATATCCGTCCTGATAAGAACACCCGTTCACTCATTTTCTCCCCGCACCCCCACTTCCTTATATCCCTTCACAGGCCAAATTAGAATTCAACGCAAATGACTGACGATTATTCAGGTGCGGTGAAGGAAGCAGCAGAAAGGATCCGGGCAACGATCCCGGCAAACCTTGTAGAAAAATTTGCGAAGACGTGTACCATCAAAACGTCTGACTTTATCCCCTGCATCCCCGCCCCTTGCGGCGAGGTCTGTGCCGTGGACGGGTCCAATGTCACACTCTTAAAGTCCGGCAGCATGGCGCTCGCTGTCGTGAGAGCGGCCCAGACAACATTCATCGATATGGAACGGAGCCGGCGCTCGGTCACTCCCATGACCTTTACCCTGATCGGCCCTGAAGAAGACAATCAGGACTTTCCCGTGCTCTACGCGGACTGCTTCGGCCACCCGCCGGGGAAACCATTGCAGAATGAAGACATCTCCCGGGCTGCCGGTATCCTCCGGGACACGCTCGAGTACTGGGTAACAGAGACAATGGCAAAGGACCTCGGCACCGGCGCCCTCCTCCTGCGGGACGGACCCTTACGGGTCTCGCATGAGAGCCACAACCCGGTCCTCATCCGCACCGCCCTCATCTGCAAAGAAAAGGATATCGGCTTTGCCGGCATCTCCAAGAGGTCGGCCGCAACGTGGGGAGGCGGCCACCCGCTCCTTCCTGCGGTCTTCGGGTTTGCACAAACCCGCGCCATCAAAGCCCCGTGGTGGATCAAAATCGATCCCGCCATTCTCGACCACGTGGCCTTCCCCCAATGGCAGCACGGCGAAATGTACGTGGCCTGCCTCCACCCGCGTTCGAAAGGGCCGCTCAAGATTGAGCTCCCCATGGACACAACGAATGCAGACGGGATAATGAGCCGGCTCGCGGGCTGCTCCGCGGACGGCCGGATTCCGGGCTACCCCTACCCCCTTCTCGACGCCCACCGCACCGTTGTATTAACCGAAGAGATCGTGGAGCAGGTCAGGGGTGACCTGCTCGGCCGGCTTGCAGAGGCCGGTATTGATCGACAGACCTATGAGATCCTGTTTGGAGATTACCATGATGAATTTGCGCGATACTGAAACCACCGACGCATCGAAGTACCGGCTCATTGGCAGGAGCGTCCTTTCCTACCGGTTCATCGCCCCCCACAGCGAGACGCTCTACATCGGCGACATCAAGAAAATTGTGGACAGGACAAAAGGCGCCACCTTCTTTGCCAAGATCACCGACCTTTCGCACGATTCCAACTTTGCGGACCCCCGGTGGGACACCCGGGCCTGGGCCGAACAGTTCTATGGATTGGGGGAAGACGTTTTCATCACGGTCGATGCCGTACCGCTTGGCTTTGTTGACAGCGACGGCAGGTTTCATAAGGCCCGCACCATTCCCTCCAAATTTTCCACGGTCGGGGACCCGACTGCGGAGGATTTCCGCTTCCTCACCGGGCAGATGGGCGAGATCGAGGTCGGGCTCATGCGGAGCGGACAGGACGTTATAAAAGACGTAGCAGTAAGAATTCCCGCGAAAGTCCTCCCGCAGCACATGGGTGTCTTTGCCACCACCGGTATGGGCAAGTCCAATTTCATGAAGACCTTCTGCGCCTCGTGCATGAAGGCCCGGAAGTTCGGGCTCCTCATTGTGGACCCGCACGGCGAGTATGTCAGCGGCGGCAAGTCCTCTACGGGCGACCCGACGAAAGGCCTTGTCCACTACACGAACGGCAGGGACGGGCTTGCCATCTTCACCATCCGCGGGGAAAGAGACCGGAAAAAATATGCCATGAACCGGCTCTGGCTGGAGTACGATGACTTCAGGATCAGCGACCTCTCCATCCTCCATGACCTCTCCGCCCCGCAGTACGATATCATCGAGGCCCTTGGACGGGCAACCGGCCGGGAGATCATCGCGTTCTTCGAGAATGTGGATCCGGAGATCTTCCCGGTCAAGGACCCGCTTGCAGCAGGGATACAAGAAGGAAGCCTTGCGTGGCTGATCCGGAACTCCATGGGCGGTCCCGTGCGGGTCATCAAGCGACAGATCGAGAACATCACCAAAGGCAATGCCGCGTTCTTCCGCCCGACGGGTTCCGCGATCCCCGAGATCATCAACAACCTGCACGACAACCGCGTTGTCCTCATTGACATCCCGGACATGGGGGAACGGAGCGAACTTTTCGTCCTCTCGGTCCTCACCCGCACGATCATGGAGAAGCACCGCAGCGAAGCCCGGGGGTTCGGCATCGATGAGAAGCAGGAAGCGGGCCACCAGGTCCTCATCACCATCGAGGAAGCCCAGCGGGTGCTCGCAAGCGGAGGGTCCTCCACCCAGGTCTTCCGCGAGTGCGCCATGGAAGGGAGAAAGTTCGGTGTCGGGCTCTGCGTCATCACCCAGCAGCCCAGGAACGTGGACGCAAAGGTGCTTGCCCAGATCAACACCTTCGTGGTCATGGGCCTCGGCGACCGGGGAGACCGCGAGATCATCATGGGCAGCGCCAAACAGGATTTATCGAAAATGGAGATCGAGATCCAGACTCTTGACCGTGGCGAGGCGATCATCTCCACCATCGGTATCCCGTTCCCGGTCAGTACAAGGATCCACCGGTACGAGGACTATATTGCCATGCTCAATGCCGAGAAGAAGAAGGATATCCGGCAGGGACTGGAGACCGGGTTCTGAGACCCGGAAATCCTTTTTAGGGACATGTTCCGGGCATTCTCCTGCCAATGTTCCAGTATCCGATTCATTAAACTCGGAGCAGGCTGAAGTAATCGTACGGGGGAGAACCCACGGGGACCGTATAGTGACAAAACTGGATGATTTCCTGGAACCGTTAAACCGGGGCATATGGGAGGTTGTTATATCGAAAGATACGGTCACGGAGCCCCTTGATACCGGGTGGCATCTATCAGCGATCAATGTCCCTACCCCGGGCACCATTGCAAGTTACCGGAAAGGCCGGTTTCATGTTCACGAGACAAAAAATGAATGGCGTGTGCACCTTGACCGGTATGATCCAAAAGCAAATCCCCTGATGCATCTCGTGGATGATGCTCCCCTTGTCCTCATGATCAGTGACACGTTCATGACACTGGTCATGGATACTAAAAGGAGAGAGATCAAAATAACTGCAGATATTCTCAAAACCCAGCAGTTCATCTGGCAGGAACAGGTTATTGTCGGGCTGGTTCTCTGTTTTGTGGGACTTTTTATTGTCAATAATCCCGTGAATTTTTTCAGGGACCTGGTTGAGCTGATCATTCCCGGCGGGATCATCTGCCTTGCAATCATCCTTCTTGTACGACCATTCCGTTCCCGGTTACCGGCGAAATACCCGGCCGCGGATATCTCCCGCGGTATCGGTATCTTCTGTGCAGGGATCTTTGCATTCATCCTGCCACTCGTCCTGTGGGTAATTTTCGTCCTCGTTATCCTTGCTCTCTGGATGATCGCAAGTGCAGGTATCCTGTTACAACGCGTAGTGAAAGGGCGTCATGCAGTTCCCGAAGGATTTTACAGCCGCACGGCGATCGGGATCATCTCCCTTGTACTGGCAATCCTGCTCGTTGTCAGTCCTGCCGGTATCCTGGTACTGCTTGTTGAAATTCTTGGTGCAATCACCCTCCTTTTGGGAATGACCTTATGCATCAACGGGTTGCGGCTGAGAACCTGGATGAAACAGGTCCCGGCCGCATAAAATCCGATAACGCAACCCGGGTCCCGTTCCCGAAGGAAGGAAGAATGATATCCGGCAGGAAAGCGGGAGCGGGTTCAGATCATCCCGCACCCGGCTCCGCCTCTGCCACTGCCGGAATCCCGGTCCGGATCATTACGCATAAAAAAGAGCCGGTTCATAGTATCATGGTTAACAAGGCTGCACGATGTTCGAAAAGGTCCTCATTCCCACCGATCTGTCAGAAACGTCAGACAAACTCGTCAAATGCACAGACAGTATTCTACATGTAAAAGAGGTCGTCCTGCTCCATATCGTCCACGCCGTCGAAGTGTCGGTGCAGGAACGAAAAGACCTTGAGAGACAGCAGGCCCTCATCAGGAACCCGGACATAACGGTGAGATGCATCATCGAAGAAGATACCGGGGATGACATACCTGCAGCGATCCTGAAAACGGCCGAAACCGAACGACCCTCGCTCATCATCATGGGGGCACGGAAGGGGCTCCTGAGTAAAACCCTCCTCGGCCGGGGCGGCACCGAGGTCCTCATCCGGAGCAGGACCCATGTCCTCATCATGCGGTTCCCCGGGCAGAGTCTCTTTACCGGGCACCCCCACAAAACAGAAGAACCGCTCTTCTCCCGTATCCTCTTCCCGCTCGATTTCTCCCGTCCTGCAAACGAAGCGCTGGAGTCTATCGGCAGAATCGGTGGGATCTCTGAGATCATTCTTATTCATGTAATACGGAAAATCGAAGCGGAGGACCGGATGAATCTCGTTGTGCGAGAGGTGGAGAAACGCCTTTCGGACGCACGGGAAAAGATCAAAGCGGACTGCCCTGAAATCAGGGTAAGGATGATGGTCCGGTTCGGTGACCCGACCGGCCAGATTGCTGCTGTCGCTGACGAAGAAGAGGTAACGCTTGTCATGATGTCCCGGTACGGGAAGATGGACTATATCCGGAAAGTCCCGCTTGGTACTACGACATCGAAAGTTACTGCGCAGATAACAAAACCCGTGCTGGTCATGTTCACCCGTATCCATCTGGAGATCCATGCACGCGAGCTAGCCACGTCCGAGTTTTACCTGGCCGAGAAGATCTGGTTCGATTACCACCAGACAAAATCTGACCCGGAGCACGACCGGATCTTCGCTGTATTTATCGAAGATACACCGGTCAGCGTTGCCCGGTGCAAACGGCATGACGACGGGTATGAGGTGGACGGGATCTTCACGTGGGAGGAATTCCGGGGAAACGGGTACGCAAGGAAAGCCCTCAACGTCCTGATCCGGGAGTGCGGCAATACCGTCCTTACCATGTATGCAGTGATGCATCTCGTGGATTTCTATGCATCGTTCGGGTTTGTACCGGTCCTGGAAAAGGATCTGCCCCTGACGGTCAGGGAGCGATATTCATGGGCTATGGGCGACATGAAGGGTGCAGACGTCTGCCCGATGAAGCGGGTACCGGCCCGGGAGAACACTGCTGCGGATTGAACATTCATTGTTCATCCGGCAGGCGACAGGTCCGGCACGGAAGGCACGGGGCCTCCATTGCGACTCTCAATCAGGAGAAGAAGCAGGATATCCGCGAGGGGCTCGCGACCAGGGTAGTAAGGTTCGGAAAAACGTTGGTTGAAAAAGACCCTGACCGTTTTATCAATTACGATAAATTTTTTCACAGATCCCGGGAACGCCAGAACGTGAAGGATATTTTCTGGAGAGAACATTTTTACGCGATCCTTTCCTCAATGCAGGTTCCGTCCGGATCCGGCATGTGAAAAGGACCATGTCCTATCCTTACGCTTCCAGCAGCTTTGTTGCAAATGCCTGCGATGCATGCAGTAATGGCCGGTCCGCGGGCGATGCATGCCACGCGGCGCTGTACAGCAGGAGCAGGGCATTGTCTACCTGCGCATCAAACTGCCGGTCAGGATCACCGGTGGCGGGAAGAGGTTTTGCCAGCAGGGGAGCATCGTCCGGTAAAAACGTCAGGTATGTGACCGGGCGGGAAAGGTTCCTGTCGAGCAGTTCCGCATGCTGCCGGAGGATGGAAAATGCGCGGATAACCGGTTCCGGCGTTCCGTCATGGCAGACCGCAGCATGGGACACCTCTGCTGCCATGCAGTACTCCCCCTCGGCAAAACGGATAAATGCGACAGCGGCACTGTGCCCGGCAACCGGGTCGATTACTATAAAGGCATCGCGAGTGGATTCGACGTAAACCGAAAGCGGCCCGGTTTCCAGGTCAGTTCCGGAAGACCCCCCCGGAGTGCCTGCACCAAACCGGTGAAACAGCCTGGCTGTAAGGAGCGAGAGCCCGCAGGCATAGAGCAGCTGGAGCGCGACCCCGCCGGTATAGTCGATGGGGGTGATGAGGAAGATGAACCCGTAGATCGGTGTCGAGAGCGCAACGATGTCCTTGTGCAGTCGGGTCCATGCAAGGTACGCAAGGAGACAGGAAGCAAGAAAGCCACCGAGAGCTGCGTACTGGATCTCAGACAGCGCACCGGCATTATGGAGAGCCATTCCTGCAAGGGTACTCCCGAACGCGAGCAGGGGGACGAGCGCACCGAGGTACAGGCTGCGGTTGTTGCCCGCTGGGTGGGAGGGTGGTGTATCTGGACTGGTCATAATGCTTGATCCTGTATATCAGAAACCTGTTCCTGATGATCTGCGGAGGGGGACTGGAGAGATGTATCAGTCATCTGTTGCCGGGTCTGCACGGTTCTTCCGGATCGACACGCAGTTGACGACCGGATCACCTGTGACGATATACCGGCGAATGACCTGCCCGAGCACCTCGACCACATCGTTCACTTTGATATCCTCATCCGGGCTAGTAAACATCTTGACCGATATCGCGCCGGAACGGTCGGCAATCGAATACTGGGGACGGTTCAGGAACTGGAAATGGACGCGTTCAACCACGCCGTTAATCCGCACAACCTTTCCGATCATATTCTCATTGATCAGCCTCACCCGTACGGGCTTTGCCTGGCGTTCATACTCCGGTACCAGGTCCGCGTACTGCTTCCGGCTCATATAGTTGAGCGCAACGGGAATGACGAGCAGCATGAACAGGCACGGGATCAGCCAGAAGAGGTTTGACCGTACATCAGGACTTAAGACGGCGGCAATGATAAGAAGGATGGTGAAAACCACAAACACCCCGATTGAGATGTTTGAGATCTTCACATTGATAGTTCCGATTTTCATGAAAAAAATAATAGGTGGTTAATCTACTTCAGTGCTGCGATCTCTTTCCTGAACGCAACCCAGTAGATGACACCGACGAAGAACAGGCCTCCGACGATGTTACCGAGCGTAACCGGAATAAGGTTTTGCATCCACATGCTGATCCAGTCTGTCTTGATTGCAGCACCGGTGAGGCCTGCAGTCATGATACCGGCCGGGATAAAGTACAT
>Ga0116170_10005549_pt1 | contig 11249 bp, 9 predicted proteins | sample AD_JPNHW1_MetaG_FD_89797 | JGI IMG/M metagenome (GOLD analysis project Ga0116170, IMG submission 89797) | Active sludge microbial communities of municipal wastewater-treating anaerobic digesters from Japan - AD_JPNHW1_MetaG | ecosystem: Engineered > Bioreactor > Anaerobic > Digestate | place... | reverse complement strand
CATTTGCGCCTTTAGTCGCTTTCCGGCGAACCATCGCCGCTCCGCACCTGGGACAAACCACATCACCGGCTGAGGATTTGGGGTCGGGAGTTTTAACTTCTTCAGCTGCGGGAAGCACTTCAACTTGTGCCGGTTGTGCTCTGCTTGCAGTTTCTACATTTGTGCGTAATTTTTCTGTATAATCAACCTTCGGCTGCTTGCCGATACCCATAAAATACTGTGCAAGAGCTTCCATATCCTTTTCACTGGAAGCAACTGCCTCCGGCTCGGCATTCACCTTTCTGATGTATTCCGCAAGTTGGTCGGCACGGATAACCTGATCGCGAACTTCCCTTTTCGCGTATTTTGCATTCAATACCGTTTTGGGGTTTGACAGTACCACCACGGAGCGGTAATTGTTGAAAAAATTCTTCTCAAATAGAACGCGAGCAATCGCACCTCTATCCCCACCGCGTATTTGTTTTATCAGTTCCATATGGCGTCTATTCTGCGTAATGGGTGAGTAGATGCCCTCCTTTTTTGTATGGCGGCCATAGGTGAGCGTTCTAATAAAGTCGCCGGAACTGTTGATTTCAATATCGCCATACAGATTTTTACATTCGATGACGAACTGGCGTTTGCGTGTGATAATCAGATAGTCAATCTGTGCGGACAATCCATCGTGCTCGAGGTAAAGATCATGTATCACATACATAGGAATATGGCTGGTTTCAAGCTCAAACCGAACTTGTTTTTCTCCGACAATCCCGGCTTCAGTTAGGCGAATCTGTTTTTCAACAGCTTCTGCGTTTTCGCCGGCAGCAGTTTTCTGGAGTTCTTTCAAAATTTCAAGATGCCTTTCAGCATCGCTGTTGTCTTTAAGGAACACCGGACCTTTAATTTTGTCAAACAAACCCAAATAACACATCTCCACTTCAAATAAACATTAAGACCGGCTGGGACTAGGGGAAAACGTATTCCAATACTCCGGTTCGATTTGTACGAATCGGAATTATAGGTATTGTAACATATTGGTTTTCAGGTTTCAAATACTATATAGCATTTTGGTTTAATATCCTGTTTGAAGTATATTAAAAAATGTGATATGATTAAAAAAATAAATTTTATGCAGTGCATAAACACAGTATCCGCAAGGCAGAGGCAGCACACATCCCGCGCGCGCACGAAGATATAAAAGGAGAATGTTATGATTGTTCAAGTGAAGAATCTGACCAAAAAATACGGCTCGCTGACAGCAGTCGATCATCTGAACATGGAGGTCAAAGAGGGCGAGGTGTTCGGGTTGCTCGGCCCGAACGGTTCGGGTAAATCCACCACCATCCATTGCCTCCTTTCGTTGCTGCGTTATCAGGAGGGGACGATCGAGATTTTCGGTAAACCGATGTCGCCGACCGCCTATGATATTAAAAAAGACATCGGCATCATTTTTCAGGATGTGGCCGTGTTTGATGAATTGACCGTTTACGAAAACATCGACTACTTTTGCGGCCTTTACATCAAGGACAAAGAGGAACGCAAAAAACTTGTTGAGGAAGCCATCGATTTTGTCGAGATTGGCGAGTTCCGCAAGTTTTACCCCAAAAAACTCAGCGGCGGGCTGCTGCGGCGCCTGAATATTGCCTGCGGAATCGCGCACAAGCCGAAACTGATTATTCTGGACGAGCCGACGGTCGGTGTGGACCCGCAGAGCCGCAATAAAATTTTGGAGGGTATTGAGGAACTCAACCGCCGGGGCGCGACGATTATCTACACCTCGCATTATATGGAAGAGGTGGAGCAAATCTGCACCAGAATCGCGATTATGGAAAACGGCAAAACGGTTGCGCTCGGTACCAAAGAAGAACTGAAAGCCGGCATCGACCTTGGCGAAAAAATTACGCTGGACATCCAAAACCTCACCCCGGCGGACATCGACGCGCTCAAAACGCTGCCCGGGGTCCGGGAGGTTGCTTGCAACCAAACGCAAACGGTATTAAAATTCGGCAAAGGTCAAAACAATCTGCGCCACTTGCTGGATTATCTGCAGCAGCAAGGGCTGCAGTACAGCGGCGTTTATTCGGAAATGCCGACGCTCAACGATGTGTTTTTGACAATCACCGGTAAAGACCTGCGGGATTAGGGGGGACGCGTCATGTTTAAGCATATATTCAAATATCGATTACGATGCGTCATCCGGGATAAAGAGATGATGTTTTGGACACTGCTGTTCCCCATAGTCCTCGCGACGCTGTTTAACTTCGCGTTTTCCAACCTGAACGAACAAGAAATATTCCGGTCTGTTCCGCTCGCGGTGGTGGACAATCAGGCTTACCGCGACAATGCGGAAATCAAAAAAATCCTTGCGGGCGCTTCCGGCGAGGGCGGGGCAAGCGGGCAGGAAGCACCGTTTTTTGTTTTGCATGTGGTTGCGCAGGAGGATGCGGAAGAGCTGCTGCACGCAGGCGAGGTTTCGGGCATACTGAATATGGACGGCGGCCCCCGCCTGACTTTTAAAAAGTCCGGGATGAACCAAACCATCATCAAATCGTTCTTTGACCAGTATCGGCAGACCTCGTCAATGGTGATGAGCATACTTGCCGGCAACCCCGACGCACCCGGACAGGGGCTTTTTGAATCGCTCGGAGCGGGCAAAACGCGTATTCAAGAGGTGAACGCCTCGCCGGTTACACCGGACAACACACTGGTCTATTTTTACACCATCATTGCCATGGCGTGTTTTTACGGGGGTTTCCAGGGGATGAAGGAAGTCAACGCGATTCAGGCAAATCTTTCCAAGCAGGCAGCCCGTGTCAATGTTTCGCCCACACGCAAGTTAAAAATCTTTTTAACTTCCCTGTCTGCCGCAACCCTGGTGCAGTTCTCTGCCATTTTGCTGCTGCTGGCCTACTTGGCGTTTGTTATCCGGGTGGATTTCGGGCCGCAAATCGGGTATATCCTGCTGTTTTGTTTGTCGGGTTGCATCACGGGTGTCGCCTTTGGCACCATGCTGGGTATTTTGGTCAAAGGCGGCGAAGGAATAAAATCGGGTATACTGATCAGCACGACCATGGTGATGTCTTTTTTGGCGGGGATGATGTTTGTTCAGGTCAAATACGATGTTACCAACGCCGTCCCCGCGCTGGCATACCTCAACCCCGTCAATGTGATTACGGACGGCTTTTATGCCTTGTACTACTACGAAACGCATACCCGCTACTTCATCAACCTCGGGTTGCTCTGGGCGTTCACCGCCTTGTTCTCGGTTGTAAGCGTTTTTCGTTTAAGGAGGCTGAAATATGCAAGTATTTAAAGCCTATTTTAAAATCATCAAGAAAAACATACCGCAGATGATGATTTACCTGGTCATTTTTGCGGGGCTGTCCGTTGCGTTTTCCCGCATGGGGACAGGCAGCGCCGTTGAGGATTTTACGGGTTCCATGCCCCATATCGCCGTGTTTTCACAGGACAAACAAAGCGCGGTTTTGGACGGGCTGTTGGACTACCTCGGTAAAAACGCGCATATCATACCGATTAACGACACGCAGGATGCCAGGCAGGATGCGCTGTTTTTCCGAAAAGTTTCCTACATCCTCCAAATCCCGGACGGGTTTACCCAAAGCCTTTTGTCCGGCGGCACGATGCAGGCGCAGCGGACGATGATTCCGGACTCTTACGACGCGGTATACACCGACTACCTGATCACCCGCTACTGCGACGCTGCAGCGGTTTATGCCCGGTATTTGCCCGAAGCCTCGCAGGATGAAATCGTGCGGCATGTAGCGGCGGACCTTGCGCAGACGGCGGCGGTCACCATGAAAACCGAACAAACCCAAACAGACATCGCGCCTTCCAGTGTCTTTTTTTTCAATTACTTCGCCTATTCACTGTTTGCGATTATCGTGCTCGGGGTTACTTCCTTTATGATTTCATTTCAAAACCGGGCACTCAAAAGGCGGAACTCCGCTTCGCCGCTGTCCGCGAAGAGCATGAATCTTCAGCTTATCCTCGGCAATACGCTCTTTGCATTAGCGGCCTGGCTGCTGCTTTTCCTATTGGCTTTTTTGATGTTCGGCAAATCGCTTTTTAACGCCGGGGGCGTCTATTACGCGATTAACACCCTGACTTATACCCTCGTTTGTGTCGCCATCAGTTTTTTGGTTGGCAACCTGACCAAAAGCCGCGGAGCGCAGGCGGCGATTGTCAATGTGCTTTCGCTCGGGCTGAGTTTTATCAGCGGTGTGTTTGTGCCGCAGGCCATGCTTGGTGAACCGGTGCTCAAAATCGCCCGCTTTTTACCGACCTACTGGTATGTCCGCGGGAATCATTTGATTGACGCGGCTGACCTGACAACCGGTTTTTCTGTTAGCTTTATGTCCGCGGAACTCCTTGTACAGCTGGCATTTATTGCGGGCCTGTTTACCATCGCGGCGGTTATCATCCGCCGGAAAAGGAACGCCGACGGGTAGCAGGGGAACACAAAAACAACACCCTCCGGCAATCCAGCGGATTTCGGAGGGTGTTTGTTTTGCATTTCAACCGGCAGTGGTGTAAAGTTGGTATACTTTACACGCTGTTTGCTTCTTTTTCCGCCTGTTCGCGTTTGCGTTCCAGCCGCTTATCGACGCTCTGCCGCAGCAGCGTATACAACACGGAGCAAATGGGCACACTCAGCAAAATGCCCATGATGCCGAACAGGCTGCCGCCGATGGCGACGGCCGAAAAAACCCATATACCCGGCAGCCCGACGGAATCGCCGACCACCCTGGGGTAAATCAGGTCGCCTTCGAGCTGCTGAAGGACCAGAATGAAGAGGATAAAAAACAGCGCCTTTTTGGGGTTGTCAATCAAAATTAAAAACGCGCCCACACCGGTGCCGATAAAGGCGCCGAATATCGGGATAAGCGCTGTAAAGCCCACAAGGGCGGAGATTGCCACCGCGTATGGAAATGAAAATATACTCATGCCGATAAAACAAAGGACGCCGATGATAGCGGCTTCCGTCAGCTGACCTTTGACAAAGTTTGAAAAAACTTTGTTGGAAACACCGGCCACGCGCAGTATCGCGTCTGCATGTTTTTCCTGGATAAACGCGCGCATCAGCCTTTTGGTTTGCGCGCCCAGCTTTTCTTTTTGCAGCAGCACATACATGGCAAAAACAATGCCCATGGTCAAACTGAAGATGCCGGAGAAAAAGGACGCGGTCATACCGTATGCCTTCGTGAAGAAGGACGCGCCGCCTTTTTTGGCAAATTCGACGAGTGACGCCATGATCTTTTCTTTATCAAACTCAATTTTAGGCAGCTCGGCCGATGTTAACCGGAATTTTTCGGCCAGCACTTTCCACTTCTCCTGAAGGCTCGCGATATAGCCCGGCATCTCCTCCGCAATCGAACCCGCCGTACGGATAATCTCCGGCACCACCATAAAAAGCAGGATTAAAATAATGCCGGTTACAAACCCGACGGTCAGAAGCAGGCATACCGGCCGCTTTGCTTTGAGGACTTTGCCGCGGTTCTTTTTCTTCCAAACAAGGTCCCAAAGACGCTCCGCGGGGCGGAGAATAACGGTCAGGATAAACGCGATACTCAGCCCCAGGACAAACGGCAGCAGCACACCGAAGACTTTGCGCGCGACACCGAACAAAATCGTGTAATTCGTCAGCCCCCAAAAGAGGAAAACGGCAAACGCGATCAGCAGCAGGATTTTTTTCATGTTTTTTGAATCAAGCACCATAACTACTCCAACAGAACACCGGGATGAACAAAGGCTATCTAACGCTGTCCACCAACCCGGCGAATTTTTCAAACAGGGTGGAGGCGGTGTGTTTGCCCAGGGACACCAGCAGGCACCAAGTGTCGCTCGCGTAGGTATCATTTTCTTCATTATACTGGTAACCGACCATCACATAGTTCGGGTCCGCGGCAACATAACCGATGGCGTCATTCATCAAGTCAAAAACAATTAAATTTTCGCCGTATGTTTCGCGCAGGCTGTCGTATTTAAAACCGAGCAGGCCGGACCCGCCCATGAGCAGTTCGCCCATGAATTCCCCGGGGTTCAGGAACACCTTGAGGTCGCCGTTGCCGATTTCCATATAGCCGATTTCCGTTACGGTGTAATAACTGCGCGTGCTTTTTTGATATAAGAAGCGGTTGTTTGTCAGGGATATTTTGCTCAGGACATTTGACACATTGTTGTCGGACTTGACCAAAAACTGCTCCATGCGGATGTTCAGCAACGGTGCAACCGGCGTTGCCGTGACCGGCATCCAGTTTTCATACCAGACGGAGTAGCCGTCCCGCCCGGTGTATTCCTCAACACCGAGCAGGTCACCGCTGGCAAGGTTGAGCGCGGCACATTCGGTTTGTGTGCGGGTGAGCCCCAAGGTGATATACCCCAGCTCATATCCGTAACGCACCGCGGCTTCGTGGTCGTCAAGCTGAAGACCGTCGTTGGAATAGGAGCGGGAAGAAGTCGTTGTGCTCACATTGCCCTGGATAAAGAGGAAGTTGAAACCGGCGGCGTTGATAACCTCTTCCATATAATAAATAAAGTCGGCCGAGATGGTTTTGAACGAATAACTCGTGGTTTCGGGATGTACGCCGTAAGTGGCGATGATGGTCGGTTTAACAGCCTGATTAAAAGGCACAAACTCGAGCCGGTACAGGTTTCTGTCAAACGCGTACGGCGGTGTTCTGTCATACGCGTAACCTGAAAGTTCCTTTTTCGCATAGTTCAGGGTGCCCGCCGTCATGCTGCCGCAGGCCTCAACAATGGATGCGGCCGTTTGGTCAACCATCGTCTGCAAAAAGGTGCTGTCCACACCGCTGCGGATGCCGCCTTGACCCGTGGCGGAGGAAAAGATATTGTTGATGACCGTGGTGGCGGGGTCGGTCCACACACCCTGCGAATCAATGCCGCTGTGCGTGTGCGATGCGGAAATGTTGATGCTCACAATGTTGTTGGCCGCGGCAAAATCGGCCACGGCGGCGCGGATTTTACGCACATCCGCGTTGGCCAGCCCGATGCAGTCAATGGTGGCAAAAACAACTTTGCCCCTGCCGCTGCCGTCATCCAGCACAACCGTGCGCACCTTGAGGTCATCAAAGGTTTCGTTGGTAATGCCATAGGGAATCATACTGCCCCGAACATATTTTTTTGTGCCGAAATCGGCGGGCAGGATAGACCTTTGCGCATAGCCGAGATGCCATTGCGCGCCCTGAGCCGCCTCGTTCAGAAAAGTTTCTGTGCCCGCGTAAAAATCATCGTATTCGTCCAGGTCGAAAGTGTCGTAGTCCAAAATTTCCGGTGACTGCGGCAAAACAGCCCGCAGCGCGCCCAGGACTACCTTGTTGATAAAGAAATCGCTGATAAAGTTGATGATCTTCGTGAAAATGTTGCCAAGCGTTGTTTGCCCCACGGGTGTTGTGCTGACGGATGGCTCCGCGGCGTTTTGCGCAGCCGCGTTGCGGGCAGGGGCGGCAGACACGGCGGGCTCAGCCGCTGTGCTTTGGGCGATGTACGCCTCAACAGACGCGTAGCTTTGCGCGGCCGGCGCAACGGTTGCCTGCCCGGCGGCAGCGGTGCCGGTAATGCCCGCAGAAAGCACCAACCACATGCACAGCAGTAAAGCGAGGACGGATTTAAAAGTCTTGTTCATGAAAATCTCCCTTGTCTTTAAAAATAAACGATTTTAAGTATAGCAAAAATATATACAACATACAACCGGAAATATCCGCGGGGGTTACCGATTTAAGTCCGGATTTTGCGAGCTTTTACGAACAGGAACACACTAAAAATTACAGTATCGTCAACTAATACGCCAACTATTTTCCGGACGCTGTCGGCGATTACTTGAATCATGGGTCTCTATAGTTGATTTATTTCGTCTTGCAGTTTGCCAATTGAAGAAATCAGATCGTTAAAATTCGGATAATCTCCGAACATCATTTCGCTCATGTCAGCATAATCTTCGCGCAGGTTGTCGAGTCTGTAGTCCGGCGGCAGCAGTTTAATTGTACCGGGTTTTGCCAAGTCATATCGAGCCCATTTCCTCGGATAGAACTTTGTTTTAAAAGCAACTACTTTTTCCAACAATTCCGGATGATCATATGCCGCCTGTTTGTTATCGGAATGAGCGATGCAATACAAATCGTAATAGTGACGCGAATACCGTTTTGGCATCAATAGATTTTCCGGACGATTTGCCTCGTGATGCAAAATGGTTACTTTCTCCCAGAATATCCTCTCAGCCGCAGAGGTCAGAATTATACTTTGCCGCTGTTTGAATGCCATTGGATAATACTCTGCCGAATAGGGGGTGACAGCTTTCTTTATTGCGGGTGTCCATGCGGCAAGAGCACCAATTTCCAAACGGATGGTTTGCAGGATAGATTCAGCTGAAAAAATATAGGGGTAATCAAAGTTGATCGTATTTGGGTCGGATTCCTCAATGTATAAAACAGCGTCTGTGTCGATAATATCCGAAATGTCTGTTTTTATAACGGGAAGCAGCTTCTCCTGAAGAAATATTCCTGTTCGATAATTTGCGTCTTTGTTGAATATATCCTGCTTTGTGCCGGATCTATCCATCCAAGGTTCATTTTCTGCATAGCCCAAAACCCGCCAATCCAGAATCAAATCAATATCTTCGGAAAAACGGTTAATAACCCCATAGCATTTTGAAAGACTCGTTCCGCCCTTGAAGGCAAAGGCGCTTTGCCATTTACACCGGTGAAAGAGGTAGTCCAGTGTCAGGCAAACCCAGAAATCTTTTTCTATGATTGCCTCATTAATACCCATCTTCTGCGCGGTATTTCTAAAAATAATACGCCGTTCGTCGGCCGGCATTTTTGCAACTGAATGCACAGATTTACTCCTCCTCGCAGATGGTTTTGATGATACTGTAGACCCAAGCCGTTGTTTGCTGAGACTCTTTTAAAAGGGTTTTCTTTTCAGAAGAAGTGAGCAGGTTTTTAAGTTTGAGCTTTACAGCGTCATCAATATTATTTCTTCCAAGCGCTTTGATTGCCTGAATGACCATTGCTGTTTTATAGGACATTCCGGATATTTCCTTGTTGCTGCGGTGCTTGAATTTAAGTTCCACATTGCCAAAAGTAAATTTATTGTAAGGACCGTCACTGATATAGAGCCAATGGGCGGTTACCTGCGTAGAAAGCCCCAGTTGATTCAATGCGGTATTCCCTGCCGGCGCTATGGTCCAATTGAATTTTCTTGCCAACGCCATGGCAACATGGTGTGGTGACGGTGCTTCGTATTCCGCAAGCAGATTGCTGTATGGGGGTTTATAATAGACGCCGCGAAGCACTTTTTTGATTTTTTCACAACTATTCAGCCGGTTGAGCGTCTTGCGCACTGTTTCATAATCGGCAATTTCCAAAAAGTCTGTTGCGATAAAAACATCTTCGCTTTTCAATTGTGATATTTTTTCATAAATCAGATTCGCATAAGAAAAACTCATGATCACACCTCCTGTCCCAAATACTATATTATATTTGGGACAAAAAATCAAGTGTTGTTTTTCTATATCTATAATAGCAAATAAATTAGCGTGTCCATAGACAGATGTTGTGATTAGAATCTGAACATACCACTACATACAGGCAGACGAAATAAATAGCTAAAAATTTGCCCTGTTTGTCCCATTTTTCGTATTGACAAACGCCCGCGGCGCGATTAGAATGAAAGCGAAAACGAACAAATGTTCGAAAGCTGGAGTCGATATGGAACGCGCCATTTTACATGTGGATTGCAACAAATTTTACGCCTCGGTCGAGTGTCTGCACCGGCCGGAGATACGCCATCTGCCCGTTATTGTGGGCGGGGATGAGGATTTGCGCCACGGCATCGTGCTCACCAAAAACGAAATCGCCGCAAAGTATGAAATCAAGACGGGCGAGGCCATTTGGCAGGCACGGCAAAAATGCCCCGGGCTGGTGGTTATCAAACCAAACTATCCGCTCTACCTGCGTTTTTCCGAGCTCACGCGGGAGATTTATGCCGACTACACGGACCAAATCGAACCTTTCGGGCTGGACGAGTGCTGGCTGGATGTGACGGGCAGCGGGCTGTTCGGGGACGGTATGCGCATCGCGGAAGAAATTCGCCGTCGCGTGAAGTTTGAGCTCGGTATCACGGTGAGCATCGGGGTCAGCTACAACAAAATCTTCGCCAAACTCGGGAGCGACTACAAAAAGCCGGACGCCGTCACGCTTTTCAGTAAAGAGAACTTCAAAGACCTTGTTTGGCCGCTGCCCGCGTCGGATTTGCTGTATGTAGGGCGCTCCACCGCCAACAAGTTCAAAAACTGCGGCATCGGCACCATTGGCGACATTGCCCGCTGCACGCCGGAGTACCTGCACACGCTGCTGGGCAAACTGGGGTATATGTTTTATGTGTTCGCCAACGGGCTGGACAATGAGCCGGTTTTGCGCGCGGGCAACACGGCTGTCATCAAATCCATCGGCAACAGTTCCACCGCCCCGCGTGACCTGGAAAACGAGGGCGATGTGAAGGTGATGATGTATGTGCTTGCCGAAAGCGTCGGGCGCCGCATGCGCGAGCAGGGCTTTCGCTGCAAAACGGTGTGCATCACCGTGCGGGACAATACGCTTTTATGGTTCACGCGCCAGGCCAAATTGCCCGCCTACAGCGCAAACACAAAGGAAATCACGGAAAAGGCAATGGAACTTTTCAGAAAGAACTATGACTGGATGAAGCCGATACGGAGCATCGGCATCAGCTGCACGGATTTTGAGCATGAACAGATACCTGTCCAGCTCGACTTATTCGGCCGGGCGGAAAAGCGGGCAAAAGCCGAGCGGCTGGACAGGACGGTGGATTGGCTCAAATCCCGCTTCGGCAATTACTGTGTGCAGCGGGGGCTGATGCTCACGGACAGGGGCCTTTCCGGCTTCAACCCGTATAACGACAATACGATTCACCCGGTGGGGTATTTTAAACCGCAATAGGAGGATAAATATGTGCCGCAAGGTTTATGTGGATGTGCTCATTAAGCAGGATAAGGAAGGACGGATAACCCCCCTTGCGCTGACCTGGGAGGACGGCACGGTTTATGAGATTGACAAGGTGACGGGGGTGTGCAAGGCCGCCTCGCTTAAAGCGGGCGGCGCGGGTATCCGCTACACCTGCAGCATTCAGAACAAGGAGACTTTTCTGTTTTTGGAAAACGACAAATGGTTTGTGGAAAGCAGGGGGTGAGGAGCACCATTTAAAGAATTTGAACAAGT
>Ga0116170_10005541_pt1 | contig 11261 bp, 10 predicted proteins | sample AD_JPNHW1_MetaG_FD_89797 | JGI IMG/M metagenome (GOLD analysis project Ga0116170, IMG submission 89797) | Active sludge microbial communities of municipal wastewater-treating anaerobic digesters from Japan - AD_JPNHW1_MetaG | ecosystem: Engineered > Bioreactor > Anaerobic > Digestate | place... | reverse complement strand
GGGCTACTTCATGGCCGAGTCCCTGCTGCTGGCCGAAGTGGGCGCCACTTCCGGCGCCATCCAGATCGCCGGCACCGACGTGGAGCACCAGCTGCCTTTCTTCTTCACCGCCTGCGACTATACGCTGATCGGCGAAGAGCTTTACGCCGCCGGGGCCTACCTGTCCAAAGAGCCCATGCTGCTCAGCGCACTCAAGGTGCAGGACTTCGGCAAGCTCGTGGTCATGGTCTCGGTCTTCTTCGGCATGATCCTGGTTTCGCTGGGCGCGAAGTTCGGCTGGGACGGCGTCGTGCAGGGTTTCCTTCACCTGTTCAAAAACTATTAATTTATGAAATTGATAAAAAAACAAATACCTTTGGCTATAGTGTTCGTGACGGGCGTGCTGACCCTGGTGTCTTATTATGTGCCGCATAAGACTTCGGTGGATTACATCGAGACCATGAACAAGTGGGAGAACGTCGTGGCGGCTTTCGCGTTCCTGCTGGGCCTCATCAGCCTGTTCTTCTCCCACTATAACAAGATCGCCCGGAAGGCGGACGGCTGGGGCTACAGCCTCTTCGTGTTCATCGGCTTCCTGGCCATGGTCCTGCCCTCCTACTTCAGCGGCGGCAAGCAGATGGTGGACGGCGTCCTGACGCCGCTGGGCTGGTCGTACAAGTTCATCTACACCGCCCTGAGCGGTACCATGTTCGCGGTGCTGGCTTTCTACATCGTCTCCACCGCTTACCGGTCGTTCCGGATAAAATCCCTGCAGGCTTTCGTGCTGTTCATCGCCGCCTTCGTGCTGATCCTGGGCAAGGTGCCGCTGGGGCAGATGATCTGGGATTCCGCGCTGGGCTGGACCAGCCGCCTTGGCTGGGTACACAACCATGTCTCGGATGTCATCGAATGGATAATGGAAGTGCCCGCCGTGGCCGGCAAGCGCGGCATCATGATAGGCATCTCCATCGGCGCCATCGTGACCTCGCTGAAGATAATCTTCGGCATTGAAAAACAGTATATGGGGAAGGATTAAGGCTTATGTTCAAGGAACAACTTCAGAAATTCTTCAAGATAGACCGCCGCTGGATCTTCCTGCTGCTGGCCATCGTGCTGTTCGCCCCGATCATAAAGCCGATCGGCCTGCCCAATAAGACCATCGCGGAGGCCACCCAGCGCGTTTACGACAATATCGACAAACTTCCCGCCGGTTCCTTCGTGCTTTTCTCGCTGGACTACGATCCCTCCACCCGGCCGGAACTGCACCCGATGGCCACCGCGCTGCTGCGCCACGCTTTCTCGAAGAACCTGCGCGTGGGCGTGGTCACCTACATCGCCGGCTCCACGGGGCTGATCGAGGATATTTTCGCCAAGGTCCCCAAGGAATACAACAAGGTGGACGGGGTTGATTACGTGATCTTCCCCTACATGCCCAATATCCTGGCGACCATCACGCAGATGTCCTCGGACCTCTACGGCATCTATTCCAAGGACCGCAACGGCGCGGACATCCGCACGATGCCCGTGCTCAAGGGTGTGAAGAGCTACAAGGACATGTCGTTCATCGTCTGCGTTACGGGCACCGCCATCCTGGATTACTGGGTGGCCTATGTGGGCGATAAATACAGCGTGCCGGTGGCCGGCGGCGTTACCGCCATCAGCCAGCCCGGCTACGGGCCCTACCTGCAGACCAACCAGCTCAAGGGCCTGATAGGCGGCATGAAAGGCGCGGCGGAGTACGAATCGCTGATCAAGCAGCCCGGCAAAGGCACTTCCGGCATAGACGCGCTCAACCTGGCGCATCTGCTGGTGCTGGCGCTGATCCTGATCTCGAACCTTATTCTGCTGTACGTTAAATATTTTTAGCAACTTTTATCTGAGGTGATTATGTCCGAAACATGGCTTATTATCGGCGGGTGGGTGACGGCGGGGCTTACTATCTTCCTGTTCAGCTTCCTTTATAAGGACAACCCGTTCTTTAAAGTGGCCGAGCACCTGTACCTGGGCGCCGGCATGGGCTGGCTGTTCCAGGTGTCGGTCGCTAACGTCTGGATCCCCAAGATCTGGGAGCCGGTTTCGAAGGGCGAGCTGCTGGTGATCATCCCCTCCATCCTGGGGCTCTCGCTGCTGACCCAGTTCATCCCGAGGATCTCCTGGATCTCACGCTACGGGTTCACCTTCATCATGGGCTACGGGTCCGGTCTGGCCATCCCCGCAGGCCTTTCCACCGACTTCCTCAGCCAGGTGGGCGGCACCATAAAGCCTTTCTCCCAGCTGGCTTCCATGAGCCCGCTGGCTATCTTCAACTCGCTGCTGGTGGCCGGCGGCGTCATCTGCGTGCTGTTCTACTTCTTCTTCTCGGTCGAGCATAAGGGGCACCTCAAGAAGGTTTCCAACGTCGGCATCTACTTCCTGATGGTCTACTTCGGCGCGGCCTTCGGCAACACCGTCATGGCCCGCTTTTCTCTGCTGTACGGCCGCTTCGACGATATCTATACCTACTCCGGCGCGAAGTATTTTTACGCCTCGCAGCTGATCCTGCTGGCCATGGTGGTTTATTTTATAGCCCACTGGCTCATGAATAAAGGCAAGAGCGGCTCTCCGGAAGAAGCGGCGGCCGACTAAAAGCGCGCTTCATTAAAAAGAAAGCGGCTGCCGGTTTTCCGGCAGCCGCTTTCTTTTATGGGGCCTGTAGTTACTACGGAACCAGTTCTAGCTTAGCCTTCTGTTTCAATTCAGCGGCGAGCTCCGGGAGCTTTTTGCTCAGGGTCTGGTTGAGCATCGCCACTTTTAATTCTACCTTAATGTCCTCGAATACTGCGGGCTGGGCGGGCCGGTGTTCTTCCACGTAGAAGATGCTGAAGCCTTTGCCGGTGGGGAAGATCTTGCTGTAAGCGCCTTTTTCAAGGCCGAAGACTTCTTTCTCGATGTCCGGGAGCAGCGAACCCTTGCTGATGAAGCCGAGGCTGCCGCCGTTCTTTTTGAGCGCGGCATCCGTGGATTTCAGGGCCGAGAGCTTCGCGAAGTTGGCGCCTACCGCCAGGGATTCGAGCGCCGCGTCCGCGTCCGCTTTCGTGTCCACGAAGATCTGGCTCAGTTTTACGGCCTCGGGTAAGTTCAGCTTGTCTTTGTTCTCGTCATAGAAGGCCTTCAGGTCTTCGTCGGTCACGCTTATTTTTTTTGCGGCCATGACCGTCTCCCGGACCATGAGCTGTCGCTTGATCAGTTCCCTCACGTCGGTTTCGGTCCAGCCCACCATTTTCAGGTTCTTCTCGAACTGGCCCTTGTCCAGTCCGGCGGACATCGCGGTGACCCTGCTTTCGATCTCTTTGGGGTCCGCGCTTATCTTCAGCCTGGCGGCTTCCTCGAGCACGAGTTTTTCATCGATCATTTCGGAAAGGACCGCCGCGCCGTGCTGCCACCAAAGCTGCGCGGTAAGGTCTCCGGCGGTGATCTTCGCCCCGTTGACTACCGCCATAACCGTTTTTTCCGGTCTGACGGTAGCGGCCTGGAGGCCCGCCGCGCACAGCGAGAGCGTCGTTGCCAGCATTATTGTCTTTTTCATCGGTTTGTGTCTCCTTCTTGAGTCTTCGCACCGTTAAGCGGGAAGCTGCTGCCTGACAAATACGGTCTGGGTGGGGTAGGCCAGCTCTATCCCTTCGGCATTTAAACCGTCGAGTATCCTGAGGAGTATCTCCTCGTGGGTCCGGGTGTAAAGCCCGTAGTCCCCCCCCGTCACATAATACACCGTTTCAAAATCCAGCGAAGAAGCCGCGCAGGCCGCCAGGTTGGAGCGGTCGAACTCCGCGGCGGGCGAGGCGGTTACCGCGCCTTTTATTATAGCGCCGATGCGGCGCAGCTTTTCCGGCGGCGTCTTATATATGGCGCTCAGTCTGAAAGCGACCCGGCGCCGCGTCATCTGGTTATAGTTGCGCAGGCCCCCGGCCAGCAGCTTGGAGTTGGAAACGATTATCAGTTCCCCGGAAATGCTGCGCAGGCGGGTGGATTTGATCCCGACATGTTCTATGGTCCCCTCGATGGCGTCGGATACGATAAAATCTCCCGTGCGGAACGGCTTGTCCAGGAGTATCACGAAAAAATTGAAAAGATCGCCCAGTATGGCCTGGGCGGCCAGCGCTACGGCCACGCCGCCTATGCCCAGGCCGGCGATGAGGGTCGTGATATTAACCCCGAGATTATCCAGCACGAAAAGGACAGCGGCCGCCCAGACCAGCGCCCTGAGCAGTACCTGCGCGCCGTACATGACCGAGTCTTTCGCTTCTTTCGAAAGCCCGCGTCCGGCGACGGTTTTTTCTATCCAGTAAGAGAGCAGGTGCTGTATCATCGTTACGGCCCTGTAGGTGAAAATGATAATGAGCGTGATGTTGAGGGCGGTATTGAAAGCGGGTGCGCGGCGGAGGTAGCGCGTGGCTATAAAGAAAGCCGCCAGCATGTAGTCCAGCCGCTGGATCTTTTCCAGCAGCGTTATGGCAAGGTCGTCGAGATCGGTTTCCGTGAGCTGGGCCAGCGCTTTGAGGCGCGCGAGGCCGACGGTCTTTATCACCATGAGCAGGGCGATGGCCGCGGTAAAAGCCGTGGCGGCGCAAAGATAAGCGAAAGGGGTGTTGCCGGCTATGACCGTGTTATTGAACCAGAACGCTAACCTGTCTATTTCCATAGTTATATATTATAATCGATTTTCCCCGGTTTTTGTCAATAAACGGAGCGGGAGGGCGGCGGTCGTTTTCGCGCGGCGGATAAGCTGCGGGACCCGCTAGCGCCCGTCGCGGTCTATTTTTATCAGGGCTTCGGCGGCATAGGTCCGGACCCATTTGTCCGGGTCTTTCAGGGCATTGCTGAGCGAGGGCACGGCGCTTTTGGCCCCGGCGCCGGTCTTGCCCAGCCCCATAACGGCGCAGGAGCGCACTTTGGCGTTACGGTCGTTGACAGATACCGTAAGGGCGGCTACGATAAGCTTCGTTTTGGTTTCCAGCTCGCCCATCTTCTGCGCGGCGCGCATGCGCACCCGGGGGTCCGGGTCATGGAGTTCTTTTTCCAGCGCCGGGAGGGCGTCTCTGATGCTCTTGCTGATATCCCCCAGCGCGTTCGCGACATAGCCGCGCACCGTGGGATGGCGGTCCCTCAGGGATTTTATGAGTTCAGGCACCGCTTCCCGCGCCTCGAAGCCTATCTTTGAAAGGGCGTTGGCGGCGTAGCCCCGCACATTATCGTTGGGATCGGCCAGCGCGTTGGTCAGGGCCGGGATCCCGTTCGCGGCGGCGGGGCCGATCTTGGACAGCGCGTCGGCGGCGTAGCCGCGCACCACGTCGCTGGTATCTCCCAGCAGGCCGGCGAGCTCAAGCACGGCGGGCTTGGCCGCGGCGCCCAGTTCCCCCAGTTTGTAGGCGGCGTTGGCGCGCTTGCCCGGCTTTTTGTCCTTCAGTTCGTCGGCCAGCTTGTTCACTTGCGCCGCGGTGGCGGCATCGACGGCCGGCGGCTGGACCTTGGGCGCGGGCTTGGCCTTGTGCAGCAGGCTGCAGCCGCACAGGCACAGGCAGGGCAGGAGGGCCGAAAAGATAAGGGTCCGCATATTTTTTGTCCGCCGCCGGGCTATTCCTGTATAAAACTTATCGCCGTTTTTATTTCGGCCAGCTTTTCGGCCCTTACCAGATAGACGCAGTCGCCCATGGCGCGGGCCAGCACCGGCGGCAGCTCCTGGTACTGGACCACCATGGCTCCCAGGCGGCCCATTATCTCTTCGTGGGAATGCTTGTACGCGAGGCGGTACTTGCGCCCTATGTGGCAGCAGTGATATTTCCTCTTATAGTCCAGGGCCAGCGGCTCCCCTGTCATGACCCGCGCCCAGACCGCGTACAGGTCCAGGTCGCAGGAATAGTTGAACATGTCCAGCGTAAAGCCGCCCGGGGGGCGGATATTGACCTCGAGGGCGCACAGCGACCCGTCCGGTTTCCGGAAAAACTCGAAATGGAAGAACCTTTCCTTTACGCCGAAACCCGCCACAAGCTTGCGGCCCGCCCGCTCAAGGTCCTCCGGGATCTCGCGCAGGGAATAGTAATAGATGTGAGAGTCGGCCAGGACCGATTCCATCACGCCCTCGCCGTAGACGTGGGAGGTGCAGAAAACTATTTTCCCGGCGCTGTCGGCGAGCCCGTCGAAGGTGACGATATCGCCTTTTATGAATTCCTCGGCGATGAATTCCCGGTCCGGCTTGCCGCGGAAAAACTCGTCGACCTGGGATGGATCTTCAAGTTTGTAGGTGAAAGAGGCCCCCATCCCGTCGTCGGGTTTGACGATGACCGGGAAGCCGGTGACGCCGGCCAGCTCCAGCACGTCGGCCGGGGCATGGACCAGGCGGCCGCGGGCGTGCGGGATGCCGGCGGCGCGGAAGATCTTTTTCATGCGCGATTTGTGGCGGATGTCGGCGATGGTGTCGTTCTTCACGCCGGTGATGCCGAATTCGGTGCGCAGGCGCGCTTCCGTTTCCAGCCAGTATTCGTTGAGGGAATCTATGCGGTCTATGGGCCCGAAGCGCTCCGTGAAGAAGCCGCAGGCCGCCCTGAGCTCATCGTAATTATGCAGGTCGTCCACTTTATAGTACCAGGTCAGCGCGGCGCGCAGCTCGGGGCGCAGTTCGCCGAATTCGGGCTCTCCTATGGCCAGCACGGTGAAGCCGGCCTCCCTGAGGCGCTGGCAGAAAAGGTAATAGTTGGGCGGAAAATGCGGTGAGAGGAAGACGAAATTCATAGTAGGTTCCTTGGGTGCGCATCTCAATTTTAGCATACTGTCCGTACGGCGGACATGTTCCGGGGCGCGGCCCGAGCAGGCGCAGGCGTTTATTTACTAAAATTACTCCCGGTATTCTTAACAGCTCAGGACCACAACCATGCAAATCAACTATCATAAGTTCTACAGCCACAGCCTCGGGCAGGATTTTGAATTCAAGTCTTACGGCCACGCGGGCAAGCCGGTGATGGTGTTCCCCACTTCCTGCGGCAGGTTCTTCGATTATGAAGACCACGGCATGATCGGCGCGCTTTCCGGGTATATCGAGCGCGGGGACATCGTGGTTTTCGCGGTGGACGGGAGGGACAGGGAATCCTGGTATAAGCCGGTGCGGGACGAATGGATAGGCATCCGGCACGGGCAGTACGAGGCCTGCATCACCGGCGAGGCGATCCCTTTCATGCGCCGGCACTGCAATGTGTCCGAGAAATTCATGGCTACGGGCAACAGTTTCGGGGCTTTCCATTCCGCCAACTTTTTCCTCAAGCACCCGGATCATTTCGACTCGGCTCTGTGCCTGAGCGGCGTTTACCGCATGCAGGGCGAGATAGGCGGCTACTTCGATTCCGGGATATATTTCAACGAGCCGCTCAGCTACCTGCCGGGCCTTAGCGACGAGGCGTCGCTCGCCAAGCTCAGGGAGGGCTATATCGTGATAGCCCACGGGCTGGGGGCCTGGGAAACTTTCAACGACCAGGCGCAGGCGCTTTCCGAGATCATCGGCTCCAAGGACATCACCTGCTGGTACGACCGCTGGGGCGGGCAGTGGCCCCACGACTGGCAGACCTGGGTGGCCCAGGTGAACAAGTATCTGCCGCAGTTCCGCGAAGGCGTGTCGTTCCGCGGCGGTACCCTGAAACTGACCGGCCCCCACCGCCGCATAAACCCGCTGCCGTAATAAGGCCGGCCGCCCCGCCTCAAAATAAAGAAGCCGGCTTTCAGGCCGGCTTCTTCTTTGAAAGGGCTTCCCTTTCCTAACGTCGTTTTTTCTTTCCGCGGGGCGGCTTCCAGCGGGAGCCGGCCGAGGGGCGGCTGCCGCCCGGCTTGCTGCTTTTTCCTCCGTGCCTGGCGGGGCGGGCTCCGCCCATCAGCCTGCGCACGTCTATTTTTGGCGCGCCGGTCCTGCGGTCGCCTGCCCTGCGTTCGCCGATCCTGCGTTCTACGAACCCGGGGCTTTGCGGCCGGGAGGGCGCGGCTTCCTGCGCCTGGTCCCGCCGGCCTTGCGCGTAGGCCAGGTCGATCTGGCCTTTGGCGGTATCCACGCCGGCTATCTCCACCCTAACTTCGTCGCCTGGGGCCAGGCCGGCGCTGCGCAGCAGGCCTTCGGCGCCGGTATCTCCCAGCCTCACAAAGGCGCCGGCGCCGGTGACGGCGGTCACTACGCCGTCCATCTCCGTTCCTACCTGGGACCGGAGCAGCTCGGCGCGCAAAATGTCTGTGGATTTATGCTCGGCTTCAGCGGCCATGCGCTCGCGGTCCGAGCAATGCACGCCCGCGCCTTCAAGGGTGGACATGGAATGCGTCTTTTTTGAGCCGGCGAGCAGTTCCTTTATAGCCCGGTGCGTCATCAGGTCGGGGTAGCGGCGTATGGGCGAGGTGAAGTGGCAGTACGCTTTGGCGGCTATGCCGAAGTGCCCGGTTGAAACAGGGGAGTAGACGGCCTGCTTCATGCTGCGCACGATCAGGGAATTGAGGATGGCTTCCAGCGGGTTGCCCTCCGCCTGGCCGATCACGTCCTGCAGGTTCTTGTGGAGGTCGCCGCCGATAAGGTGGCCCGCGCTGAGGCCCAGGGCGCCCAGCGTTTCCGCCAGGGTCTTTATTTTTTCCGGGTCCGGCTCGTCGTGGCGCCGGTGCAGGAAAGGGATCTGCGCTTTCATCAGCTCCGTGGCCGTGGATTCATTGGCCAGCAGCATGAACTCTTCTATAAGGCGGTGGCTCTTCAGCCTGGGCCGCAGCACTACCCGCAGCGGCATGCCCTGGGCGTCGGTTTCAACTTTGTATTCGGGCAGGTTGAAGTCCAGCGCGCCGCGCTTTATCCTGGCCGCGTGCAGCACGGCCGCCAGCTCGCCCATGCGCTTGATCATTTCCCCCACCGGCCTGGTTACGTTGGGAACTTTTTTCCCGTCCAGCAGTTCCTGCACCTCGTCGTAGGTGAAGCGGCGGCAGGAGCGGATCACGGTGCTGGTCATGCGCCGGTTCATTACTTTGCCGGCGGGATCCAGGTCCATGAAGACCGAGAGCGTGAGCCGTTCCTGCCCGGGCACCAGGCTGCACAAATTATTGGAAAGCGACGGCGGCAGCATCGGCACTACGCGGTCCGGCAGGTACACGCTGGTGGCGCGCTCGTAAGCTTCCGCGTCGAGCGCGGTTTTCTCTTTTACGTAATAGCTTACGTCGGCGATATGCACCCCCAGGCGCACAAGTCCGCCGGCCAGGCGCTCCAGGGAAACGGCGTCGTCGAAGTCTTTGGCGTCGGCCCCGTCTATGGTGACCACCGGGAGGTTGAAAAGTTCTTCCCTGCCCGCCCAGTTGGCCGGCGTAAGTTCCAGGCCCCACGCGGCGCTCTCAGCGAGGGTTTCTTTCCTGAAGGTCTCGTTGATGCCCCGCGCCCTGAGCAGCGAGGTGATGCGCGCGCGGATGTCGCCGGAGTCGCCGATTATTTCTATTATTTTCCCTGCCGCGCCCATCTCGGGCGTGGGCCAGCGGGTTACTTCCAGCACGGCGAACGCGCCTTCCGCAGGCTTCACGCCGTTGGCGAAACTTGTGACCTGCGCCGGGGGCGCCTCGCCCTTTTCGGGGCACAGCGCCCAGCCTTTGCGGTCCTGCCTGAGCACGCCCACCAGGGAGGTATGGGCGCGCTTGACCACCTTCAGTATGGAACCCGCCAGTTTCCCGGAGGACTCTCGCCGCACGCTCGCCTGCACCCGGTCGCCGTCCATGGCCAGGGCCAGGCCCCGGCCTCCCAGGAATACGTCGCTGCCGCCGGGAGTTTCAGAAATTAAAAAAGCGAAATTTCCGTGATGCTGTATCACGCCTTCTATAATGGCCTCCTGTCCGCCGGAGGATCTGCGCTGCTGATTTCTTTGCCAGTGTTTTCTCATGCCTCTATGATACCAAATACGGAAAGCGGTATCTGCGCCGCCTGTGCGGTACCTGCGCCGGAAAACGCGACGTTGCGGTGTGCGCTTTGCCGTCGGGCATTGCCCGGCCCGGGAGTTATTGAGTCTTGAATGAGAAATGAATTTCCTTTGAAAAGTTCCAGAACGGTTTCCCCTATACTATAACCGGGTAGGAAATATGGATAAAATTTAGACGGTGCGGTAACTCCGCCACAGCTTTTGCGCTGACTTTTCCCGCAGGCCTGCCGGAGAAAATGGCGCGGAGCGGAACCCTAAAACGGGACCTGCCTGTAAGGCAACAGCCTTGGGCATATTTAGAAACAGCGCGCCCCCCCGGGCGTTTACAGCAGCAGGCCTATATCTTAAAAAAGCGGTAATTTGCGCCTGTAAAGTACAGGGTGTAGTTGCGGCAAGGTCATTGGCCAGTCCCGGTGCCGGACAAAGTGAGAGGTGCTTCATATGTTCCACGCTATCGCCTTGTTATTTCTTAGCCTGACAGGAACGCTGCCGGTGGCTACGCCGCAGGAACTGGCGGTATACACCAATTGCCAGCCCGACCGGATCAGCCACTGGATAGGGCAGCGTATCGCTTACAAGAAAACTGAAGGCTGGGAGCCGGCGTCCGTTTGCATGGCCCGCGGCAGCGGTGACTGCAAATGCATGGCGGTGGTGGCGGAGGAAACGCTCAACGCCTGCGTAGGGAACGACGCGCAGATAGCAGTCCTTAAAAATATAAACGCTACCCATGCTGTAGCGCTTTATACCGACTTTAAGGGGCGCAGGGGCTTTATAAACGAGATAGACCGGCAGGACTTCGAGCCCGGCACCGACTGGCTGAAAATAGTGAAAGCGGTCAGGGGCGGGCCGTGGTCAATAGTGAGAATGTACGCGCGCGGCGACGTCCTGCAGGCGCCCGTGCTGCTCGCCTCCGCCAGCCCCGTGCCCGGAAAGTGACGTTTTAACCGCACAAGAGTCAGGTGTCAGGGGCGTTGTGCTACGGCGATCATACCTGCTCTTTGCCTGGTGCCGGGGGTGTCGGGCGTGAGCCGTGTTAACGCGATCAGCTTCCTGAAAACCTGAGGGGCGGCCGGGGATTTGGCTACGCAAACACGGCGTCGGCCACACCGTGGCCGCGCCTCCCCACTCAGGCTCGGCGCTTACGCAAGCCTCGCCTTCCGTGAGGGTTTGCTCCGCCAAATCCCCGGCCGCCCCTGTCAGTATAATGTGGTAATGGCGAGGGAACAGGTTTGGCGGGCCTTCGCGGAGGCTTTCGCTTGCGTAAGCGCGAAAGCCGAGTGATGAGGTGAGGCCCGGCTTTAGAGCGAGGCATAATTATGCCTCGCGTCCGGGCCGCAAGGG
>Ga0116170_10005540_pt1 | contig 11265 bp, 10 predicted proteins | sample AD_JPNHW1_MetaG_FD_89797 | JGI IMG/M metagenome (GOLD analysis project Ga0116170, IMG submission 89797) | Active sludge microbial communities of municipal wastewater-treating anaerobic digesters from Japan - AD_JPNHW1_MetaG | ecosystem: Engineered > Bioreactor > Anaerobic > Digestate | place... | reverse complement strand
TTGAACACGCCGCGAATCGGCAAGGCAATATTTCTGGCGGTCGCTGGCACATTATGGGGTGTGCTGGCGGTGTGGAGAGGTTATGCAATGGCAGCCTGCAGCCATATATGGTGGAATCTGCTGGTAATCATTACGACCACGACAAAATTTTGACATATCGCCCGATTCTGCTTCATACAAAGTTTTCATACTTGTGCAATTAGCTTAAGTATTTATTATAAAAGAAGTTAAAAATGTGTGGGTTTGCTGGAGAATTTGTTTTCAAAGGGCAGGCGGACCTGGCCGTCGTCGAGAGGATGGCTGCTACGCTGAATCATCGCGGGCCGGACGGTTCGGGACATTATACCAGTGTCGACGGGCAATGCGCAATGGCGTTTCGGCGGCTGGCGGTTATAGACCCTGAAAATTCAGGCCAGCCCATGACCGATTCGACAGGCCGATATGTTTTGGCGTTCAACGGCGAAATTTATAATTTTCGAAAACTGCGGTCAGAACTCCAGCACGACGGGATTATTTTCAGAACCGACGGCGATACTGAAGTTTTTTTACAAATGCTCATCAAGTACGGAACTGGCTGCGCGGAAAAATTGCGCGGCATGTTCGCTGCTGTTTTTTACGATAGCATAGAGAAAAAATTATCATTCCTCCGCGATCGCATGGGCCAGAAACCGCTATTTTACGCTGCCCTGCCTGACCGAATCATCTTTGCCTCGGAACTCAAAGCCTTACAAAAACATCCAAAAATAAATGTCAACTACAATGCTTCGTTTATAACATCTTATTTAACAATAGGTTACATTCCATCGCCCAATACTCCTTTCAGTACAGTCAAAAAATTTCCGCCGGCTTGCCGAGCCGAAATTTCCGCATCCGAAAATTTTTCAACTTTTTCAATTTTTTTAAAATATTATTCTGCCGGTGAAAATCCATCTGCTCTGCCTGAAAATTCAAACGAGCTTGCCGGATTCGTCCGGGAAAAAATAATTAACGCTGTCGGCGAAAGGCTTGTGGCAGACGTCCCGTTAGGGCTGCTGCTCAGCGGCGGAATTGATTCTGCGGTAGTGTTAGCCGCCATGTGCGAACATCTGTCAGCGACATCCATCAAGACGTTTACCGCAGGTTTTGAAAACGCCGCTTATGACGAACGGCCTGATGCCGCTGCCCTGGCAAAATTTTTCGGAACAGACCACCATGAATTAAAAATATCGCCAGCCCCAGAAAAAATGCTCGATTGGGTGATTGATACGTACGATGAGCCGTTTGCCGACTCAAGTGCATGGCCAACCTACCACATCTGCCGCGCGGCAAGGAAATATATCACCGTCGCACTCGCCGGCGACGGCGGCGATGAAGTTTTCGGCGGATATGACCGTTATCGGGCGATGTATATTTCGCAGCATATCAAGCCGTTTCAATACCTCGCCCTGCGGCTCGCCGGAGCTGCAGTAAATTTTATCGCACCGTATAATGAGCGAAACCGCCTCAGAAGATTCGCCAGGTTCACGGAAATTCTGCCCTATCCGTTTTCGGTGCAATATTTCATGTGCCGCCGTCTTTTTGGGCCTGCCGACCTTCTAAAACTGCTTAACCAGGATTTTCTGGCGAGCAACGAAATATTCGTCGACGAACCGGCGGAATGGTTTTATGACCTGTTTGAACAGGGTAAATCTCTCAGTCATGCCGTCAACGCACAATATCATGACGTAGCTACTTATCTGCCTGACGATTTGCTGGTGAAGGCTGACAGGGCTTCGATGGCGGCATCGCTGGAATTACGTTCGCCGATGTTGGATTACGAGTTGGTCGACATCGGGCTTGCATTGCCGGTTAGCGAGAAGTTAAACTGTCGCCGTGGTAAGCTGATACTCCAAAAAGCTTTTTCAGACGTTTTGCCCAAAAACCTTTTCAGGCGTCAAAAAAGGGGGTTTGCCGTTCCGTTAGCAGATTGGCTGCGAAACGGGTTGAAAGAAGAGATGTTATTGACGCTGACGGACAAGGCTTTTCTTGATTTAAAAATATTCAATTCTGCCGCTATTGCGGGGTTGGTGAACGAGCACGTTTCCGGCCAGGCAGACCATAGTCATCGTTTATGGGCATTGCTGGTACTGGCAAAATGGCTAATCAAACCTCAATCCTGATTCTTTTTTACACCTCTACGTTCCTGAGTGTTCCACGTGGAACACAGCTCCTTATCCCATCCATCGCCAAATAAATGTTCCACGTGGAACATCCCATTCCGCTTGACTTGGGGTGTAGCCATATATAGTATATCAATATCAAACTTATACAATTTATTGCAGGAGTTCGCAATCATGGAACATAAAACGGCAGGAAGCAGACTCGGCAGAGGCCTCGATGCACTAATGGGTGAAGCCGATTCGTTCACGGCGGCAGAAACAACCCATCACGGCGAAACACAAACCGAGCATAAACCACAGGAAATCCATATAAGCCTCATCGCCCCTAATCCTAATCAGCCCAGACAAAATTTCGACGAAATACAACTCGAAGAACTTGCAAAAAGCATCCGACAGGAAGGCATACTCCAACCGCTCGTCATCACGGAAAGCCAAAATATAACCTCGTTCAAAACGGATAAACCTTATGTCCTGATAGCCGGCGAACGACGCCTGCGGGCAGCTCACCTGGCTGGCCTTGAAAATGTTCCCGTCATTTTCCGAAACGCTGACGACCGTAAACTCATCGAATGGGCTATGATTGAAAATATACAGCGGGAAGAACTCAACCCGATAGAACGCGCCCACGCTTATCGCGACTATATGGACAGATTTCAACTGACGCAGCAGGAAGTCGCCGAAAAACTGGGGCAGGCTCGTGCGACAGTGGCCAACTTCCTCCGCATGATAGATCTGTGTGATGACGTCCAGACACTGGTCGCTTCCGGACAGGTATCCTTCGGCCACGCGAAAGTTATCGCCGGCATCGCAGGAAATCCGGAATTGCAGGCGAAACTGGCTCATAAGGTAGTTTCAGAAGGAATGTCCGTCAGAAAACTGGAAGAAATCATAGAAAACAGCAAAGAAAATTTTTCAGACGAAAATAACCGGAAAAAATCTCCTCAAAAACCTGCTTATGTTATGGATATGGAACAGCAGCTTACCGAAAGCGTCGGTACGAAAGTTCAGATTCTCCCTGGCAGGGCGAAAAACAGCGGAAAAATTATTCTTGAATATTACAGCCTTGATGATTTCGACAAAATCGCTGGCCTGCTTGGACTTCAGCCAGAAGAAATCTGATAATACCAACACCGCTTTATTTAAAATTGCAAAAGTCAAAATTCTGAAATTAGTTTTATATGACATAACAAAATCTGTTATCAAAAAGTTACAATTAAGAATCCAGATGCCAATGATTGAATGCCTGTCTTTTACTCTAATAATATATATAAATATAGCAGTAGTATTAAAACAGGGGGTGTTGAAAGTGTTACGGAAGACGGCTGATAGATATAACTATTTTTGACACAAAGACTTATAATGACAGAGAGTTGTCTATCAGTGTGAATAAACTGTAAATAAGTTACGTGGCAGCCTGTTTATCAGATACGGTTTTTAATACTGATTTTTTATTGAACAGATAAATTAGAGTTTTATCGTGGGCAACATAAAAATTCTCAACAAACAACTGTCAGCTTATGCACATACTGCTAACCACCATTTGTTGAAAATTATTTCGTGCTTGCGAGATATTTTTTGGTAGCTTCGGTTAATGTTTCCATTGTCCATTTACGCTTGGCGTCGTCACATTCAAGGAGAGTGATGCGATAACCGTCGCGTTTGCAACAAAATCCGCTTAGCGGTACTACGCAAATACCTGTTGCGCCGAGGAGATAGTAGACGAATCGCATGTCATTCGGCACATTTTTGACGATGCGTTCGACTTCTTCACGGACGACCGGATCATTTATTTCCAGAGTCTGGCGGTCTGTAAGTACGCCGTCTTCGAACATGACGGTTAGATAAAGTGCACCGCAGGGTTTGTTGACGATTGTACCGGGGACTTTGGACAGAATGGCGACTGCTTCATTCGCACGAGCATCTATTGTTGCAGCTCTTTGTCTAAGATGTTCAGGGTATCGCTTATCTCCCAAAATTCTCGGAACAGCCATTTGCGGCGCGGTTGTGGAGCAGACTTCCAGCCGTTTTGCCGCCAGAAGTGAATTGATATATTTGTTGAAAGTTTCGTCTTTATGTCGGTTGAGGACTTCTATCCACGCGCATCTTGAACCGGGCCATGGAATTTCCTTGCTCAGGCCGCGCATGACGATGGCACAAACGTCTCCGATGATTTCACTTAAATGCAAAGTTTTGTGGCCGTTAAACGTGATATGCGCATATATTTCATCGCATATAATCATCAAATCGTTTTTGCGGGCGATATCCGCTATTTCTTCCAATACTTCACGCGGATAGCATGCTCCGGTAGGATTGTCGGGATTTATGAGCAGGATACCGGTTATCGAATCGTTGTATTTGACCTTCAGGCGTATGTCTTCGATGTCCGGCATCCAGTTGTTATACGGGTCAAGTTCATATGTAAGATGTTCGTAACCGCTGTGTGCCGCTTCCGCTGAAGAGTGTGTGCTGTAGGCTGGCGTAGGGCCGAGAATGCGAGCTTCTCTTCTCAAAAAACCGTAAACTTTTGATACTGCGTCGCCGACACCGTTGAAGAAAATTATGTCGTCGGGCGTAACCTGGGCGCCGCCGCGCTTGTTGACTTCGTCTGCCAAAAACCGTCTGGTCTCTGGCACACCGGCAGTATCGCAATAACCCCAGGACTGGTCTTCGTCCACTATCTCGTGCATTATATCGCGTATCCACGGGACTATTTTTTCACCCTTCTGTATCGGGTCGCCGATATTTTCCCAGGTGATGTTCAGGCCCATATCCTCGAAGCGTCGGGCGACCTGTACGATTTCGCGTATGGCGTAGGTCAGAGAGCCTGCGCCCATATGAAGTATGTTTCGTCTCATTTTTTTGGCCTTTTCCGTCAATATTCTAATTCGGCTGAAGCGAATGGTGTCAAAATATCGCCAGCCTGACGGACACTTTTGGGCTATCATACAATTTTGTGACGACATTGCAACCGCTTTGCCGAAAATTCAATGGTTGCCGCCATCGGGTTCAGAATGTATAATCACAGTCCAGCCATGATGATAGCGAAGGAAAAAGCTGTTATCGTCAATGCTGACGACTTCGGGCTTAGCGAGGGCATCAGTGAAGGTATCCTGCGCGCGGCGACAGAGGGTATTTTAACGTCCACGACTATTCAGGCTAATCAGCCGCTTTGTGAAAAATGTCTGCGTTTTCTCAAAAGCGCTCCGACGCATCTCGGCGTCGGCGTGCATCTGACCATAAACGGCGGTCGTCCGCTCAGCATTGCCGGCCAAGCCCTTGCGGATGAGAACGGCAAACTTTCCCTGACGGCATCGCAGACGTTTTTGACGCTTTTTAAAAAACCTTCACTGCTCGCTGCTGCGGAAGCTGAATTCGAAGCCCAGATTACATGGGCACTCGACCACGGAATAAAACCTACCCATCTGGACAGCCATCGTCATTCGCATGCATATCCGCCGCTGTTCAAGCGTGTCGTGAGACTGGCAAAAAAGTACAATATTCCATTTATACGTCAGTACGGTGAAAAATTTATTGGCGAAGGATGGCCTGGATACGACCCTCGCAATCTTAAGGCACACAGAATATTGAACTTTTTTGGCTGGTACGTCGCTCATCGCTGGCCTTCCATGCGCGGGACTATCGGCACGTGGGGAGTGTTGCAGACTGGACGCATGTCGGCTGAATGGCTGGTTCGCGCAGCGCAGGCTGCGACGCAGGTTGACGGCGTGGTGGAAATAATGACTCATCCCGGCCTGACGTACGACCTTACGCCGCAGATAACACGCATGCGCGACAGCCGCCGTGAAGAACTAGACGCTCTTACAAATCCGGCGGTAAAAGAAGCCTTTCATCAATGCGGCATAAAACTCATCAACTATCGCGACCTTTTAAATTTTGTTGCAACGTAATAAAGCAGGTTTCACCTTGCAGCAGTTGTATGTCAGCTTTTGACTCAAAAAGCTGTAGTAAAATTGTAAAAAATTCTAAAACATTCAGAAAATAGCAAAAACTTGCGGGTTGATAAAATTCTGTTTGCAACTTACAATTCCGTCATGAAAAATGAAGATACATTCGCACCGCTTGATGTAGCTCGTCAGTTGCTGGCAATAGAATCACTGCTCGGCAGTCTGGATTTTCTTCCAGCCAGCCGTAATCCGCTAAAAATGCCCAAATTGCCTGCGCCGGATATTTTTGTCCAGCAGGCAAACGAGGCGAAATTTTCCTCTTCCGCCGTAATTATTGATGAAATACCGGTTCATCTCACGGTTGAAGAGAAAATCGCCCGACTTGCCGAATTGGAAGTTGAGGTCGGGAAATGTACCGGCTGCGAGTTGTGCAAAACGCGCAACAAGGTTGTTTTCGGTGAGCGGAATCCGGCGGCGCGGCTGGTATTTGTCGGCGAAGCGCCTGGTGCCGATGAAGACGCACAAGGCCGGCCATTCGTAGGCCGTGCCGGCGAGCTATTGACAAAGATGATAAACGCCATGGGCCTTCGTCGCGAAGACGTTTTTATATGCAACATGCTCAAATGCCGTCCGCCGCAGAACCGCACACCCAATCCGCAGGAGATACAGGCTTGCTGGAGTTTCCTCGTGCGACAGCTTCAGATAATCAGGCCGGAAGTCATAGTGACTTTGGGCAATCCGGCGACGCAGGGTCTGCTCAATACCAAGATGGGAATAACGCGGTTACGCGGCGAATGGCAGGCGTTGCCGGAAATAGCGCCAGGCCTCGGCGGCATACCGGTAATGCCGACCTTCCATCCAGCCTATGTATTGCGGAATTATTCCGTCGATACGCGCAAAAAAGTCTGGGCGGATTTGCAACAGGTTATGGCGAGGCTGAACCTGAAAACTCCCAAAAAACAGTGAATTAACTCAAAGTGACCGATTGACGATATTTTGTTCAGTAAATACTTGTTTTACAAAAAGTTACACAAATTGTCAATTTGACAAAAACAGATTGACAAATGATTGCCGTTAAATCGGGCTGTTTGAAGAATGAATTATTCGAACGCTTCCTCACCGCAGCCGACGGCTAGCTGCGCGTGCAAAACACCTTTTTCGCGGCGTAAGTGATTTGCCAGTGATTGTATTTCTTTTCCCGTCCCGCGAACCATTATCATTTCCGCGCAGATGTGCTCTTCGAGATGCACATGCGTATTTGCGAGTACCTTTCCACTAAAATGATGCTGTATGTCTAGCAGCCGCTCGACCAGTCCCCTGGTATGATGATTATATGTAATCGTTATCGTGCCAAGCTGCTGTTTCCTTGACTGCCAGTTCTGCTCGATTATGCTTTCGCGTATCAGGTCGCGGATATACTCCGAGCGGTTTTCGTACTCTGCCTTTCGTACGAGTTTTTCGAATTTATCGAATAGCGGCCGTTCAATCGACACACTGAATCGTACAAGTTCCGACATGAAATTTTCCTCTTTTTTCTGTCTGTCCTGCTTATAATACGCAACATTAAGCAAGTGCTGTCCAATAAACTTTCAAACCCGGCTACCCAATTTTTCCTCCGTAGACCACAGGCCCGCTGATGGAGTGCTGATAAAATATACTTCTTCGCCATCCGGCATCTTGTTATACCCGTTTTTCATATTTTTTATGTCATAGCGGCGTAGCGTTGTCGTAATATCGGCGTAATTGAAGTTTACGCCGCGAATTTCATTTTCCGTCAGATTACCAGGTGCGTACGTAACCGTGAATCTGCCGTCGGTTGAACCGTGTATGAGATGAGCGGTCGCGTGTGTGAGGTCTTTCAAATCTCCGCCATCCGGACATGCCCGCCAACGAGCCATTATATTCTCCGTGCCGGAATAACCGTATTGTCTGATTATCGCGTCGACTTCAGCCTGTTCGCCGAACCGTGTTAGCCCAGGCGCAATTATCAATAATTCTCCGCCGTCGGCGATAGCCATGCGAGTGCGATAAATCGCTTTATTTGCAACCCACGTACTGTAAAATTCGTTACCCTGCATGACGGCGACAATCTTTTTTAGCGGCGGAACAATCGTGATATTTTGTTTGCATGACGCTTTTGCGGCGGCAAGATACGTTTCCGTACCATTGCCTGCGTAAACACCGGTATGCACGAGTTTTCCGTCAGGATTATACGCCATCACCATTTGGAAAAAGGCATCCGGCAGATGTTTTAGATAATCATCCTGAGCCCTGTTGAAGCATGCGCGCAACGGCGTAACCAGGCAGCCGAGATTATTTTCTATTCCACAGCAGGCCGCCATCATGTGGCTGGCACATATCATGTCCTTGCCGGCAAGGCCGATGAAATAGTTCTTGTTATGGTTTGCAAATCCGAGCACTTCATGCGGAACAACGTGGCCGACGTTCAATATCAAATCCCATTTTTCTTCCAGCAGCATTTTGTTGAGCGAGACCGGAATCGGCCAATCTGCTTTGCCGTGTGAAACCTCGCGCACAAAATCCGCAGGCACTTCGCCGATGATTTTCGACCCGCCGCGCCAATCGTGTACGTGAATATGCGTCTGTGGAATGTCTCCGAACATCCACTCATTCTGTTGAGGCGTATGCGGAACATGCTGGCCCAACGTCGGGATTACATGTACGTCGGCGTAAGATGAAAAAATTCGGTATAGTTCCCGTGTTATCCATCCAGCACCACAATGTGCGCGCGTAATATCCGGCGGAAGCAGCAGGACGCGACGCGGGTTACGACAGATTTTGTTCAATGCTTCTTCAGCGAAATGTTGTGCCAGCAGCAGCATTTTTTCGTGTGATATATCGGCTGATTCTTCTTTAAACCATAGCATCTCAGAACCTTCTGGTAAAAATTTCCTGATTTCCGACACTACTCAGACGGCAGATTAACTTTGACATATTTTCGTACTATCCAGTCTTCTATGAATGTCGGCAGGTGAGATACCATGCGCCGGTCGCGACACTGTTTCTGGAAGCAGTACCGCAATTTGGGCTTTTTTGCCGTTGCTGCATGAACAATGACCTTTACGACCTCACTTACGTCTGTGCCGCCGTTAAGCAGCGTGTCAAGCTGCTGCAACTGCTCGTGATAAAAATTCCTGAACGGACTGTTGCCGGATTTTTCAATCCGATGGAGCAGGTCGTCTCTTGTAGAATTCCATATTTGTGTTGAAATGCCGCCAGGCTCAATAGCCGATACTTTTATGCCCCAGGGATGATATTCGCGGCGTGCGGCATCATTGATGGCTTCGAGAGCGTATTTGCTGGCTGAATATATACCCAGGCCAGGCAGTGACATCAATCCTGAAATCGAACTGACATTTATTATTCTGCCGCTACCCTGTTTGCGAAATATCGGGCCGACGAGCTGTATCATGCCCATCGGCGCAAGTGCGTTGAGTTCTATCTGCTGGCGGGCTTCGTTGAGGCTGACATCTTCAATCGCGCCGGCTAATGCATCGCCGGCATTATTTATGAGTATGTCCAGCCGGCCAAATTCGGCTATGATTTTTTTTATTGCGCCATGCCTGTCATTTTCGTCCGTAACATCGCCGGTATAAATTATGGCGGATTCTTTTTTGCCGGTCGAGTTGTGGACTGCGTCGGCAGCCTGGCAGAGCTTTTCCTGATTACGAGCCATCATGCAAAGGCGAAATCCTTTTTTAGCCAGTGCTATTGACGCCGCTGCGCCTATTCCCGCACTTGCTCCGGTTATCAATATCGTTTTGCCTTCAAAATTATTTTTTTTGGAAAACAGCATCTTTTTAAACAACTTTCTTTTGTATCTGGAGATATTCCTGTACGTATTTTCGCACGCCTTCTTCAATGCCTGCGAACGGAGCAGTATAACCTGCCCGCCGCAGTTTGGTCATGTCAGCCTGCGTGTGATATTGATATTTATCACGGATGGATTGCGGCATATCGACAAAGCGGATTTTTGACGGCCGGTTCATCGCCGCAAACAGCGCATTTGCCAAATCAATCCACGTTCTCGCACAGCCTGTGCCACAATTAAACAGGCCTGAAATTTCAGGATGATCATAAAAAAACAGCGTCACGTTTACAGCATCTTCAACGTAAACAAAATCCCGCTGCTGCATACCGTCGGTGTAATCCGGCCGATGCGATTTAAACAGTGTAATTTCGCCGGTCTGATTTATTCTGTCATACGATTTGCGGATAAGCGATTGCATTTCGCCCTTATGGTCCTCGCCAGGGCCGTAAACGTTGAAATATTTAAGTCCGGCAATTTTGTCGAGCACGCCGCCTGACATTGCCCATAAATCGAATTCCTGTTTGCTTCTGCCGTACGGGTTTAACGGGATGAGCTTTTTCGTGACGGCATCGTCGTCGCAATACCCGCAAGAACCGTCACCATATGTCGCAGCGCTGGATGCGTAAACGAATCTTGTGCCGTTTTTAATCGACCATTCGCAAAGCTCCTGCGTATATTGGAAATTGTTGTCATGCAGATAAGCTTCATCGGTTTGCAGAGTGGAACTGCACGCACCGAGATGAAATACGCAATCGACCGCCGGTATACGACGTTCTTTCATCTGCTTGCGGAAATCCGCCTTGTCCATATATTCGGTATACTTCAACTGCGCGAGGTTTTCCCGCTTGGCCGGGTGATTCAGGTGGTCAACTACGATTATTTCCCGCCAGCCGCGATTGTTCAGGGCTTTTACCACATTGCTTCCGATAAGCCCTGCGCCGCCGGTCACTATAAACCGTTTCATCATAGAATATAAATCTTTCGTGTTACTGTTTTTTAAAAAATATTACGATTAGGGTAACAATTCCAACCATCAAATCAACGATAAATTCCGTTGAACATTTCGCCGCAAAGATTGGACGGATGACTTTATCATGTTTTGATTACGTATCTTGCCATTTTGAGTTGTTTACCGAGTTGCTGGGATATGTGGTAATCTAGCAATTTCATGATTGCGATGGCCTGGTTTGGCGGCAGGTTGACTTTTTTGCCGGCTTCTGCGGCGGTTAATGCCGCAAGTGCGCCGAGTACGATTTTATCTGCCTGTTTTTTTTCTCCGCCTGGTGCGAGACAGCGGCTGCACAGCAATCCGCCGTAGCGAGAAGTAAAAAATACTTCGTCGTCATGAGCCATCTCTTCTACGCTCATGCCGCACGATACGCACGAATCC
>Ga0116170_10005537_pt1 | contig 11278 bp, 6 predicted proteins | sample AD_JPNHW1_MetaG_FD_89797 | JGI IMG/M metagenome (GOLD analysis project Ga0116170, IMG submission 89797) | Active sludge microbial communities of municipal wastewater-treating anaerobic digesters from Japan - AD_JPNHW1_MetaG | ecosystem: Engineered > Bioreactor > Anaerobic > Digestate | place... | reverse complement strand
GCTTCTTTTTCACTTCAGAAACAATTCTTAAAACAAATTTTTCGCAAAAAACGATCTTCCTTTCACAAAATTCCTGATCAATAACCTTCTGTTTTCTTTTCCAGACTTTTTCAGGGTCAACTAATTAAAGATAGTCAGAGATATTACTTGATCTCATCCAATATTACAGATACGGCTTTTTCGATCTGGGGGTCTTCACCTTTGATATACTGTTCTGGGCTTATCGGGACTACAAAATCAGGAGTAAGCTGTTGATTTTCGAGGTGTTTGTCTTCTGTGTCTCTGATCCCTATCTGCGGGATTCCGAAATAGAGTGTTTCATCAAGCATACTGGGCCACCAGACTGCTGTTGATGTTCCCGGAACCGGCATACCGACTATTTTGCCGAGCTTGAGTGTCTTGTAGGCATAAGGGAAAAGATGTGCATCACTGTAATTGCTTTCGCTCACCAGAAGAATGCTCTTTTTTGTCCATTGATTAGCAGGATCTCCGCCAAAGTTTTTCTGACCTCTGTGACTGTAGCGGGTGTAGCTCTTTCCGCTGAAGAGTATCGACAGTTCGTTATGAAGCCATCCGCCGCCGTTGAATCTTGTATCAATGACAATACCCTCACGGTCGTGATATTTCCCCATAATGTCGTTGTAAACTTCCATAAAACTGCGCATATCCATGCCTCTGATGTGGACATACCCCAGCTTTCCTTTTGAAAGCTCATCAACTCGCTGTCTGTTCGTTTCAACCCACCTTTTGTAAAGCAGATCTGATTCAGCTCTGATGTTGATAGGTTTCACCGTTTCTTCCCATTTTTCTTCTTTTTTAGGATCGAGCAGGGCGAGTCTGACATTTTTTCCCGTTTTTCTGTTCATCAGCAGGTCAAAATTGTTTCCGGCGACTGAGATGCCGTCAATCTTTTCTATGACAGTGCCGTTTACAATCTTGCTGGATGCTTTCTGAAGAGGCGAGCCTTCAATTATTTCATCAATTCTCACCCCTTCCGGAATTAGAGTGTAAAATATGCCGAGCCTGCTTGTGTCATCTCCGAAAGGGTCAACATAAATATATCCGCTTCCGGTATGAGAAGCGTTGAGTTCCCCGAGCATTTCAGATACCATTTCGGCAAAATCATAATTATTGTTGATATAAGGAATGAAACGGGAGTATTCATCAAAATATTTTTTCCAGTCGACATTGTGCATATCGCCCACATAAAATTTGTCATTAACTGTTTTCCAGACATGCTCGAAAAGATACTGCTTTTCAAGAGTTCCGTCGACACTGAATTCCGCCTGAGGTACCGCCGGTTTCATTTTTCCATCCGCAGTTGCGATCTTATAAGCCTTTTTTTCCGCCATTACGAAAAGATTGGTTCCTGTTTTGTCGAGTGTCATGCTGAATCCCGGAGCATCCCAGTAGAACATATTCCTTGCATGAGGAATGGATGCGACAATTCGGTCTTTCTTTTCTCTGAGAGCAATTGCCGATATTTTATATTCAGCCGGTTCGTTTGTAATAAAATAGAGAGTTTCATTATCAGGAGAGAATACATAATCCTGCACATTTGACGGATTCAGTGATATTTTCATGGTTCTGGCATCGAACTTGTCATTTTCGAATTTCACGATCTTAACAGGTTCAGGCTCTTTTTTCGGCTGAATATCCTTTTTCACATCTTTGATTTTTGCAGCGGCTTCATCTTTAAGTTTTTTAGTAATATCAAACTCTTCTTTTGTCAGATTGAATTCATCCATTGCCTCTCTGTTGAGGAAGAACGCATAGATTTCACCCTGATTGATCCATGAAAGGACGGTGCCTGAACTGTTCCATTTCGGATTTATGTCGTCTGTTCCGGTATTTGTGATATTGATCACGCTTCCTGTCCCGTCACTGGAAACTATACCGATCTCACCGCTCCAGAGATCTCTGTCATTGAATATAACAGCGATCTTTGAACCGTCAGGCGACCACTGAAATCTCTGATCCCCGTCCACATAAGAAATGTTTCTGTCTCCGGGGAGTACGGTAGTATGAACATCTTTTTCAACATTGTAGACAACAAGCTCAGTTCTTTCCTTAAGATAAGCGATCATTTTTCCGTCGGGTGAATATAAGGGCTGATATGTGTTGAATTCATTGGCAATTACAGGTTTCTCCACCAGTTTTGTAGAAGCAAAGAAGTAAGGTTCGCCTTTTTCCTCGATTGATGTTTCATAGATGTTCCATGATCCGTTCCTGAATGCCGAATAGAGTATTTTTCTTCCGTCAGGATGAAAACTTACCCATCTTTCCTCACCGGGAGTGTCGGTAATTCTTTTTGTAGTTCCTGTTTCGGGATTGAAAGCGTATATCTCACCTCTAAGAACAGCAACCATCTCCATTCCGTCAGGGCTGACCGTTATTTCACTTATCTGGTCTAAAAAGGTTCTCATCCGGCTTGTCACTCTTTCGTTGGCAGAATAGATATCAAGTTTAACCGGTTCGCCGCCTTCCTTGAAAGTATAGAGCTGTCCCCGGTATGAAAAACACATTGTGCCGTCATTACTTGCTGAAAGAAATCGTACAGGATCTACCGTGAAATTTGTAAGCTGTGATTTTTTCCCCTGAGAGTCGTTTTTCCAGACATTGAAAGATCCGCTTTTTTCACTCAGAAAATAGATGCTGCTGTCATCAGCACTGAAAACAGGGCTGAGATCTTCGCCTTCAAAATCTGAGATCTTGGTGAATTTTTTCTCAACGACCGAATATTCCCATATATCTCTTGTAACACTTGATTTATGATGTTTTCTCCAGTAATTCTCATAACCTTTTCTGTCGTGGTAGACAAATCTTTTTCCGTCTTTGCTGATGTGCATGTCAAAAACAGGTATGGAAAGTTCAAGAACGCTGTTTCCTCCTTCCACAGGAACAGAATAAAGTTCAGGCAGAACTCTTGAAGGGAACGAAGAATTTTCTTTGTTATCCATTTGTACGGAATTGAAATATATCTTTGAATCATCATTCGAAAATGTCATGGGTGTTTCATATGCGGAGTTGAAAGTGAGCCTTTTCGATTCTCCACCGTTGACAGACATTACAAAAACATCAAAATTGCCGAACCTGTTGCTTACAAAAGCTATTTTTGAGCTGTCATGCGACCAGACCGGGTTTGATTCAAAGTATTCGGATGTTGTGAGAGCTCTTGCAAAACCGCCTGCAACCGGTGTGATGTAAATGTCACCCATATAGCTGAATGCAATTTGTTTTCCGTCAGGTGAAATAGAAGGGTATCTAAGCCAGTCAAGCTTGTTCGCTTCATTTTTAACTGAGTTGAACTGACCGTTAAATTCACTGCCGTCAAGAACCTGTGCTGTTGAGCTTTTTTTCTCATCTGAACAGAAAAACCTGCTCATAAAAGAGTTTTTGCAAGATACAAAAAGCAAGCTCACTAAAATAGCTGAAATAATAAGTTTTTTCATGAAACAACCCCGTAATATTTCTGTCCGGGAGAATTTTTACGGTTTTTAAGAAATAAATCAAATATATAAACGATGATATTATTTTTTGAAAAGTCTTTTGAAAACTTCAATATATTCTGAAACGAAATGGACTTTTATTCCACCTTTGATTTCGGGTGAGATGCTTTCATAAAGTGCTCTGTTCTTTTCAGGCATGAAAACTTCGGTCACTTTGTTTCTTCCTGCGGCGAGAAGCTTTTCTTTGAGTCCGCCGATTGGAAGAACTTCACCTGTCAGGCTTATTTCTCCAGTCATTGCGATTAGCGGATCGATTTCTTTTTTGAGGAAAAGTGACAGCAGTGCGGTGGTTATTGTGATACCTGCACTCGGGCCGTCCTTGGGAATTGCACCGGCTGGAAAGTGAATGTGTATGTCCTTATTTTCAATGGTGAAATCAGGTCCCAGCCCAAAAGTTTCAGCATTACTTTGAATGAATGACAGAGCTATACGGGCAGATTCTTTCATTATGTCGCCAAGCTGTCCTGTAAGAATAAGTCCGCCTTTGCCTTTCATCCAGTTCGCTTCGATCTTCAGAGTACTTCCGCCGAATTGAGTCCATGCAAGTCCTGTAATTACGCCGATACGGCCTTCATAATCAAGTTCGGTATCTGAAAAAGGAGGAAGTTTCAGGTATTTTTCAGCGACTTTCGGAGTTATCAGTTTCGGAGTTTCTTTTTTCTGAACTTTCAGCGTTGTCACTTTTCTGCAGATAGAACCGATGTTCCGCTCAAGGTTCCTGACTCCAGATTCTCTTGTGTATCTCCTTGAAATAAAAAGGAGAGCTTCTTTAGAAAATGAGAGATCTTTTTTATTAAGCCCGCAATTTTCAAGCTGTCTTGGGATAAGATATTTCTTAGCTATTTCAAGGCGTTCCGGGTCGGTATAACCTGAAAGTCTGATCACTTCCATCCTGTCTTTGAGCGGAGCTGGAATTGTCTCTTCCCAGTTCGCAGTGGCAATGAAGAACACTTTGCTCAGGTCAAAAGGTATTCCGATGTAATTATCAAGAAATGAAAAATTCTGCTCAGGATCAAGCACTTCGAGCAGTGCGGAAGATGGGTCGCCTCTGAAATCCTTGCCGACTTTGTCAATTTCGTCAAGCATGAAAACAGGATTCATTGCGCCTGATGTTTTTATTCCTTCTATGATTTTTCCCGGCATTGCACCGATATAAGTTCTTCTGTGACCGCGTATTTCTGCTTCGTCATGCAGTCCGCCGAGGCTCAGTCTGTAGAATTTTCTTCCCAGAGCCCGTGCAATGGATTTTCCAAGAGAAGTTTTCCCTACTCCCGGAGGCCCGATGAAGCAGAGTATCGGAGATTTTGATGTGCCGCGGATCTGTCTCACTGCGAGAAATTCAAGTATTCTTTCCTTCACATCCTCAAGACCGAAGTGGTCATCTTCAAGTATTTTTCCTGCTTTTGTTATGTCCTTATTGTCCGGTGTTTCGCTGTTCCACGGAAGTTCGAGGATCGTGTCAAGCCATGTTTTGATTACAACAGTTTCTGATGCAGCAGGGTTCATTGTCCTGAGACGGTCAAGCTGTTTTGTCGCTTCACTTTTCACATTTTCAGGAAGGTTGGTTTCAGCGAGCTTTTTTTCATAAGCCTGAATTTCAGACAGGTGTGGATCATCGTTTCCCAGCTCTTTCTGGATCTGTTTCATCTGTTCCTTGAGATAGTACTCCTTCTGTGCTTTCCCGAGCCGTTCTTTCGCTTTGTTCCTGATATCGGACTGGATCTCAAGCAGATTTATCTCTTTTTCAAGGTTTTCGTGTACTATCTGAAGCTTTCTGACTTGAGAGTTTTCCTCAAGCACCCGTTGTGAAAGTTCAATGGATTTAGATAGATGGTTCAGAATTATCTCGGCAAGTCTTCCGGGGTTTTTTACGCTCTGGATCGCTCCGAGTGCTTCTGGCGGAAGAGATATTTCGCCTCTGTCTGCTATCATTTTTATCTGATTTTTTATTTCAACCATAAGTGCCTGAGCCAGTATGTTCTGGGAATCATCGGTTTCTTCAATAACAGCAACATGCGCTTTGTAATAATTTCCTTCACTGTCAAATGCGACATCGCTCAAAGATGCTTTTTTCGAACCCTGAATGAGCAGTGTCATGCTTCCGTCAAAGCTTTTCTGCATTCTTATTATTGTTGCGACCGTTCCTGTCAGATAAAGACTTTTATCGCTTATCTCTTCACTTGCGGCATCTTTCTGGGCTGTGACTATGAGAAATCCTTCACCGGTAATGGCTCTGTTCACGGCCAGTGCTGAAAATCCCCGCTGGACATTTACATTCAGTATCATATATGGAAAAAGCACTGAATCTTTAAGCGGAAGGACTGGGAGTATATCCGGAATAGGCTTTATCTCATTATTTTCATTGACCATTTTAACCTCGTTGCTCAATTTCGATTTTATTAATGCCTCTTTTTTCATCCACGATAGGAAATCTCACTGTCAGTACTCCGTCCTCAAGCGTTGCCGAGGCTGCGGAAAGGTTTACTGCCTTCCCGAGATGAATGATCTTATTGAAAACTCCGTTATCTCTTTCGAGACAGACACAGTTTTCATACCTGTGGCATCTGAGCGTTTCTTTTATTCCGCTAACCTGCATCAGCTGATCTGCTGCAACCAGCGATATGGCATCCATCGTAAGTCCCGGAACTTCGATCTCAACAACAAGCTCATTTGCCGAGGTATCAATAAACACATCATAAGGGAAGTCAATCTCCTCTTTCGGCGATTTTTCCGGATCAATAAGTTCCTGAAATGCCCGTTCTATCTCATTTACAAGTTCACGGTACTGCTTTAAAAGCCACAGATTGTCGTTTTCCTTTCTGCCGGTCATGTTCCACCTTTTAAAATGTTACGGCTGAGTTTAACCCATTGAAAAAAATATGGCAAGAAATGGAGTCTCTACCTGAATAATTGACTCTTTTCCCGAAAAACTGTACGGTTTTGTGTCGCTGAATAACTTAATTATGGAGAATGACATGAGATTTTTAACTCAAACAATTTGTTTTGCGGCGCTTTGTGCTGCTCTGCTGGGTTCATGCTCCAAAAGAGAGATGATGTCATTTGCTCCGGCTGCAGGCAGTGCAGGTTCAGCAGAAAAACCGATGGATGTTAGAGCAGAGCAGGCAAACGGTTCGGGTGTTGAGGCTCTTGTTCAGGAACGCAGGCTGGTGAAAGAGGGGAGTGTCTCTTTCCAGACAGATTCCGTTGCGGAGACCACGGCAAAAGTGCGTCAGCTGATAGATCAGTACAAGGGTTTCGTGTCCCGTGAGAATGCTTACAATTACACAGGGAACAGGAACTTCACTCTGGTCGCCCGCATTCCTGTCGATTCGTTCGATAAGTTCATTGAAGAGCTTGAGCATATTGCAGGTTCGTTTAATTCCAGATCTATCGGGGTAACGGACATCACTGCTCAATTTGTTGACAGCGAAGCACGGCTGAAAGCCAAAAAAGAGGTTGAAAAGAACTATCTTGCCATTCTTGAAAAGGCGAAAACGATAAATGAGACACTCGCAGTCCAGAAACTGCTTGGCGAGATCCGCGGTGAAATAGAGTCGGTAGAAGGACAGCTCAAGCTCATGCAGGACCGCACAGCTTACAGCACGCTCACAATTTCCTATTATGAGCAGAAGGAATCAGTCTTTTCATTTATGAAAAATATAGAAAAAGCGTTCCGTGAAGGGTGGACGGGATTCCTCCAGACCCTCATCGCCGCAGCCTATGCATGGGTCTTCATCGTCATAGTCGCAACATTTCTTGTTTTCAGAAAACTGAAAAAGAATAAAAAGAAATAGGAGACTAAATGAAATTTTCTAACCGTACAATTATTTTTACGATGCTTTGTCTGTTGTTATTTTTCAGCTGTGCATCCAACAAGATGCCGGAGCTGAAGACTGTTCCAAAGGTCGATCTGAGCCGTTATCTCGGTTTGTGGTATGAGATCGCCCGTATCGATCAGACTTTTCAGAAAGGGTGTGTCGCTTCAACTGCTGAATATTCGCTGAAAGATGACGGCAGAATAAAAGTGCTCAACAAATGCCGCAAAGTCACGGTTGATGGTGAAGAAAAATCGGCAGAAGGTGTTGCATGGGTCGTTGACAAGGAAACGAATGCAAAACTGAAAGTCCGTTTTTTCTGGCCGTTTCGCGGAAATTACTGGGTGATAGATCTTCATCCTGAATATCAGTGGGTTGTTGTCGGTGACCCAAGTCGTGAATATCTCTGGATACTTTCAAGATCTCCTGAAATGGATGATGAAACTTATGAAGGAATAATGAAACGGCTAAAAGAACAGCTTTATGATATCTCGAAAATCAAAAAATATCCGCAAGTTAAGTTGAATATTGATAATAAAATGGAATCTTCACCGAAATAGCTTTAACCTTGTCCGATCTTGTATCTGTTGACTATTTTGTAGAGTGCAACCCTTGAAATCCCTGCTATCTTTGCCGATTGCATCATATTTCCGGAAGTTTTTCTCAAAAGGGTGGAAAAGTAGTTGCTGGTGAACCGTTCAATGACTTTTTCTTTTTCTTCGTGATAGCTTGCAAATTCATTGTCAGTTTCGAAATTAAATATCTCGTGGTTTTTTTTGCTATTATTGTCTGCTGCAAAAATCTCATCCGGAAGGTCTTTGATAGAAATTTTGGAACTATCGGCCATGATAACTGCCTGATTTATGAAGTTTCTCAACTGACGGACATTTCCGGGGAAATCGTATTTCATCAATGCCTTGAGCGCTTCGGCATCCGCATTTTTTATGGAAGTCTTGAAGGTTGAGTTCGCTTCTTTAATGAAATTTTCCACAAGATTAGGAATATCTTCGAGGTATTCTCTCAAGGCAGGAACCCATATCGGAACAACATGGAGCCTGTAGTACATATCCATTCGGAATGTTCCTTCTTTTATCATTGATTCAAGGTCTCTGCTTGTTGCTGCAATGACCCTTACATCGACTTTCCTTGCAACTTTATTGCTTCCGACAGGTCTTATTTCGCCGCTTTGAAGTGTGCGCAGGATCTTTACCTGAAGCAGCAGCGGAAGGTCTCCGATCTCATCAAGGAATATAGTGCCGCCTTCAGCTTTTTCAAATTCACCTGTCTTATTGAAGTATGCACCGGTGAAAGAACCCTTAACATGTCCGAACATCTCACTTTCAAGCAGTTCGGAAGGGATCGCAGCACAGTTCAGTGTTACAAAAGGTCCGTTTTTTCTGGGGCTGTTGAAGTGAATGGCGTGGGCAAGCAGTTCCTTACCTGTTCCGCTTTCACCTCTTAAAATGACTGTCGCATCGGTCCTTGAGGCTTTTTCGATCCTTTTTTCGACTTCTTTCCATTTGTCGGAATGACCGAGGATCATAATTCCATCACCCTGCATGGAAGTTTCTTTAAAAAGTTGAGCTCTTCTTATGAACATGGTCGCTTCTCTTGCCAGCGACATTATTATTGCGGCATCTTCCGGGACAAACTGGTTTTTTATTTCAGATTCAAGTCCGATAACACCTATCGACCTTTTCTGAAACTCGATAGGAACGACAAGTGATGACTTGATACCTTGAAAAAGAGGGTAGTAGTTAGAATCGTTCCCAGTGTCGTTGCAGATGTAGTAATCATTTGTTTTTATTACGATAGAGGCAAGACTTTTTTCGTCTCTTGAAAGTTTTTCAGGGACTCTTGAAAGCGATTTTCCTTTTACAGCTCTGGGTTCAAATTCAAGCTCTCCGGTCTGTTCGTTGAGCAGAAGAATGCATCCGCATTTCAATTTTGTTTTCCTGAGTGCCAGCTCAAGAAGATTTTCAAGCAGTTTATTGAGTTCAATATTGTTGAGAAAATGATCAGTGGAATCTGCCTGTGCATCTTTAATCTTCCAGAGCATTTCCGATTCTTTTCCTGCAATCATTTTCATGTATCTTTCGGAAAAAATGCTCCAGAACTGAGGAAGTATCGTTTCTGAAATAAGTGTTGTCATATCACTGAATCTGTCTGAAGTGCTTATTGTCATGACGGCACCCCTGACACCTTTTTCAAGTTTGGTCATGTCCCAGAAGATGTTGTAATTTTTAAGGAAATTAAGACTGCCTTGAATTGATGATTTTTCAAACTCGCCTTGAAATCTTGGAATTTCATTCTTGAAATAAAAATGGAAGAATTGTTTTACATCGTCTTTACCTGAAAAATCAAAAGCCGGAAAAAGTTCTATTTCTTCTTCATATTTATCCCATAATGCGGCATAGACAAATGTGTCGTTTATGTGGGTTTTTACGGTAGTGTTCAGTTTTCTTATCATATCGTCAAGGTCTGGCGATTTGATCATTTCTTTAACTAAGTCCAGAACTTTCTTATAGGTTTCTCTATCTGTGAATGTGTTCATGATAATCTCCATTTACACCAAAATTGGGGAATTGTAACATGAAAATCATTGTTTGCAAGCAGATTTTGAACATGTTTTATTGAAAAAGAATTACAGCGTGATATCTTTGCAGATAGAATTTTCTATTCGGGAGGCAGCTATGAAATTTATTAAAACTCTGTTTGTTTTAATTTTTCCCTTGTTGATGACGGCTAATGAAGGCAATCACACATCAAAAGGTTATTTCGGAATTGAAGTGAACAGAAACGGATTATGGCAGAAAGTCGAACAGGTTTCTTTTTCTGAGTTTGAATCAACTCAAAAAGTGATTCTTCCTGAAAATGTTTCCGAGCTTAAATTTGTTAAAAACGGTGGCGGAGCTTCCCACATTGACATGATCAGACTGGATGGACTGGCTCCGATTGGCGAACCATTGCTCAATTCTTCAGATAAAGCGCTTTTTCATGTTAAAGGGGATACAGTAGTACGGTTTTCCAGACCAGGAAAAAATCTTGAAATAGCTGGAAGGATAGAACCAGTTAAGATCATTCCTTTTGCCTTTGATTTTCCAAAAATAAATCAATTTAAGAAGATCAGATACAATCCCTCTTTTTACAGTTACAAACCGGGCAGTAGCCAAAAAGCTGATGACCGCTCAGTTCTATTCAATGAATATACTGTTCCGGGCAGCGGACATCCTGAAGGAAATACAGTTACTTATGTGTGGAACGATGACAGATATCTGAATGTTAAAATTGATTTTACACCCGATAATACAATGGATGGCGGTAAAGATTATACTGCAATTCACATCAGACAGGGCGATTCCGTTAAGACTTTCAGAATGAGTGCTGAAGATACTAAATGGGGAACTCCTGAATTTAAAAAGACTGCAAATGCCGATTATCCGCATAAAGTGTATTCCTATAAAATTCCGCTTTCAGAGCTGGATGTTGATAAATCAGGTATAGATATGGCTTTTTCAGCTTACGGAACAGCTGCTCCGCAACTTGTTCTGACTGATGCCGGCGGATTCGATTATAATTTTACGGCCTATTCCCTGAACATGTCTCTTGAAGGAAATGATGATTATCCTGATTATTCCGGCTCATTCGACAACCTTTCCTTCAATGGTAATTCCATTTATGAAAACTGTTCTGAGATGACAAAAAGTGAAGACGGCAGAATGTTCACTTGTATGATGAAAGAAGTTTTAATTCCCGGAATGACCAATGAGGTCGATATTAAAAAGACAGTTTTTGTTCCGTCAGGAAAGAATTATGTCAGAATTACCACTACTGTTTCAAATCTTAATGCTGAAAGTATCAGTCTTGATCTGAAACTCGAAAATTCTTATCTGAATGACACAGATAGTTCGTTCGTTTTCGAGAAAACAGATGGAAGTCTTGACGATCCAGGTG
>Ga0116170_10005536_pt1 | contig 11280 bp, 13 predicted proteins | sample AD_JPNHW1_MetaG_FD_89797 | JGI IMG/M metagenome (GOLD analysis project Ga0116170, IMG submission 89797) | Active sludge microbial communities of municipal wastewater-treating anaerobic digesters from Japan - AD_JPNHW1_MetaG | ecosystem: Engineered > Bioreactor > Anaerobic > Digestate | place... | reverse complement strand
TGCGAATTGGAAGCAGCACTTCATGAAACCAGGAAAGACATAAAAGAAGGAAAAATTTTTAAAGAATCAGTTCAAAAACATATAAAGAGAATTACTCGTGGCTGAAATCATTTATACCGAAAGTTATAATAAACGAGCAACGAAGTTTATCAAAAAACACCCGGATTTACTTTCACAATACCAGAAAACATTAGAATTATTAGAAATGAATCCGCATCACCCCTCTCTTCGTTTGCATAAATTGAAAGGCAAACTTTCAGAATTATATTCCATTTCAATCAATATTTCTTATCGAATAAGTATTGATTTCATTTTTGAAGATGATAAAATAATACCCATTGATGTTGGAAGCCATGATGAAATATACTCTTGAAATCGGGCAAATTTCATCGCCTAACAAAGGCTAAAACGCAGCGCCGGAGTACCGGCTTGGGCTTCGCCACATTGTGCAAAAGGCCGCGTGAATGCCGGAGACATAGGTAACAGTTTTGTAGTGACACATCGGTAACACTTCCAAATACAATATTTACCAGATTTTATCTAAAAAGGAGGTCTGGTAATGCCCTGGAAGGAGGCCGATCTTATGAATTTGAAAAAGCCCCGTAGATTAATAAATATTCTATTCTCAAAAACACCCCCTAACTGTATTCTTAATTTACTTTCTTCGCTTTAAAATAACGAATACTAAAGAACATTGTTGAAATGAAAAATAATATTAAGATATCTGTGGATTCGCCTCCTGCTGCAACATGGCCATGTCCTTCCTCACCTTCAGCTTTTTTGAAATATTGAACATAAGCTTCTATATAATCTGTACCGGCTATAACATTATCAACATCAAAGTTCCTAATAACCATTACATTTTAAAATCATTCTTTCATCTCAGGTATTCTGTCTTTCGGAACCCTTTTTCCAGGCATAACTAAACTACCTGTTACAAGAGATTTTTCCGTTTCTTTGACCTTTTCATCAACTATTCCAATATTAATGATTATTATGCATATAATAAGTTCTATCTTTGACTTAAGTCAATTCCTGAACTTATAGTTTATAGTATAATGTATGAAGCTGCTTTATAGAATATAAAAGGAGGACATTATGGAATATGCAAGTCAGGACTTAAGACATGAACATGATGCAATTTTGTTTTCACTGAAAATACTGGGTGAAATATCGAATCGTGTTGAATCAGGTAAGGATGTTCCGCCCCATGATATTATCAGTATTATTGATTTTCTGAAACTTTTTGCAGACAAATGCCATCACGGCAAAGAGGAAGGTCTTTTCTTCCCCGCCCTGGAGGATGTCGGAGTACCGAAGCAGAACGGGCCAATTGGAGTAATGCTTGCGGAACATACAATGGGCAGAGATTTTATCAGGCAGATGCGTGAATCTGTAACAGATAATTCATACATGAAAGACGAGTTTGTCAAATCCGCGCAAGGATATATCTCTCTGATGAGGGCTCACATAGAAAAAGAGAATACTGTTCTATTCCCGATGGGTGATGCAAAACTTTCTGATTCAAAACAAAAAGAGCTGATTGATGCATTTGAGAAATTTGAAGAAGAAGTTATAGGAAAAGGTAAACATGAAGAACTGCATAAACAGCTTCATGATTTTGAGACAAAATATTTAAAATAAAAAAGGTATATAAAATGAAGATAACACGTGTATCGGAACAATCAGCATTCAGCAATCCTCATAAAATAACAGCAAAAAAAATTTTTGAATCACCTGATGCGGAAGTTATACATATGACTTTAAATCCGGGAGAAAGCTTAAAGTCCCATGTCACGCCGGTAGATGTATTTTTTTATATTCTTGCCGGTGAACCAACGGTTGAAATCGGGGATGAAAGGGTGAAAGTTTCTGCTGATTCCATTATTGATAGTCCGGCCGGCATTCCGCACTGCCTGTACAATGAATCTGACACAGTGGCGAAGTTTCTTGTGGTGAAATTCCCGAAATCAAAAAAGTAAAATGCCGGCAGCATCTCACGGCATTCGGACATACATTGAATGCCGGAGACAGGCAACAGTTTACTATAAGTTATTTATAATATTCATAGGTCCAGCTTTTTCTTCCGACTATAACGGTTTTAGTTTTACCTGATTCTTTTACTATTTCTTTATTTAACTCTTCGATCACGTTCCCTTTGTTATCGTACTCGTATTCGGAAAATTTGGATACGGAATCGTCAGCTTCATAATATGACATTTTAATTTTATTCCCTTTAGCATTAAACCTGGTAACAAACTTATACGAACGGGATCCATCCGGTTTGTAAAATGCAAGTTCGGTCTGGTTCCCCTTATTGTCATACTTGTAGACCGACCTGCCCGGGAAAAACCCGCTGACAGTTTCAGCTTCAATCTGGTTTCCTTTATCGTCATACTTGTATAATTCCGCAACTGAGAGGATTCCGTTAGATCCGCTGCTTGATCTCTCAATCTTATTCCCCTTGTCATCGTACTTGTCGGCAAACTTATAATCAAGTGTTCCGTCAGATTTGTATTCCTCCCATCCGACCTGGTTTCCTTTATCGTCGTAACTGTATACGGTTTTACCGGAGAGTAATCCGTTAGCTCCATAACTCTCTATTGCGATAATATTTCCCCTGTCGTCGTTCCTGAAAACAGATTTACTGGCAACTGATCCGTCTCTTTTATATTCCTTTTCAACCATCTTCCCTTTGTCATCGTACCTGATTTGTATGTATTCCTTGAACTTAAGCCATCCGTCCTGATTATATTTTGCTCTTTCGATCTTATTTCCATGTTCATCGTAAACTGAGACAATCTTTTCGTCAACAACTGGTACAGGAGCTATGCCGCTGTAAACTGTTTTCAAAACATAATTAATTTGAGTACAGATTTTAACTTTACCTTTTAAGCCGTCTTCCCATTCTGTCTTTGCCTTAGCTGCGGTTTGACCCGGCAATGCTGTGATTAGTGAAAATAACAACGTCATAATAAATGTTTGCTTAAACATGATCTTCACCTTATATTAGATTTTGTATTACCATAATCCGGGCCCGCAATCGGCGTTTTGTCAAGAAAGATAATTATTGTTACCGATATTCTAATAAAGAGAAGCTCCGGTAATTCTAATCAGACTTAATGATGTGTTCACAGTTTTTCAAAATAAGGAGAATATTAAATTTTCAAATAATGGAGAAATATATTATGGAACATGAATTAAAAGAAATAATAAAAAAGTGTGACACTGCAATCAGGCAGGAAGATTTTGATACACTGATGAATTATTATACTGATGACGCAGTTTTAGTTGTAAAGCCTGACATGATAGTACGGGGGAAAGAGAAAATTAAAACTGCATTTATCGCAATTGCAGAATATTTTAATAACAGTATAGCACCGTCACAGGGTGAGATGATAATTCTGGAAACCGGAGATACTGCGCTAGTTATTTCTCAAACGATACTGTCTGCAGATAAAAAAGATTCCGAATATTCGATGGAGAGAAAAGCGACATATGTATTTAAAAAAGACATAAGCGGAAGATGGCTTTGTGCAATTGACAACTCTTATGGAACAGATTTAATCAGCAGGTAGATATCAATTAAGATTTATCTTTGAGTAAAAAAATGCAGCATGTACCGGGCAGGGATTATAGTCTCAACCGTTTTTTCTTACGCAGGCGGAATTGAGTTTATTAAATTCCAGAAAAACTCGATCTCTTTTTCATCGACAAAACCGAGTTTCGTTATCCGTTCTTTATTCATCAGGAAAAATACTCCCGTTGCCGATGCACACAATTCTTTTTTGCTGTTATAAATTTGTGCGGACATTAACGCCTCTTTCGGATGGGTACGCTCCTCGACCCTGCTTTCAACACGCAGCATCTCCCCGACCATAACCGGTTTATGATAGGTTACAGTCATACTTTTTGTCAGGACAAGGCTCCTCGTCAGATAGATAGCCCCCCAGCCCATCACTTCGTCAAGAAGAGTTGAGACTATACCTCCATGTGAGAATCCATCCCATCGGGCCAGATGATCCGGGATAGCAATATTGGAATAAACCAGATTATCATTACCATAAAACTTCATCTTCATACCCTTATCATTTGCAGGGCCGCAGGCAAAGCAAAAACTGTCTTTATAATTTGGAATTTCTATAAAACTACTTTCATCCACAATATTTCACTCCTGCTGATTTCCTGAACCTGTAATAACCGATAAGACAGGCAGCTGTATAATTGAAATAACTGTTGCCGGGAAAAAAATATTTGTCAATTAGAATAACATTTTTGTACCCGATGATTCATCAGGCGCACGGCCGGACTTCCCAACTGTTCGTCACAAGCCCGTACATCGCACCAGAATACCTTAAATTCATGTAAAGCATAATATACGGCTTGATTATTTATTAATCAAATCGCATAAAGGCATTAAAAATACAAAACACTGTTATCTATTATGAAAAACACCGGAATACTTATATTTGACGATATTGAATTACTCGATTTTGCCGGGCCGTATGAAGTCTTTTCAGTTACTAACGAGCTTAATGATTATTCGCTTTGCAGAACCTTTACTGTTGAAGAGAACGGTAAAGTGATAAGAAGTGTTAACGGATTAAAAGTTATACCTGATTATTCGTTTGCAGACTGCCCGGATATTGATATACTGATTATCCCCGGCGGAGTCGGAACAAAAAAATTACTTGAAAGAGATCAGGTCCTTAAATGGATTTTACAGAGGAACGAATCTTCAGAAATAACATTTTCCGTATGCTCCGGGTCACGCTTACTTGGGAAAATAGGGCTGTTGGATAATCTTGAATATATTACCCACCACGATGTAATTAAAGATATGCCTGAGATAGCACCCATGGCAATAGCTGTAGAAAACAAAAGATTTGTTGATTGCGGAAAGATACTGACATCTGCCGGAATATCAGCAGGGATAGATCTATCATTATATGTAGTAGAAAAAATCTTCGGAAATACTACTATGAGAAAAACCAGAACATATATGGAATATGGAGATTGGGAAAATTAAATATGCCGGCCGATCATCTGTAAAATCATGCAGTTCATCGTCCGATATAACCACAGTTTAATCCGCAGCACCATAAAGTGAAGCGTTCATTTTCTTTATCAGTATTCTCACCCCGGAACCCGCTGTATAAGAATAAACTATCAGATAAAGAAATGTGTGCCACGGAGAAAAAACTTTGTTAGTTATATAATTTTTCTCTTTTAAAAACGTCAGCCGCATAATGCCAGTATCCGTCGATTCCATGTTTCTTTTTGAGGTAATACCACCACTCGGCTCCCCAGAGATAATATGTGTCGTAACGGCATTCAAGCGCGTAATTTATATTGCTTCTGAAATCTTTCATGGTAAAATTCTGGAGCTGTTCCTCCATGGTCATTTCAAATATCTGTTTGTCTCCCCACGGTTCTGTTCCCAGTTCTATAATGATAAAATTCTGGTCAGGCTTTCCTGTAAGGAACTGTATTATATCACGTTTTAGGGGATAGATTTCGGGAGTAATAGGATAAGTTATCTCGCCGAAGTAACGGTTATGGACTTTACGGTAAAGAGTGGTACCGAATATGTTCCCGCGTTTAGCCGCCCTGTACCAGTCTCCGAACTCTCCCCCGTCGGTAAGAAGTATTTTTCTGCCGGGATTAAGATTCCTCACTGTATCAATTTCTGATCCTATAAGCTTTTTGTCCGCCTTGGGACACTCTCCAAAATGAAGGAACGGCTCATTCTCCACCTGCCAGTAAAGTATATTCCGGTAACCGCGGTAACGTTTTACAACACGTTTCATAAACGGTAAAAGATCTTTTTTCGGCTTAGCCCATTTGGGGATATGGCACTCAGGCCACCTGGGTACACGCTGCCCCAGTGCCAGGATAACCGGAGTTTTGCATTCTGCTGCAATCTGCATCTGCTCGTCCAGACTGCTGAAATCATACACACCTTTTTTTTCTTCAATTCTGTCCCAGTATGCCACAAGGCGTACTCCCTGGGGTTTAAGCTCTTTAAGTATCGCGCGGAGTGTCTCCCCTGAATCGAGTTTCAGGTCCTCAGCCATCAGGTCGGAGAACGTTACGCCCCAGGAAACGTCAACAGTCCGCGGGAGCGGTATAGCTTCGTAATAACTCTGGACTCCAAGGATAGCAAGCCCGCCGACAATAAAAACTGTTGCGATTGCTTTTGTGAAAACTTTGGATCCCTTTATCGATTCCCTGATAAGATCGGGGCGGATTCTGGTAATGATGTACGCGAGGAAAAAAACAAGAACATACCTGAACCCGTTGATTGATTCAATGATGGCAGGATGCTCTTCAAGCTTAATGGCATAGAACAGAAGAATTGATCCTGAACCTGCAAGTATTCTGCTTGTAAAATACAATGCCATGTTGCGCTGAGTGGTATCTTTTGATGTTGAAAATATCCCCCTTCGAAGCACGGGGATCACAAGCATACCCAACCCGAGAATAAGTGTTGCAGTTTTCATCAGCGCGTAGCCGGAGGAAAAGTTAGCAGTATGTTCAAAAACTATTTTTTCAAGTATATTTGTACTTCCTGTAAAAAGCGAAGCAAGGATTGTCCAGGGAAGAAGTTCTTTCAGGTGAGCTCTCTCTGAAAAAAACAGGGTAAATCCCCCCATCAGAAGAAGCCCGAAGCCTATTGCTTCTGACGAGTTAAGTGAACTGAGTACAAAAAATTCACCAATAAGAAAAGTAGCAAGAGGAGCAAACCCTCCGACAACCGGAACCGCCTCAGATGCCTCACCCCTTGACAGAACCTGGTAGTAACACACCAGCATAAGTATAAAAGAGAGAGCCGCGAGGAAAACAATTCCGATAGTCTTCATATCCGGCATTTTAAAACCGAATAGAAAGAAAACCATTCCGAAACTCCCCATTACCGTTATCCAGAAAACATACGGTACAACCTTGATCTCACCATGCTCGCCGAAAAAAACTTTATCTACAATAAGTGATATGCCGAAAAAAATCTGCGCAATAAATGCTGCCGAAACACCTGTCATGATTATATACCTTTTTCAATTATTTCTCTGTACCTGTCACAGCTTTCAATTCTGATTCTGCGGGAAAGATCTTTTCGGTCAATTGAAATTAATCCGAACCTGGGCCAGAATCCCTTATCCCATTCAAAATTATCCATCAGTGACCAGTGGAAATAACCTCTCACATCAATTCTGTTTTCCATTGCGCGCATAACGCTCCTGAGAGATACTTCGATAAACCACGCGCGCTTTTCGTCACAGGCATCTGCCAGGCCGTTCTCTGTTATATATACCGGAAGTTTATACCCCGCGAGACTATTAAGAATATTTTCCAGTCCATGGGGATAGAGTTCCCATCCAAGATCAGATACAGATCTGTTTTCATTTTTATTGAAACCGTAATTTATCCGGTTGTGAAAATAATAATTTACACCGATGTAATCGGTCTTTGATTTAACGCGATTGATAAAATACCTGTTCCAGTACCGCTCGGACATGGATGTCAGAAATTTATTAATATAGCCTTTACCTGATTCAAAATAAGTCATGTTGCACGCCGGGCCGATTACAGATTCAGGTATCCGTTTTTTAATTTCGTCATAAGCAAGAATATGTGATTTCACAAGAGATTCCATGACAGTGATATATCCAAAAAAACCTTTTTTCTGAGGAGGCCATATTCCCCGGAGATAGCTATTCAATGAATATATCTCGGGCTCATTTACAGTTATAAAAAACTTAACATGCCCGGAAAACTCCTCTGCCAGTTTTGAAGCAAACTTCGCGAAAAGTTCCGGGAATTCACGATTTAATACTCCGCCTGTCTCGGAGAGCCACAACGGGAGAGTCCAGTGCCACACGGTAACAAATGGTTCAATATTTCTTTCTCGGAGCGCGGCTATTATTTTACTGTAATGGTTCAGCTGATCCGCGTCCCAGACTCCTCTCATCGGTTCAATACGGGACCACTCTATTGAAAAACGGTAAGCATTGATTCCGATTTTCTCTGCAATATCAAAATCCTCCGCATAGCGGGTGTAGTGATCAGCTGCAATGCCGGAAATATAATTTTCAGGGGAGCGCGCTTCATGTTTAATCCGGTCCCATGAAGCGAGATTGCTGAATTTTACTGACTCCTTTGCCAGTCTTTCCGCATTCAGTTTTTCCCATTCACTCCAGTCATTAAGGCATCCTCCTTCAACCTGGTGAGAGGAAGTGGATGCTCCAAAATAAAATTTATCGGGAAACTTTTTCATTTAGTACCTGTTTTTATTCCGGGCGTAATCTTTTTGAATGGTCAAACCGGCAGTGTCCCTTCAAAATATTTTAATGGCCCCTTATTCTCAGTTAATTCTTTAACATCTGTTTTAGTACAAAATAATCGATTATTCTCCGCCTTCGGCGGTGGGGAGAATAGAGCGTTCTCTTTTATTAAAAGTTTTTTAATTATTACTGATTTCTTATCTTTTGTCAAGAGAATTAAGAAGAGGTTTAATACTAATCCTCGGGTGCGTTGCCCCCGTAATCCCCCATTTTTTCCACAGCGCTAAGTGACCTTGCCTCAAAAATAATTTGCTGCCTGATAATTCCCTGTTTACCTCATGTAAAAGAACTTGACTTTCAGTCCTGATTATTGATATTATAAATCAGCTGCAATTTTTCAATAAACAGCATGGAGCATAAAATGATAAAAAAATTAGTTGATGCAGTTATACCTCATTCAATCGGTTTGCTTCTTATGGTTATGGGATGGTACATCAGTATTCTTAATGTGGGTCTTACAAGGTTTCAGGCTGACGTTCTCTTCACAAAGTGGACAGGGATGGGCCTTCTGATGATTGTTGCCGGAGCTTACCTGCCGTGGATTTGGACCGGGATTCGCGACAAATTCAGCAGTAAATAATACTGACACTAAATCCGGGTAAAATATTTTCCATACCGGCTGCGAATACACATGCAGAGATTTGCAGGTAGAGCAGCCCGCCGGTTCTGGCAAATCAGGCTAGCCTTTAGCTTTTCCCTGATTTGCCACATCTTTCATCGCTTTTGCTATCTCTTCAGGATCACCCAGGTAATAATGTTTAAGCGGTTTCATATCCTGGTCGAGCTCATATACAAGCGGCACTCCCGTGGGAATATTCAGATCTACAATATCTGTCTCTGAAACATTATCAAGATGTTTTATCAGGGCCCGTAAACTGTTGCCATGCGCCGCAATAATTACACGCTTGCCTTCTTTAACTGCAGGAGTTATTGTATTAAACCAGTATGGAAGAAACCTGAAGACTGTATCTTTTAAACATTCAGTTAATGGTATTTCATTCTGTTCAAGATCTTTGTACCGGGGGTCCCTCGCCGGATTGCGCGGGTCTTTTGCATCAAGCGCGGGTGGAGGTATGTCATAGCTCCTTCTCCAGATAAAAACCTGTTCATCACCGAATCTCCCTGCAGTTTCAGATTTATTCAGCCCCTGCAGGTCACCGTAATGACGTTCGTTAAGACGCCATGAATTATGCACCGGTATCCACATCTGGTCAAGTTCTTCAAGGACTATCCATAAAGTTTTAATTGCCCTTTTCAGTACCGAGGTATAAGCCGCATCAAAAACAAATCCTTCTTTTTTTAGAATAGCACCGCCCCTCCTGGCCTCCTCTATACCCTGGTCCGAGAGATCAACATCGGTCCATCCGGTAAACCTGTTCTCCTTATTCCACAAACTCTCACCATGACGGATAAGCACAATTTTATACATATAAACCACCTCGCAGGTGCCTGTATGGCAAATTTAATAATTCAATATAATAAATCTTGACGGAGTTTTCTATATACAGAAGTAGTTTTTTTCAACAATAATGCCTTGCCTCCTTCGGTGGTGCGGGAGCAGAGAGGTTTTGGTCAAATTTGGATTAAATATCAACTGTGAATTTCTTTAAATTAAATAAATTCTGAAAAGTCAGCCTCATTCAGCCCAGACGCCTTTTTCGCTTCTGTAAAGTTCAAGGTACTTATCTGTAAAGCCTTTATCCGATTTAAAATATATTTTCATCCACCGCGGCGGCTCATGCTGTTCATTGTCACTCAGCATATCATTCTGAGAATCGAGTTCGTACTTCCACACTCTCCATAAAGTATGATACCGCATTAAAAGTTTTCCATCGGTAATACGCCACATATCGGGCATCGAAAGAGATGTGCAGTCAGGGTCTCCTTTTTTACTGCACTTGTACCGGTCAAAGAACTCCATCCGTCCATCTTTCCTGAACGTCATCCTCAGGGCAACATCATTGTTCTCATACATAATAAAAGTTTCACCGGATAATGAATCAGCAAGATTTTTACTGTACCTTTCAATATAGGATTTTTTCATCGCGTCAATGCCCTGTACAGCGACTCTTTTGCCGTTATTCATAAAAGAAATTTCCGTGATGCCCGACCTGTCAGGCACACTCCCGCTATAATACTCATCATCTCTTGTGCGGAAATCCATTTTTGTTACCGCATAATTGCCTTTAAGATCTATATTCTGGGATGCCATTGAATCTTTTAATGACGCATACACCAGCACTCGCCCCGCTTTATCATCGTCGATTCTCACAACTCCGGTCATTTTTTTTACTTTAACATTTTCAACGGGTTTTATTTCAGCCGCCTGCTTTTTCACATCTTTCTCTTTTTTCGCGGATTCCTTTTTAATCTCTTTTGCGGCTTTCTTTTCCGGTACTTTCTTCTTCTCTACGGCAGATTTAACTGCTGCTTTTTTATTATCTTCTTTTTTTATTTCAGGTTTTGCGGCTTGTTTATTTTCATCGGATTTGTTCTCAACCGGAAGTTTCTGTTTCTCTGTTTTGTTTTTTGATTCTATAATCTCAATTTTATCACTTTCTTTTTTTACAGGTTCAGTTTTTGCCGGAGCCTTCTTTACCGCTTCTTTTTTTGCTGTATTTTTATCAGCACTTTTAGCGGCGGTTTTTGCAGCAGTTTTTTTCACCGGTTTCTTTACCGCTGTTTTTTTAATTACCTGCGGAGATGTCTTCTTCGCGGTTTTATCAGTTTTTTTCTTTTCAGTTTTATCTTCAGCGGCAAGTGCTTTCCTGGTTTCAGTTTCATCCATCTCTTTCTTTTGAACTTCGGGTATTATTTTTTTTTCAGGTTCTGTAATCTTTTTGTCATCAGCAGAAACAGGTTTATCTTTTTTCGAATCTGTTATTTCAATTATATTTTTATCCGGTGCCAGCTCCTTCTTCTGAGCGGCAGATGTTCC
>Ga0116170_10005532_pt1 | contig 11284 bp, 6 predicted proteins | sample AD_JPNHW1_MetaG_FD_89797 | JGI IMG/M metagenome (GOLD analysis project Ga0116170, IMG submission 89797) | Active sludge microbial communities of municipal wastewater-treating anaerobic digesters from Japan - AD_JPNHW1_MetaG | ecosystem: Engineered > Bioreactor > Anaerobic > Digestate | place... | reverse complement strand
TCTTTTATTTGAAATTAAACAGCGTTCCTCTGTTGCTATTTCCTGATCAGAAGCCATGTATCGGAATAGACCGGATATTTAGCCCAGATCCTTCTTATTTCGTTACGGGCCTCATTAACATTATCTGTTGCCATAACCGAAACACGGTAAAGTCCGGCATCATTTTTCAGGATCTCGGAGGTAAATCCATCCTTTTTTACAACAGCCTGATGTTCCTTCGCGTTCAAGGGATCGCGGAAGCTCCCTATTATGACGAAGAATTTCTGTGGCGAGGGAGACTTCTCCTCAACAGGAACCAGCCTCTCCTCAACTTCCCTTATAGGTGTTGCCGGCATCAGTGTCCTTCCGATTGAAGTACCTTTTACATCCTCATTATTATCCTTCCGGCTGCCAAACAAACTTGTTTTTGTTGAAGAGCATGATGCTGCAAGCAACATAACAAATATTATAAACAGTGCACTTTTTCTCATAACAGTTTGATTTATCCAGCCGCAAAGGTGCAAAAATTATTCCGTTTTTCTAAAACCGGAGTTTTAATAGGCTATCTCCAGAATATCCCTGAAACTGTTTTCAGTAATTATCTTATCGGCAACAAGGTTAAGATAGCTGTTCTTTGAACGGAAGGCAACTCCGATGCCACTTTCCTTTATAAGGCATATGTCATTTTCACTGTCACCAACAGCAATTATATTCTTGATATCGATCCTGTACTTCTCGGCAAGTTCAAAAAGTACGTTCGATTTGCAAAAGTCGTGCGGGCACTTGCTGTGTTTATTTCTCATGAATGCTGAAGGTACCTTCACCTCCCCGGTTGCAACACTTTTCGAAAACTCCAGTTCGTTGGCGATCGAAAAGTCCATCTTCAGTTTATTCTTAATATGATTTGTTACTGTATCATAGCTATCGCTGATGATACCGCATATATATCCGCTTTTCTTAAGCTCCCTTATTACCTCAGCGGCATCATCAACAATATTTATTTTGTCGACGACCCCAAGTATTTCATCAATTGATCTGCCTCTCAGGAGCCTTGCTATCGATTTTGTGCGAATGTATGGATTTGTGTATTCCGTAACAATTTTGATAAGGTCGTCCCTGAAATTGAATTCATCGGCAGCAGTTGTAATGAAGCTGCCCTCAAGGAGTGTGTTGTCCATATCGAAAATTATCATCTTTTCCAGCCCGATCAGGCTTTCCCTGATCGCATAATCCATCTGGCTCCTTATAATGCTTAAATGTTCGAGGGTTTCAAGATTCCGTACTTCAATATCCTTTGCCCGTTTCAATATTGACCTCGACACCTCTCTCGACATTTTCCCAAGTTGTTCCCACGACTGCATCCTGTTTTCGATATACCCTATATTCACCTCGCTTATCCTCGCGCCAAGGTTATGCATATCGAGGAGTATTCCAATATCGACTCCGTAGTCATTCTCGATGTCAATACGTTTGAGAAAACTCTTTCTTGCTCCTATCATCCCGCTAAGTGGCTGTGAAAATTTCGAAAGCTCAGGGAACAGGATGCTTAAAAGGGGTTTTGCCACCAGCTCTGTAACCCTTCCCGCCTGACGGTCGAAACACGATTTCACAAAATCTGCTTCATCATTAAGTATTGGCCGTGAAAGAAGTTCCACAACATTCTCAGGATAAGTAATTATATCAGCGTCAAGATAGACAATCACCTCATTCCTTGCCAGAAGCATGCCGTCGCGCATCGAATGCCCCTTTCCAAGCATCGGGCTTGTGTAGATCCTTACCTTTGGCAGACGCGACTGTTTTATTGTATTGTCGAACGATTTATCATCAATAACCAGGATCTCATCGACAACAGGAGAGTCACTGACAAGAGTTATAACCTTCCTGATTGTTTTTTCTTCATCGAGTGCTGGAATTATTACAGATACCATAGTCATTCCGGTTTTAATTCGTTTTACACTACGTGGTCTACTTAAGAAGCTTTTTAATGTTATACAGCTTGTTCAAAGCTTCGACAGGGGTAAGATTATCAATATCAAGCCCGATTATCTCGTCGCGGATCTGTTTAAGCACCGGATCGTCGAGCTGGAAAAAACTTAGCTGATATCCCTCCCTGTGACCTGCCAGATCGGCTATTGGTTTGACAAGCTCCTGCTTTTCGTGACTCTGTTCCAGCTCTTTCAGTATCTCATCGGCCCTGCTGACAACACTCCGCGGCATCCCTGCCATTTTAGCAACATGAATTCCGAAACTATGTTCACTTCCTCCTCTCTTCAGTTTACGAAGAAAGATCACCTTATTATTGAATTCCCTGATTGAGACATTATAATTCCTGACTCTCGAAAATGAATTTTCCATTTCGTTAAGCTCATGGTAATGGGTAGCAAAAAGGGTTTTTGCCCTGTTCTTGCTCTCATGAAGATATTCGACCATTGCCCATGCTATCGATATTCCATCGTAGGTGCTGGTACCCCTGCCTATTTCATCAAGAATGACAAGACTTCGTTCCGACAGATTATTGAGAATACTTGCAGTCTCATTCATTTCGACCATGAAAGTCGACTCGCCCAGACTCAGATTATCTGAGGCTCCTACCCTTGTGAAAATCTTATCGACAATGCCGATCGATGCTTTACCGGCGGAAACAAAACAGCCTGTCTGCGCCATCAGTACAATAAGGGCAGTCTGGCGCAGTAAAGCCGATTTTCCCGACATATTCGGACCGGTAAGAATGATTATTTGCTGATCTTCTGTATCGAGGTTCAGGTCGTTGGGGATATAGGCCTCACCTGCCGGAAGCTGCTTTTCAATGACAGGATGGCGCCCATCCTTTATATCGATAATATATGAATCATCCATGGAAGGCCTTACATATCCATTCTCTTCCGATACAATGGCAAAAGAATGAAGGCAGTCGATTTTCGCTATCAGACCTGAATTCAGCTGAACAGGCGGGATAAATTCAAGGATTGCCAGGATGAGATCGTTAAACAGCTTTGATTCGAGGTTTATGATCTTTTCCTCGGCGCCTAGAATCTTACCCTCATATTCCTTCAGTTCCTCTGTTATATAACGTTCAGCATTTACAAGGGTTTGCTTTCTTATCCATTCAGGCGGCACCTTGTCTTTATGGGTATTGCGAACTTCGATATAATAACCGAAGACATTGTTATAGCTTACTTTCAGGGATGAGATTCCTGTCCTTTCACTTTCGCGTGCCTGCAGGCCGGCAAGATAATCCTTGCTGTTGTAAAGGATCGATCTCAGGTCGTCAAGCTCCTCCGAAACACCGGGGGCAATCACCTGACCCCTGATAAGCTGGGCAGGAGGATCATTGTTAAGCTCAGAATCGATCCTGTCGGCAATGGATTTGCATGGATTAAGCTGTTCTCCGATAGCTTTAAGCGATTCACAACTGCTTTCAAGGCAAAGGGTGCGAAGCGGTTCTATGGCTTTCAGCGCCCTCTTCAGCTGAACTACTTCACGGGGATTGATCCTGCTTACTGCGACTTTGGAAACGAGCCTCTCGAGATCTCCGATCTGGCGCAGGTATCCAGTGATCTGGGCCCTTAATGAAGAATTTTCAACCAGGTATTCTACCACATCATGCCTGTCGTTTATCGGCTGCAGATCCTTTAGCGGAAGGGCTATCCATCTTTTGAGCAACCTCCCCCCCATCGGTGATACAGTCCTGTCTATGACATCAATGAAAGTCCTGGCTCCTTCAAACGGAGAATGGAAAAGCTCAAGGTTCTTTATTGTGAATTTATCGAGCCAGACATAACGGTCCTCCTCAATTCTTGAGAGATTTGTGATATGTCCGAGCTGTGAATGCTGGGTGATGTCGAGGTAGTAAAGAATGGCTCCGGCTGCGATGATACCGAAGGTAAGGTTCTGGACGCCGAACCCCTTGAGGGAACTCGTTTCAAACTGCTTGAGAAGGCGGTCATTGGCGGCTTCGGGTGTAAACATCCAGTCATCAAGCTTATATGTATAGAATTTTGTCCCGAAAGCATCATTGAACAAAGCGCCCTTTCTCTTTTCATAAAGCACTTCTTTTGGCTGAAAGTTGCTGAGCAGCTGATCTATATAATCTAAAGTACCTTCCGAGGCAAGGAACTCTCCTGTCGAAATATCCAGGAAAGCGATTCCTGCGATTTTCTTGTCGATATGTACTGCAGCAAGAAAGTTATTCTCCTTATGATTAAGGACATTTTCATTAAGTGAAACGCCCGGAGTCACAAGTTCCGTGATACCGCGCTTCACAATTTTCTTGGTCAGCTTTGGATCTTCAAGCTGCTCGCAGATAGCAACCCGTTGCCCGGCTCTGACCAGACGCGGAAGATATGTGTCGAGAGCATGATAAGGAAAGCCTGCAAGCTCCACAAAAGAAGCCGATCCGTTTGCCCTCCTCGTAAGGGTAATGCCGAGTATCTCCGATGCTTTTATGGCATCAGCGCCAAAAGTCTCATAGAAATCACCGACCCTGAAAAGAAGTATGGCGTCGGGATGTTTCGATTTGACGCTGTAATACTGCTTCATCAGCGGTGTTTCGACATAATTATGATCTTCAGGCATGATTGATTAAGCAGAGACAATAAATAATTCTGGTCGTTAACAAAGATAAATTATTTTTTCTTAGCCACCTGGGAACGATTTCCGTACAGAAATAAAAAAGGACAGACGCCAAAGGTATAAAGTCATGTTTTTTGAACTTCTTTATGGGTAACTTGGGCTTTCATTGAAAATAATACCGGAATGAAAAAAGTACTGGTCCTTGGCGCCGGAATGGTTTCAAAGCCTATCATACAATACCTCCTCGGAAAGGGTATTGGGGTCGTTGTGGCATCACCCATGAAGGAACGCGCCGATGAAATAATCGGCGGTAACCCTTTAGGATCCTCAGTCGACTGGTCGATGGAAAACAAAGAAATGCTTGATGCTCTGGTTGCAGGAACCGACATCACGGTCTCCCTTCTGCCTTATGCTTTCCATTCTGATGTAGCCTTAGTCAGTCTCAGGAACCGCAAATCGCTTGTCACTACTTCATATGTTCAGCCGGGTATCAGGGCTCTCGACAGTGAAGCACGCAATGCCGGCATCATCTTTCTCAATGAAACAGGTCTTGATCCGGGAATCGACCATATGTCGGCAATGAAGATCATAGATCATATTCACGGATCAGGAGGGAAAGTCACGAAATTTTATTCTCTCTGCGGAGCCCTTCCTGCCCCTGAGGCTGCGGATAACCCGATGAAATACAAATTTTCGTGGAGCCCAAAGGGAGTTATCCTCGCAAGCAGGAACAGTGCCCTTTACCTTAAGGACGGGCATAAAGTCAGTATCGAACCTGTAAATCTGTTTAAAGACAGGTTCCTGTTCGATTTCCCCGGTGTCGGCGAACTTGAAGTATATCCCAACAGGGATTCGCTCAGCTATATCGATATTTATAAAATTCCCGAAGTAACAACAATGTACAGAGGCACTTTCAGATATCCCGGCTGGTGCGAAACCCTCGATCTTATGAAACAACTCAATATGCTTGATGACAGCAAAGGGGATTACAGAGGCGTGAGCTTTTCAGGTTTCCTGGCAGAACGGGCAGGCCTTGATAAAAATGGCCTGAGAAACAGCCTAGCCGAAAAATTCAGATTACAATATGATTCGGTCGCATTAAAATCGCTTGAATTTCTTGGATTTTTCAGCGATGAACAGATGAACTACGGAACTACCTCGCCGTTTGAGATAGTATCAGACAGGATGATCGAAAGGATGGGGCTTAGATCAGGTGAGCGCGATATGGTGGTAATGCAACATATTTTCCTGGCAGAATATCCTGACGGAAGAAAAGAAGTAATCCGTTCTTCAATGCTCGATTTCGGATCTGTTTCGACAGATACCGCAATTTCACGGACTGTGGCGTTGCCTGCGGCCATAGCCGTTCAAATGATCCTTGAGAAGAAAATAAATCTGGCTGGTGTTTACAGGCCTGTCATACCCGAAATCTATGAGCCCGTACTCAATGAACTTAAAAAGCTTGGCATCGAAATGAATGAAGAATACAGTCTTCCTGAAAGTGTTATTAAATGATTTTGAGCACTTTGCGCCGACTTTGCGCACTTTGCGGTAAAAAAAGGTTAACCACGAAGGGCACCAAGGGTATCACAAAGGTGCAAAAAGCTATTAAGTGATATTCATCACTAAAACTTCAGATAAAAATCCTTTGTTAGCGCTATATATTCTTCGGTGAAATCGTGCCTTCTTCCTTTATCAATTGTAAGGAAACTCTCTGTAAGTGTAAGTCTTTTTCTGCTTATACTGAGAATAAGCCTTTTAATTTCACACGAAGGTGAAGGTCTGATGTTTATGATATTATTGCAGAAAAATCCCCTTCTGAGTGCATGTTGAATAAAAACTTTTCCCTCTTCATATGGCAGGATTAGCTGCAGAATGCCCTCATCCGAAAGCAGCCTGCCGGCTCCTTCAAGAATATCATTATGAGTCAGACTGTCGTTATGCCGGGCAGCAGATTTTGAAGGATCGGGGTTTTTCAGCGAATCGATAAAATAAGGCGGATTTGAAATCATCAGATCATAACCTTTTGCCTGACCTTTAAAAGCCTGAAGGGTACAGTTTTCAATATTTATTCTGTCAGCCCATTTACTCTGCCTTATATTTTCCGAAGCCTGCAGAAAAGAATCCCTGTCAGGCTCTATCGCTGTGATTAAGGCAGTGCATTTCTGGGCGAGCATCAGGGCAACTAGTCCGGTTCCTGTCCCGACATCAAGGATACTGGTAAGACCTTCAACCTCCGCGGAAGCCCCGAGCAATACTCCGTCGGTACCTACTTTGAAAGCGCTTTCCCCCTGATTGACAAAGAATTGTTTGAATCTGAAATAATTGTTGCTCATCATTAAAAACACCTCACAAAGTTATTAAAACCTAAGTCATTTATTATCTCAACCCAACTAATGGTTCGTCACTTCTAAATTAAATCGTGCCGCGTAGCGGCACAAATCTTACTGATTGCTGTTTACATTCTGCAATCTGTAATATTTTTTCCTGAAACTGAGATAATATTTATTAAATTTCGTGTCACAAAATCCAACAAATCATCAGTTATGAAAAATCCCTTACCAAAAGTACAGTTACTTCTTATACTCCTCTTATTCCCTTTTACGGCAAAAGGTTTTGAAGATGCACGTTTACTCAGGTTTCCGGATATAAACGGGAATCTGATCGCATTTGTTTATGCAGGCGACATATGGAGCGTCAGCTCTGATGGAGGTGAGGCAAAACGGCTCACTTCACATTCAGGGCTGGAGCTTTTTCCAAAAATTTCTCCCGATGGTCAGTGGATAGCATTTTCGGGAGAGTATTCGGGCAGCAGGCAGGTTTTCGTAATTCCCTCAAACGGAGGAGTTCCCAGGCAGCTTACATGGTACAACTCCGTTGGTGTAATGCCTCCCCGCGGCGGTTGGGACGATGTTGTGCTCGACTGGACACCCGATAGTAAACAGATATTAATAAGGGCAAACCGTACCTCTTTCGGAGAGCGCCAGGGGAAATACTTCCTTGTCGATCTGAACGGCGGACTTGAGAAACCTCTCCCCATAACAAACGGAGGGTTCGGCGTTCTTTCTCCCGACGCCTCAAAAATTGTCTTCACTCCTGTCGATCGCGAATTCAGGAACTGGAAAAGATATAAGGGAGGAAGGGCTACTGACCTGTGGATTTATAACCTTAAGGAAAATACGTCAGAACAAATAACCGATTTTGAGGGTACTGATCAGCTGCCAACATGGTCGGGCGAAAATATATTCTTTGCATCTGACCGCGATCTTAAACTTAACATATGGCAGTATAACACTTCCACAAAACAGACAAAACAGATAACAAAACATACTGAATATGATGTGATGTGGCCTTCTGGGAACGGTGACCAGCTTGCCTATGAGAACGGTGGTTATATTTATAAACTGAACCTGAATAACGGTCAGACCGAAAAGGTAAAAATCAGCATCAGCTTCGACAATCCGAATCTTGTGCCATATTATAAAAATGTAAAAGACTACATTCACAGCTTCGCGGTTTCACCTACAGGGAAACGTGCCTTATTTGACGCCCGTGGCGATATATTCTCAGTACCTGCCGAGAATGGAGTTACTGAGAATCTTACTGCTACACAGGGGATAAGGGAAATATTCCCTGCATGGTCGCCCGACGGTAAGTATATTTCATATTATTCCGATCAGACAGGCGAATATGAATTATACCTTCTCGAAAACAAAAAAGGAGCACAGCCCAGACAGCTTACCTTTAATTCATCAGCCTGGAAATACCAGCCGCTGTGGACGCCCGACAGCCGTAACCTTGTGTTTTTCGACAGAACCCTGAATCTGAGAATCCTTGAAGCATCAACAGGCAAGGTTAAGGATATTGACCATTCGACATCGAACGAAATAAGAAATTACAGCATCTCCCCCGATTCACGATGGGTGGCATACCAGAAGGAAGGATCGAATGAAAAGTCAGCGTTATGGGTATATGAGATCCCCACAGGGAACAAACAACAGCTTACTGACGGGACCTATGCCGATAACAATCCTGTATTCAGCCTCGACGGGAATTATATATTCTTTGAGTCGGACCGCGACTATAACCTGTCTTTTTCAAGTTTTGAATTCGATTACTTATATAGCAGATCGACAAAGCTCTATGCGCTCTCATTAACCACCCGGAGTCCGAAGATCTTCAAGGATAAAAATGACATCGAGCCTGTTAAAGCCGAAAAGCCTGCTGCTCCTGCTGCTGCTCCTTCAAAGGATAAAAAATCACTTACACAGGCTTCCGATACTAGCGCTGCAAAGAAAGAAATCAATGTCAACATTGATTTCACAGGTATAAGCAACCGCGTAACAGCTTTGCCGGGAGATGCCGGAGAATACAGGATTACAGGGGCCTGCGACGGCGGACTGATTTTCATAAGTAACGGAAAGCTAATGAAATTCAACCTGAAAGAGGAAAAGAACGAGGAGATACTCGACAGGGTGATGACCGCCGTTCTTACATCCGATGGGAAAATGGCAATGTACAGGGCCGGTGAAGATTTCGGCATAATAAAGCTTACACCCGGCCAGAAAGCGGGAGCAGGGAAACTGAACCTTTCTTCGCTTGAAATGAAAATTGATCCGAGAAAAGAATGGGATGAGATATTTGCAGATGCCTGGAAGATTTTCAGGGATTATTTCTATGTAAATAATCTTCATGGCGTCGACTGGAAAGCCATGAGAGACAAATATGGAGCGCTGCTTCCATATGTAAGCCACAGGGCCGATCTCGATTATATCCTCAATGAAATAGTTGCGGAAAGCAATACCGGTCACTCATATGTCGACTGGGGAGATTTTGAACAGGTAAAGAGAGTGGATAACGGCCTTCTTGGAGCCGAATTAACAGCCGATCCTTCGGCAGGCCGCTATAAAATAACCAAAATATTCCAGGGTGAGAACTGGAATCCGGCACGTCGTTCACCACTAACAGAACAGGGTGTCGACGTTAAGGAAGGCGACTACCTTATCAGTATTGACGGCAAAGATATTACAACAGCTATTAACCCCTATGTATATCTGGAAAACAAGGCAAACAAGAATGTGGAAATAACTGTCAGTTCAAAGCCAACTTCTGAAAACGCGCGGACTTCCACTATAAAGACTATCCCGGGCGAACTCGAACTTATGTATTTCAACTGGGTGAATGAGAGGAGGGCAATGGTCGACAGGCTCTCGGGAGGGAAAATAGGATATATCCATGTGCCAAACACCTCAACAAGCGGCAACAAGGAGCTTTATCATGGTATGTATACATATTTCGATAAAGAAGCCCTGATTATCGACGACAGGTACAACGGGGGCGGATTTATTCCCGACAGGATGGCCGACCTCCTCGACAGGCATACTCTTACATACTGGTACCAGAACGGACTGACCCCCAGCAAGGCTCCGGGCATTGCCCACGACGGTCCCAAGGTGATGCTCATCAATGGTTATTCATCATCGGGAGGAGATGCATTCCCTTATTTCTTTAAGAAACTGGGATTAGGGAAGCTCATCGGAACAAGAACCTGGGGCGGACTTGTCGGGATATCCGGAAACGCCCGTCTTGTCGACGGAGGTTATGTTTCGGTTCCGCGCTTCGGCGTTTTCGACAAGGAGGAAGGCTGGATAATTGAGGGGATCGGAGTTTATCCTGATATTGAGGTTGTTGAACGGCCCGAACAGATGGCAAAGGGCATCGATGCCTGTATCGAAAAGGCTGTCGAAGTCCTTCTTCAGGAACTTAAGGAAAAACCGGCAGGCAAGGTTAAAATTCCGGCTCCGCCCGACCGGTCAAAATGGCATGAGGATAAATAGAAGAACTCCTCTCTAGGCTTCCTCAACAACTTTCCAGCCCATGCGGCCGGCAAGTGCATAGACAGGCTCTCTGAGGTCGCCGTAAAAAGTAACCCTGTGCCAGCTCCATGTATCCCATCTGGTGAAAAGCCTTTCAATATCACCAAGTGGATCTGCACATAATTTGGTCCTGCATGCCCTGTCGTCAGGATCATTGTCAACGGCTACAGCCTGATGGAAAAGGATCTCTTTCTTTTTAGTATCCGACTCCAGTGTTGTCGTAATGTAGTTTACAGGTAAAACTGACTGTACAGATGCACCATTCCTGTCTTCGGAATGAGTCATTATCCTGAAGGGATTGGCAGGGCCGGCCGGCCCGAAGACCTTATTCGGGGCAACACAATGTGCATATATGATCTGTCGTCGCGAAGTATCAATAACCGGATCGGAAATAAATCCCGGCCTCCCACCCGTCATTATTGAGAAAGCAAGCATTGTAGAAGCCGATCTGATATCACATTCGCAGCCCCCTACTAGTCCCTCATTGCACAGTTCATGGAACCCAAGGCATGGATATGCATGAATATGCCCCCCGTAAAATCCGCCCAGACAGTTCACTGTAATTGCATTGGCATGATGTTTTTTGAGGACCGATTTCATCCCAAGGTACATGGCAGCAGATGTAACTAAAGTGTCAAATGTAACATCTGTTACATCTGCAGCGTTTTTCTGCCATTTTTCAGCGACGCTCACCGATTCATCACGGTCAGCCGCTGTCCAGGCTTCATTCACCTCGGCAAAAGGAATATATTCAACCGGGATTCCCATTGCAGGTTCACCGATCTTTGCCTCCTGATCGTTGACCGCCAGTATCTTCGACTCACTGAAACGCTTTATTGATTCATCGGGAGAAAGGA
>Ga0116170_10005531_pt1 | contig 11286 bp, 2 predicted proteins | sample AD_JPNHW1_MetaG_FD_89797 | JGI IMG/M metagenome (GOLD analysis project Ga0116170, IMG submission 89797) | Active sludge microbial communities of municipal wastewater-treating anaerobic digesters from Japan - AD_JPNHW1_MetaG | ecosystem: Engineered > Bioreactor > Anaerobic > Digestate | place... | reverse complement strand
TCTGATAATAGCCGGTTCCTGCTTCAACTTTTTCGGGCTTGACTTCGTTGCCGCCGAGCAATACCTTGACCAGTTTGTCTGATGCCAGCAAATTGGCACCGCGCAGCAACAGCGCATAGACGGCATCGGCAGTGGCTTTGGTCGTTTTCCAGTTCTGCGTCTGCTTTTGCTTCAGGAGCCAGATTTTGCATTCTTCAACCACGGCATTGTCTTTGGCTACTTCGGTGAAAAGCTCGATCATAACAGCCTGGGTTTCGATTTCAGCTCGATACCACCAGAACGAAATCTCATTTTCGCGCCAGAATCGGCCAAGTTCTTCGTCAGTGACGCTGCGTTCCTTGACACTTTTAACAATGGCGGCCGGTATTTCCTGATCGCCGAATCGTTGCAACGCCAGCGCCAGATGGCCCTGGGCCAGTCTTGAGCCTACGTCAAGCCACTTGTTGCGTGCTTCGTTCAAGAAAAATTCGATCGCGGCTTTGCTTGCTTCGGGGATCGGTTTCTCTTTCAGGAAGAAGCTGCGGCCGTAAAGGAACAGAGCGTAAGTAGAGTTGATATTGGTTCGCTTTTCATAGCCGGGGTGTTTGATTATTTCGCGGTATTCACGGTCGATCCAGGCGTCAAGGTATTCAAGAGAGCGCAGGGCCATTTTGACATCAATATCGACACCGAGATGACGCATGCGACCAAAACCGCTCATAATATAGAGTGTTATGAACGAATTCGGGTAACCGCCGGGGAACCACGGGAAACCGCCATCGGAAAGCTGCATTTCGCCTAATTTTTTCATCGCTGCGGCCATTTCATGGTCGAGGCGGTTCGTATCGAAGAGAACGCCGATTTTATGTTTCTGTTCGTTTTCGCTCTTCGCGTCGAGAACCCATGGCGTTTCAAGCAAAGTTACCGATTTTAGATGCTCATTTTTCTCGAGATTCGAGTAGAGGGCCTTGCCACCGCTTGCTTCATCAGCTTTCCATGTTTCGAAAACTTTTTTGATTTTCGGGTCGGAATTAGCGATAAATGATGCCAGGTAGTTCGCATAAATGCGGTTAAATACCTGCTCAGAGCATTCATGTGGAAATTCCATAAGATACGGCAGAGCCTGAACGGCATACCAGGCAGGGTTAGAGGTAACCTCAACAGTCAACCCTTCATGCTTAAGGGTGTCAGACTGTTTTGATTCAAGCAGTTTTTTGAAGCTGAACTTCTTTGTTTCTGCCCCTCTGATTGGCAGCGGCAGAGACTCAGTGACAAATATGCGCCGTGAAAGAATCGAAACCATGCCTTCTTCGCCATCAGATAATGCCTCGGTCGCCCCGACAACTTTGTATTTAACGATTCCAGGGGTTTCCGGAACATTTAGTTCCCAGGCGAATGAGCGCGACTCACCCGCAGGCACCGCGAATTCAAGAGTGTCTTTATCGAGTTTGAATTCGCCATTGCGGTTAGCATCAGTGATCGTATCGAGCATGCTGAGACGCAACTTGCCCTTTTGTTCTTCAGCAGACATGTTGGTGACTTTAGCTGTGAATCTGAGCTTGTCGCCCTCACGCAGAAATCTTGGCGGGTTGGGCTGCACCATCAGATCTTTCTGGGTGACGGTTTCACCGGTGAGCCCACCGGCAGCCAGCTTGTTGCCATGTGCGAAACCGAGAAATTTCCAGGTAGTGAGCGCTTCAGGCATGGTGAATTCAATTGAAACCACGCCATTTTCATCAGTGGTCAGATGTGGGTAAAAGAAAGCAGTCTCATTCAGATTAGCGCGGGCAGATACTTTGTCGAGATCGACAGCAGGCTCTTTGCCTGATTTGCCAGCGCCGACCCCCGCTCCGCCGCCAGTCTCTTCTTTGCTTTTTCTTTCAGAGCCGACAGATGATGGAGCGAGCGCTCCCCTTTCACTGTCGGCGGAGTTATCAAACTGAACGCTTTTTGCCATGCTCATGCCTTCGGCTTCTTCAAGTGCTCCGCCCGGCGCCATGGATGGAGCCGGAGAAGGCACAGCCATTGCTGACAAGCGCATGCCTTTCGAGCGATGCCCCATGAAGTAGCCGAAGAAATCTTGCTGAATGTTGCTCGGCAACTGAGGATAGGAGCGATGGCTTATGCCCGGGTAGTGATTCAAATCGTTCACCCAGACATAGAGACCAGACAATTGATTTGCGAAACTGACATTCACATAGTTGGCGTCTGAATAAAACACCGGAAACCCGGATGGCCAGTTCTGGGCTGCAAAAGCGTCGAGACTGGCGTCATACATGGCGGCTACCATTTCTATGGCGCCCTTTTCAGCTTCCTGACCGGTAATTTCGACTTTCCAGGTGTCTTTCTGGGCCGGCTGCATTTTTGAGGTCATGTGCGCGAATTTAAGCTTGAGTTGCTTATTTGACCAGTTAACCGGTATGTACTGGACCTGAAAATACTCACGGTTTTCTTTGATCTGCATGACCCTGACGTTAAAACCGCCACGATGTTCATCGGTGATTGGAAGACTGATCTGAACCTTGCCGGCATTCACGTCAGTCCAGAAGGCCTGAATGATTTTCTGGCGATGTTCAATTTCGATGTAGGCCGGGCCTTTGCCGTAACCCGTCGCCCAGAAGGCGGCAAAAGTATCGCCAGGCTGAAGATTGCCGCTGGTTACTTTGAAAAAGAACGGAATTTTTATCGGAAACTTGTCACTCTGATAATCAGTCACTATCAGGTTACTGACCGCTTTGACTTCTGTATTGTAGCGGTCACGGGTCTGGGCTTTAATGCGATAAGCGCCTTCAGGCAGCTTGACTTCACAATTAAAAACTCCCTCAATAGAGGTGTTGAAGGTTTTTTCAAAGACAACTTTGTCTTCTTCCCAGGTTCTGATTTCAGATTTATCAGTTTTTGCAGCCAGGGCACCCGAAAAGTAATTTTTGCGATGGGCCCGCTCAGGCTGTTTAAGCGAATAAACCAGAAAACTGCCTGCCCCGGCAATGCCCTTTCCGTCAAGGGTTGTGGTATTAAGGTTGACGGTGAAGGCCTTGTCGGACTCGGTTACATCAGGAGCCGCAAGCCCGAGGGCCATGGCAGTGTAGCCGACGCGGACGATCTGGCTTCCAGAACGGGTTTCGCCAGTTCCATCAACAACATCAGCGCTGACTGTGTAGTCAAACACAGGTTCATTTTCGCGAGGCACAGTTCGATCAGGCTTGGCGGTGAACTTGATCGAAAATTCACCCTTGGTATCGGTAGTGGTGGTGCCGTGTGCGATTTCCTGTGAAGTGCCGACATCAAAATACCACCAGCACCATGGCGGGAAACGGACTTCGCGAACCACACGGTATTTTACCTGAGCATTATCGATTTTAGCGCCGGTGTAAGCCAGTGCCTTGCCCGTCAGTTGCACGAGCTGATCGAGCTGAAAACTCTGGGTCGGGGTATCGATTTCGACTTTGAATTTGGGGCGTTTATATTCTTCGATCTGAATCTGCGTCGCCCCACCATGAGATGGGCAGTGAATGGCGTATGAGCCGGTCAACCGATCAGCTGGCGCGATAAAAGTGGTCGAAAAAGAACCGAATTCGTTGGTTTTCAGGTTTTCTTTCTTAACTTCCTGGCCGTTTGGATCATTGAAAATGATGCTTACCTGGCTGTTATTAATGGTTTTGTATTCGTTAGTGCGGGTGTCAAACGACGCGGCAATGCCCTTGACGAAAATGGTCTGCCCGGGTCGGTAAATGGCGCGATCAGTGAAGAAATACACGGTATGCCCGCTGTTGTAGCCCTCGTTGCCATAGGCGTAGAAGTCGGCGGTGCGATAAACAGTGTGCCCTTTGTGTTCGGCAATGAAAAAGCCGCTGTTGCTCTGCGGTTCAAATGAAGCGATACCGTTTTTGTCGGTGCTGGCAGTCAAAGCCTGACGCCAGCCCTTGCGATATTCGTGAGTGAAGCCTTTGACGCGCACTGCTTCCATGGGTTCGCCCGAAACATTGTTGACAATGAAAACTTCAGTTTTGGCGGCCCGTTTGCGAACTGCCATGCCGAGTTTGCCCACTATGACCGGGGCTACCTGCAGGCAGTTATTCGTCTGGGCGAAATCTTCGCGAACGCTGGCGGCAAGATAATAAAGCCCCGGTTTCAGCTGAGGCAGATCAACAAAGGTTTCGCAGCGGGCGTATTCTTTCCCCGGGTCCAGGTTGGCATCCCAGTTGTGAACAACTGGTCGCCCGAGAATTTTTTCGTAATTATCCCAGTTGATGTTGTCTGGTGAATAATTCTTCTCGTCATAGAGATCTTCAGTGCTGCGCTCAATCAGCCTGAAATAAACCTTTTCAAGGTTTCTGAAAGAAACTTTGACTTTTGAGGCTTCTGGAAGCATTACCCGTTCGGTTTCAATAGTGATTTCACGGGTTAACACTGTGCCCATTACATTGCGGCAAATACTTTCGCCATAGGTGTTCGGCCAGCTGTTTATACCCTTTTCAGCGTATTCAAGGGCTTTGACCATCTGACTGAGGCTAAGATATTCCTGGGCAATGTAACCGATGGCGGTGGCGGCGTAGGGGTGGTCTTTGTTCGCCTGGGCAAATTTTTCAAGTTCGCTGATATATTTTTCACTGATATTGTCGCCCACGGCAACCCGGCGAACCCATGCCAGTCTGATCAGATCGTTGTCGAGCATGGCATCGCGATTATCTGATTCCTGAGCGGCTTTCATCAGGCGTTGCAGTATTTTTATCGCCCTCAGATTGCATGAGTCTTTGTCAATGGTATCCGGTTCCCATTTTGTGAAGGCGTCGCGCTCGCCAAGAGCCGGAGAATCAGCTTCTATTTCGAAGGCTCTAACTGGTTTTGCGGCGCTCTGTGCATCGGCCATGTAGAAATCGAGTGCTTCATGGGCGAAGAAGTCGAAGAGGGTGGCACGCAGTTCTTTGGGCTGATTGCCAGGCTCTAAAAAACCCTCAAGGCTTGAAATAGGGATTTTGCGAAGTTTGGCCTCTTCGCTGAGCACGTTTTCATAAAGATTGCCGATGTGCCCGAAAAGTTTTGGGAGATCCCAGGTGGTGAAATCTTTTTCGCTGAGACCTTCAGTGCGCGAACGGTTTATAAAACGATAACTGTTGCGGTTATAAAAGTGCCAATACCATTTGGCCAGAACAATTTTTAGCAGCGGCTTGATGCTTTCGTCAGCTTTCTCAATTTCTGCTTCGAGTCTGACGATTTTTTCCTGGGGTTGATTACCCTGCACTGTTCCTTCCTGGACGATCTTCTCACATAGTGCCTTAACGGCGTCAGTCATGTTGCCTTCCTTTATTGCTAATTCGTAAAGCGGCACCAGATGTTCGATTGCCGTTTGCGGCAAGCCCTGCGATTTGGCTTCTTCAACTTTCTTCCATAATTCGCTGAGACTCTGGCCTGAGCCAGGACTAACCGCAAAAAGCGCCAGCAAAAGAACGAGCGCCATCGTCTTGAAAAAACTTTTCATTAAAAGCCTCCAGAAAGATGCCTGATTGTGTCTGTTTTAACGTAATGCATCAGGGCCGGATTTAGGATAATGTTTTCCGTGGTCATTCTACCAAGATTACCGAAAAATTAAAACCTCAATCAATTTGTTTTTTTTCAATGCAATCATCAATCTTTGTGCCGGTTCCGGCAGCATGATTATTGAACCCTGCAAAAACAAAATAGAGTCTGTTCGACGGCCCGGCATATCAGCCGGGTTGCTTTTTCTACAGCGATTGGCTCAGAGCTGGCCTTTGCCTTCGGCAAACCCTCACTTCGTTCGTCACAAGCTTCCGAAAAAGCAATCCCGTCTTCTCTCCGGGCCTGTTTATGATTTATTAGTGGGAGCTGTAATTATCCAGTTATCAATAACTCGCCAGAAAGGCTGTGTCTGCTTGATTCGCAGGTCGCAAGACTATAAGAATCAAATGCCCGCGATACGACACTGGTATTTCAGGTTCATGCAAAGCCCGGTTCAGCGCCGCCAGATCAATGACGCAGTTTCTCTCTGACCGATTCTCAGCGATAATGCTGAATTGCCGATGTTACTGAGATTAAATATCTTCTTTCCGCTGTTTGACCTCGACCGGCTTAACCTTCCATATTTCATCGGCATACTGCTGAATGGTGCGGTCTGATGAGAATTTTCCCATGCGGGCAACGTTTAAAATGGCCATCCGGCTCCACTTTTCATGATCGCGGTAAGTTTCTTCGATTCTGCTCTGGCAACTGGCGTAAGAAGCGTAGTCGGCAATTACCATGAAATAATCGGCCCCTGCCAGCAGGGCATCGGTGATTGGCTTAAAGAGATCATGCTGCTCGGGGCAGAAATAACCTTCGGCGACCATGTCGATTACTTTTTGCAGTTCGCGATTGCCGGAATAATAGTCGTAAGGCCTGTAACCAGCCGCTCGCAGATTCTGCACTTCTTCAGTTCGCAGCCCGAACAGAAAAAAGTTTTCCTCGCCAACTTCTTCCATTATTTCAACGTTGGCGCCATCAAGCGTGCCGATCGTCAGTGCTCCATTCAACGAAAGCTTCATACAGCCTGTTCCAGATGCTTCCATGCCGGCGGTCGAAATCTGTTCAGAAACATCTGCGGCTGGAACAATCTGCTGGGCCAGCGAAACCGAGTAGTTTTCAAGAAAAACCACCTTGAGCAGGCTGCCTACATCCGGGTCATTGTTGACCACCCCGGCAACCGAATTGATGAGCTTGATAATCAGCTTGGCCATCCAGTAGGCCGGCGCCGCTTTTGCCCCAAAGATAAAGGTGCGCGGCACCATCTGCCCGCCCTTTCCTTCTTTGATGCGGTTATAAAGCGCGATGATATGAAAAACATTGAGAAGCTGGCGTTTGTATTCATGCAGTCGCTTGATCTGGCAGTCAAAAATTGAATCAGGGTTTACTTCGATGCCTGTTAACTTTTGTATGGTGGCGGCCAGGTGCTTTTTGTTCGCAGCTTTTACGGCGCGAAATTGCTTGCGGAACCCCGCGTCTTCGGCAAATGGCTCAAGCTTTTTCAGCTCCGAGAGGTGAGTCATGAAACTTCCGCTGATCTTGCTCTCAATAAGTTCTGCCAGAGAAGGGTTGCAAAGCTTTAACCAGCGGCGCGGGGTAACCCCGTTGGTTTTGTTGTTGAACCGTTCGGGCCAGAGTCGGTAAAAATCACTGAAGGTTCTCGCTTTTAGAATGTCGCTGTGCAACTGGGCAACCCCGTTCACCGAATGACTGCCAATTATGGCCAGATGTGCCATGCGCACAGACCTGGTGCCGCCTTCTTCAATGATTGATAATTTCTCGAGAAGCCATGGCTCATCTGGAAACCTGGCGTGGACTTCTTCAAGAAAACGACGATTAATTTCGAAGATAATCTCGAGATGGCGTGGCAAAAGCTTTTCGAACATATGCACTGGCCATTTTTCAAGCGCTTCTGGCAGGATTGTGTGGTTTGTATAACCGAAGGTTGCCTGACAAACCTTGAAGGCTTCGTCCCAGGTGAAATCATTTTTGTCGATCAGCAGGCGCATAAGTTCAGGTATGGCGAGTGCCGGGTGGGTATCGTTGAGCTGAACTGCAACCTTGCTGGCGAATTCGCGTAGATCAGGGTTCTTTATTTTATAACGACGCATGATGTCTTTAAGAGTTGCCGAGACAAAGAAATACTCCTGCTTCAGACGCAGTTCTTTGCCAGCCTGACGTTCATCAGCCGGGTAGAGCACTTTCGAGATGTTTTCGTCGAGTATCTGGTTTTCAACAGCGCTCATGTAGTCGCCTTCGTTGAAATGCTTCAGCGAAAACTCGCCATGTGTGCGGGCCGACCACAGGCGCATCGTATTGACAGTCCGGTTCTGATAACCGGGCACCGGAGTGTCATAGGCAACGGCAATAACCCGTTCTGAAGGCTCCCAGTGGCACACCAGCCGACCCTTTTCATCGGTAGTCTTTTCGACACGCCCGCCGAAATTCACGTTATAGCTGAATTCAGGTCTGACGATTTCCCAGGGGTTGCCGTATCGCAGCCAATGGTCAGGCTTTTCGACCTGAAAACCGTTTTCGAATTTTTGTTCGAATATGCCATACTCATATCTGATGCCGTAACCATCGGCCGGTAGAGCCAATGAGGCCATCGAATCAAGAAAACAGGCCGCCAGTCTGCCAAGACCGCCGTTACCCAATCCTGCATCCGGTTCATGTTCCTGCAAATCTTCAAGGTTGTAGCCAAGTTCGGAAAGGGCTTTCCCGGCAGCGCCGGTGATGTCGAGGTTCACCAGGCTGTTACCAAGCGTGCGGCCCATCAGGTATTCGAGCGACAGATAATAAACGCGTTTGACGTTTTCTTCGTAATAGGTATTCATGGTGTCGTTCCAGCGTTCCATCAGGCGGTCGCGGATCGAATAGGCCATGCACTGATACAGATCATGAGTGGTGGCAATAAAACGGTTCTTGGCCTGAGAATACTCAAGGTGATCGGCGAATGACCGTTGCAGCGACTGAACGTCATTCTTGAGATATGACCCTTCCATCAGTTGCCAGAGTTTTTCATGCTGGTCTTTGGGTTTGCCCGGCAGCGACCTGGCCTGCTTTGAATTTGTCTCGCCTTCAGAACGCGTCCCTTTGCTTTTCGCCATGTTGAACTACTCCATTTGCAAAATTGCCTAAAGTCAGAGTCCAGATCCTCTGCAACTAAAATACCACAATTCGCTCCTGTTTAATGTAATTGTCAATTTTCGGGCCACCCCTGAATACACGCTTCAAATGTTGAACTTTTAAAAACTTCACAGTATTAAATGTTTGAATTCGGGCTAATGCTGCACCAGTTTGAGGATGTTTTACGTTTTTTCGAATTGCTGATAACATAATTATCACCGCATCGATAAAAAAAGAATGAAGGGGATAATAATGCCTGTTCCAGCTTTGCTGCTCATACTGACGATGACTTATGTCGTCATGCCTTATCGATCAACAAACCAGAAATGAGATAAATCGAGAGAGAATGGAGGGAAAACAATGTCGGAAATCCGTTACAATGCAATTACCGGAGACTGGGTGATTATCGCGGTCGAACGTTCCAGAAGACCGATGAATTTTTCTGACGCGGCAGCAAAGGCCGATATTCAAGAATACCTTGATTCATGCCCATTCTGTAAGGGTAATGAATATATTGCTCCCGATGAAGAGTTCAGAATCTCTGATGCGGAAGGTGGCTGGCGCATCCGCACAGTGCGCAATAAGTTTTCTGCGCTGTCATTCTCTGGCGAACCGATCGCGCTTAATGGTGCCCGCAGAACGATTAACGGTGTGGGCAGACATGAGGTGATAATTGAATCGCCCCGACACAACCACTTTATGGCATTTCACAGCACGCAGCAAACTCTTGACCTGCTTTCGGTCTATCGCAACCGGTTTTTGAATTTTTACGAAGATCCGAGGGTTAAACATGTGATCTTATACAAGAATCACGGGCCTGAAGCAGGCACCTCCCTTGAACACCCGCATTCACAGATTGTTGGCACGCCTGTGGTTCCAGGTCAGGTTATGCAGCGCATCGAGCTGGCCGAACGTTCGTATCGCGAGATCGGCAAATGCCTGTTTTGCACCACAATGGCTGAAGAAGTCGAAGAGCAGAAGCGTCTGGTTGCAGAGACTGAGCACTTTGTCGCGTTTATTCCCTTCGCTTCGCTTTCGCCCTATCATGTCTGGATATTTCCGAAAGTGCATTCGGCATGTTTCTCGACAATCAGCCAGGCCGCTCTGGCAGACCTCGCGAACTTGCTGAACAGCGTTCTTGGCAGACTTTACACCGCACTGCGCAATCCCTCGTATAATTTTGTCATTCGCTCGTTGTCGCCGCAAGAAGCCGATTTGCCGCACTTTCACTGGTATCTGGCCATAGTTCCACGCATTTCAAAGGCCGCCGGCTTTGAGCTTGGCACCGGCATGTATATCAACAGCTCAGTGCCAGAACACATCGCCGAAGCTCTCAGATCAGCCGTTCCGCCTTTCAATCCTGCGAGAGATTGAAAATAAAAGGTGCTCGGTACAATGTTGGTTACGACTATGTGCAAAAACCCCGAAAATAGACTTCTGGAGTGTTTTTCAGCTGGTCTGACATTATTGTGAATGCGTAATTTTAAACGTCGGGAAAATGTTGCGGAATTTTTAGCCGATGCTGTTGAAAAAACAAACTGCCGCAGACCTGAACTGATCTGCGGCAGTTTGTAAGTGAATCGGGTTACTTTACTTTTCGGGTGGGATAGTGACGTCGAGAAGGGTGGGGGTGCCGTTGTCGAGTTTATCTAACGGCTCGTCAAAAGCTTTCTGATTGCCGACCACGAGAATGCGCAGTGAATCAGGTTTCAGATATTTGTTGGCAGCGGCCAGAACGTTTTCGGCGGTGGTGGCTTCTACCATTTCCTTCTGTTTGTTCAAAAAATCCCGCGGCAGATTGAAGAAATCATAATAAACAAGGCGCTCGATGACCTTCTGTTTTTCGTCAAAGTTGAAGACGAATGAATTCAGGTAGCGGTCTTTGGCGGCTTTGAGTTCTTCAGCGGTCACTGGCTCTTTCTGGAAGCGTTTGATTTCGTCCATGATCATGCGAACTGCTTTGGCAGCGGTTTCGTTTTTGGTGGCGACATAATTATAGAACATGCCTGGATACGAAAGATTCGCAGTATAAACGCCGTAAACCTGGTAGCAGAGACCGGCTTTTGAGCGCACCTGGTTGAACAGGCGGCTGCCAAAACCAACCCCGAGAATGTTGTTCATGACGATGCGGTGCGGATGGTCTTCGTCAACCAGACGGCCGCCGATGTGACCGATATAAGCGTTGGTTTGCTTTGAGTCGGGCAGATCGACTATTGAAACCTGCTTGTCAAAGTTGTATTCAACCTTCGGAAATTCAGGAAGCGGTTCTTTGCCTTTTTCCCAGGTGCCGAAATATTTCTTCACGAGTGCCAGAATTTCTTTGCGGTCAAAGTCGCCCCAGATAGCCATCTGAACGTTTTCAGGGCGGTAGACTTTCTGATGAAAAGCCTTGAGGTCGTCGCGGCTGATTGCCTTTAAAGTGGCATATTCAGATTGCCTGGCGTAAGGCGAAGCGGCGCCGTAGAGGAGTTTTTCGAATTCACGGGAACCAATGTCGTCAGGTTGGTCGTTGCGACGTGAAATCATCGATCTGGCACTGATCATTTCCTGTTCAAAACGTGATTCTTCAAAGCGCGGCCGCCGAAGAATTTCAGCCAGAACCTCAATAGCTAGAACTTTTTGTGAACTCAGCATCATCAGCTTCAGGCTGCAGGCAATAAT
>Ga0116170_10005529_pt1 | contig 11287 bp, 10 predicted proteins | sample AD_JPNHW1_MetaG_FD_89797 | JGI IMG/M metagenome (GOLD analysis project Ga0116170, IMG submission 89797) | Active sludge microbial communities of municipal wastewater-treating anaerobic digesters from Japan - AD_JPNHW1_MetaG | ecosystem: Engineered > Bioreactor > Anaerobic > Digestate | place... | reverse complement strand
GCGGCCTGCACGGGTTTTTTACGCTGCAACCAATAAAGATGCTTCGGCAGTGGGTTTTGATGATTCATTTATCTATGAGCAGATACCGCTTGCCCATGAAAGACGCTCCATTCCTTTTAAGCATGTTGAGCATTGTGATCATAACAAGCCATTTGAGCAGTGGGCGCACAACACGGATAAAACGGAATACTAGCCTGATTTTACCGGTATATTTTACTTCAGCAAATTAGAATATAGGTTGTAATTTTCTTCATCGAAACATATAAACACAACCTTTTCGATACCGGGGTTGTTTTTAAGAAATCTTATTACTTCCTGCACCGCTATGGTTGCGGCTTCCGGTTTGGGAAAATGATAAACACCGGTGCTGATATTCGGAAAAGCAATAGTCTATATATTGTTTTTGACAGCCAGTTCAAGGGAGTTGCGGTAACAGGCAGCCAGTAGTTTTTCCTCATTGTTGTTGCCTCCGTACCAAACAGGGCCGACCGTGTGGATTACAAATTTGGCCGGTAGCCTATAACCTCTGGTGATTTTTGCCTGTCCTGTTTCACAACCATTAAGTTGCCGGCATTCTTCAAGAAGTTCGTGTCCTGCTGCGGCATGAATGGCACCGTCGACACCGCCTCCGCCCAACAGGCTTCTATTGGCCGCATTAACGATAGCATCAACTTCAAGGCGGGTGATGTCGCCTTTTATTAATTCAATTCTGTCAGGCATGATCGAAATATTTTTGTAATAAATTCATGAATTCCTCATGTACCAGGCTGTTTGAGGTAATGATCTCTTTTCCGAACAGGTAATTGGTGCCGCCGCTGAAATCGCTGACTTTACCGCCCGCCTGTTTGACAATTACAGAACCCGCCGCAACATCCCAGCTACCCAGGTTATATTCATAGAACATATCAAAACGCCCGCAGGCCACATAAGCAATATCGGTAGCAGCAGAACCCAGCCGTCTGACACCATGTGTGTAAAACATGATCGCTTTCAGGAGCTCAATATATTCCGGCAATTTTGAATAATTAATGCAGGGAAACCCGGTCGCGATGAACGATTTACTTAATGCAGCCGTGTCTGAAACCTTGATAATCTCATTATTCAGATAGGCGGGACCTTGGATATGAGCGCTGAAACACTCATCAAGGCTGACTTCATATACAACGCCGAGAATTTCTTTTTCAAAGTCAGTGAGGGCAATACTTACTGCATAAGGCGCAAGCCCGTGTATGTAATTGGTGGTGCCATCAAGGGGGTCGATGATCCAGTTGTATTGTTTCTCATTCCTGTCTTTTTGGCTTTCTTCAGCAATGATGCCTGCTTCCGGGAAAAGTGATGTGAGTTCACGAATGAGAAATTTTTCAGAAGTTTTGTCGACATAAGTAACAAAATCATGTTCTGATTTATATTCGACATGGTTTTTTGTAATGTTTTTTATTTCTGATTTCAGGAATGACCCTGCTTCTTTGGCTATTGAGCAAACGCCCGTCATTAGTCTGTCGAGATTCATGGATTAAATTAGTTTGAAGGCTTTAAAATTAGTGAATTTTAACGTACCGGTGTTGATAATTCAAGCGGGAAAAATTGCATTATTTTTCATTATTTATTATTTTTGTAAAAAAATGAACTTATGAAGAAAATCATTTTATGCTGGGCACTTTTACTTGTTCTGACAAGTGCCATGGCCCAGTCGTATATAATGACCTATACAAGTAATGCACCCCGCACCGGTGATGCTCTTACCGTTTATAATATTGCCTACATGAATCCCGGCCCTGCCGGGGCAAATAAAATATGGAATTTTTCTGCACTGACTTATACATCACCGGCAAGGATTGATCATATTTATTCCCAACCCAACAACTATCTTCCCGGTGTAGGCGTCTACAATACGGTTTCCACGGAAGATGGAAGCGAATATTACTATAATGTTACTACTGCCAGGTCAGAAGTAAAGGGATACATCAACACCGATATTTCACTGGTTTATACCGATCCGATCATTAAAATGAAGTATCCGTTTGCATACGGCAACACCTTTACGGATACCTATACCGGAAATGCTTTGTACAAGTCATATGCTGAGATAAATTTTTCAGGGAACTATACGGTCACAGCCGATGGTTTTGGAAAACTCTACCTGCCCGGCCGGAAGATTGGTAATGTTTTGCGTGTTAAGGTTCAGGTTACCAACCAGGAAACGCAGCCCTGCGAAATTTACGAAAGCAATCGCACCTTTTATATGTGGTATGCAAAAGGATACAGATATCCGTTATTAGTGCTGTCTTCAACTGTTACCGTTAATGAACAGGGTATTCAGAAGACATCCACGAGTGGTTATTATAATCCCCAGACCGGCACAGCTAAGGCCGAAGAATTAGCTGTTGATGAAATTGATAATGGGAAACTGGCAATCAGTACTTTCCCGAACCCTTTTTATGAAGACCTGAATTGTTCTTATTTACTTAAAAAATCATCGGATGTAACTATTGAATTATTCGATATTGCCGGTAAATTAAAGAGAGTGATCACTAAAAACAAATTTCAGCAGGAGGGGATGCATACTTTTGATATTAATGCTGTTTCCGCAGGGCTTGTCCCGGGTGTATACTACCTCCGTTTTGATGTCGATAAGCAGGTTTTTGTTGAAAAGATCGTAAAAATTTAAGTTTAAAGTCTTTCACTTCGCTTTTTTGAATACTCCTCAAGTTCCCGCATTTCCTGTGTGCCGGGGAAGTCAAAGATTTCCTGTTGAATATTTGACGGGAATAACCTTTTGATGTCTTTTGCATAAAGCTCTCCATCTCCCGGTGATGTATGGCTTTTAATAATCATCTCCGTTGAAGTATTTTCAATATTCAGGACCAGCGGCACAGACCATGCACTGCCGATGTTTGTTTTACCATCTTTTTTATAATATTCCTGCAGAAAAGCCCATATGAAGATATTGTTGTCCTGCTGTAACAGGATTTTGTGGGCACTTAAGACCCTCCCGCCAAATGCCGGCTGCATTAAGTGATTATCAAGATATTTCTCAATGGAAATGCTTTCATTCCGGCTTTCAGAAACATTTTTTTGCGTGCACGACTGATTAAAAATGACAAACAAAATTATTACCGGTAATGCAGGAATACAGATACGCTTCATAATATTTAGCATGATTTATTCCTTAATAAATTTTTCGAAAGAAATAATAGTATTGCCGGTATATTTGATCAGATAAATACCACTGTTTAATTCTCCGGTATTTATATAGGTTGAATTTCCTTCTGACATTCCCTGTATAACTTTTCTTCCTTGTATGTCAAAGATTTCGATGGTGGCTTTATCAGGTTGGCAGAAATTAATTTTCAGAAAATCATTTACAGGATTCGGAGAAATATCGAAAGCGGGTGAGACCTCATGTCCGTTGATTCCTAATCCAACCAGCCTGTAAACTCGGGCATGGCCTGCATCGGTGGCACTTCCGTCATTTTGGGGAGCACCGCCGGCCACAACCGAACCGTCGTCACTTACACTTACAGAATAACCAAATAAATTGTTGTCGGCTTCCCCATCAATGTCATTCACTATTTGCGACCAATTACCTGCGGAGTATTTATACATTCTAATCAGGCCGGTATAATCGCCATGGTGGTTGCCGCCTATTACGCCGATGGCCACAACAGAGCCATCCGCATTCAGATCAATAGACTGGCCGGATGCTTCACCCGTTGCGTAGCCATATATGTTACTGCCCATTTGTACCCAATTTCCTGCTGAGAATTGATAAACTCTTACCTGGCCGGCCTCAAACAGGCTGTCGCTGTTCAATATAGCACCGGTAGCCACTACAGAACCATCAGCGCTTATACTGACGGATAATCCTGACTGATCGCCGGCAGCATCGCCATCAATGTCGCCTCCTTTCTGAACCCATAAGCCACCGCTTAAGTGGAACACCCTTGTATGCCCGGCATCGGTGCCATTGCCGTCATTACCTATTGCTCCAATAGCTACAGTGGTCCCGTTAGCATTAAGGCTTACTGAATATCCCGACCAGTCATCTGCAGCTTCTCCGTCAATACTATTGCCCAATTGAGTCCAGTATCCCGAGGAATCTTTATATATACGTACCTGCCCGACATCGGCGACAGTTCTCGGGGCACTTACAGCCACAACTGATCCATCTGCATTTAAACTTAATGAGTACCCTGATAAATCTAAGATATTCTCACTTACAATATTACCTTTTTTGATCCATGTGTTGCCTATATACCGGTATATTCTTATTACTCCTTCATGTCCTAAAGAATCTGTATAATATGGGGCGCCAGCCGCTAATACAGTGCCATCGGCACTCAGACTCACAGAATAACCAAAACGGTCACCTTCATATTCTCCGTCGATATCGGCGCCCATCTGTGTCCATATTCCGCCAGAATTATTAAAAACCCTCACCTGGCCTGCAAAATTCCCGTTTCCATTATGAAATGGTGCACCTATGGCTATTACAGAACCATCTGCATTGACACTGACTGCACGTCCTGAATAGTCAGCAGAATCTTCACCGTCAATATCGTTACCGATTTGTACCACTGTAACCTGGGCATTGGTATTAAAACCCATTGTAACCAATAAAAACACAAGCAGCAGCATGTTTTTTGCGGCTGAAAAAAATAAAATAGTTTTCATAACTGTCTGGATTTATGTTGTTAATAATTGATTAAAATTAGTACTTTTTTAACCAAAATCCAAACAAAAAATATCCCTTTTATTAAATATGAATTACTCTTTTATAAGCCTGAATGTTTGCCTGAATTTATTTTCAATACTGAATAAATATACTCCGGCAGGAGCATTTTTCATGTCAAGAATGTTGTTTTCATCCTTTAGTTTACCGGTAGAAATCATCCTTCCATCAATATTGAAAATTTTGTATTCACTACCTTTTAATACCGGGCTGATGGTACAATAAACATTTCCTGACAGTGGATTGGGATAAATTTGTACCAGCCCGGGGTCATTATGATCTTCAATGCCGGCAACGCTGCTTGTAGAGTAGGAGTATGTGGCTGAATCATTTTCGTGCAGGGCTGAATCTATATTGCAGACAACGAGTATCAGCCTGTTATAGGCCAATCCCAGGCTGTCGGCATTTATTACGGCATGGCCATTGGCATCGGGGTTAATAAAATCAACACCAACAGTGGTGTTCTGGCTAAGATTTATTTTTAATGCAGCAAGCCTGAATTTTGAAGTGGAATCGCCTGAAAAATCAATGTGTATGGGCTTAGGAGCAAGGCTTGTGAAACTTATATAATCGGTACCGTAAGGATGTATCGCTTGATGGCATAATCCTGTCGGAAAACTTGAATGGATTGAGGTAATATGGCAATGGTAGACATTGTAATGATGGTATGCATATTTGCCACCCTCAAAATCAGAATCATCGAGGTAATTTGTTACCGACCAGTGTACAAAAGCCTCATTGAAATCAGCGGGTGAGTTGATCTGACGTAAGGCGCTGTCCATACCTGCAATTCCGTTGAGTTGGTTGCTGATCAGTGCTGAGATGTAATTCCAACCCCCATAATGTTCAAACATAAATAAAGACCAAAGCTTTACCTGGTTATAATCTGAAAAATAGATCAGGGGTATGTCGGGATTTTGGGTAAAGAATGTAAAATTGTCTAAAACATCAGGTTGATAAATATCTTCGGTCAGGTACATGGCTGCAAAGGTTGAGAATCCTTCATCTATCCAAGCATCTTCCCAATATTTTACAGGATTTGACGGGGGCTCCGGCGAGTGGTCCTGCTGCCAGTGAAGCAAATGACCGAATTCATGTGCTGTGATATCAATAATACTGTAAAAACAACCCGACGCAACATAAATGATCTCATGCTCGCTGCTGTGGCTTCCCCAATGGCTGTATACAAAGCTGTCGGTCATTTGCTGTGCGGGATCAAAATATCCGCACCAGTTCGGATCATCATAGATGACAATGTAAACATGCGAATCGGCATCAAGGGCATCAGGCACAGGCCCATATACAGCTGTCAGTTCCGGAACAAAATGATCGTCAAACCTGTGAACCATCGTATCCAACAACGATGGCTGAGGCAGCGTTACGCCATCTTCAACAAATAAATAACAGTGTGCCCCGGCTCTTTCGCAGGTGGCATGGATACGCTTTTGCGGTGTCCCGACTAGGGGTGGCCAGTCAATATATGTGACAGACCAGAACGACATGGTATCACCCTGGTTAACCTGAGCAATGGATTGGGGAATGAAAATGAAATCCGCAATTAACAGCAAAAAGAATATATACAGAGTTTTCATGAAATAAGGTTTTATCAAAAATACAAATTTCAGATTGTTTTACTGTATTAATTATGTAAAATAATACATTACAGCTTGTTTGAAGCGGTTTTCATCAAAATCATTACTGTCTGGTAAAATTATAGATTTCTGAAAAGCCTTACCATCAGCCTCGGAGGACTAATTTTGGCGTATTATATAGTAAATCAGGCCTTGTACAAATTGCTTTTCATCAATTTATTTTGCCTCAGTCCTAAAGGATGTAAATTGATGAAAATCAATACTTCCTTTAGGAAAAGAGGTGAAAAACGAATTTTTATTTACATCCTTTAATTATGAGAAATTTTTATAGGACAATAGTGTGTTACAAAATAGAAGTTCTGGCCGAAGTTGTATTTTGCAAACAATGGATATCTGCCGGATGATCAGGGAAGCTTTTCTATAATTGTATCCGTTTCATTTACAGTATCTGCGGATCTTAACAATGAATCAGGGATGGACGTTACACAATTATAGTTTTTGGATATTTTTTGCTTAGGCTCCGGGAATTTTTGCCTGTATTCTTTGAGTGACTTGTCTTTCATTACTTTTTCCATGAACATTCCGAATATCGGGAGTGCAGCATGTCCGCCTTCTCCGATTTTGGTGCCCGGCCTGAAATGTATTGAACGTTTTTCACCACCAACCCATGAACCTCCAACCAGCTTTGGTGAAACCCCGACAAACCAGCAATCACTATGGTTTGATGAGGTGCCCGTTTTGCCGCCATACTCCGTACCATCTTTGAAAATATTGTATTTCCAGAGGTTCTGCACTGTTGATCCCCGTTCCTTCAACCCGGCTTTGAGCAACTCCTGCAAAAGAAAGGCAGTTTCATAGTCGATAGCCTGGGTTCTGGCAGGTTTGTACCGCCATAATACCTTCCCGTTTTTATCCTCGATGCGGGTTACCAACACGGGCGCTTCATACATCCCGTCAGCGACAACAGATGCGTATGAATTGACCAGGTCAAGAAGGGTTACTTCACCGGAGCCCAGAGATACGGAAGGCACAATATCCAGCTTTGTCCGGATACCCAGCCTGTATGCATATTCAATAACTTTCTCAATGCCGACCTCCCTGGCAAGGGTAACGGCAATACTATTGATTGAATTGGTAAATGCCGAGCGCAGGCTGACCGGGATGTTATAAAAAACACCATTGACATTATGCGGGCGCCAGACTTTGTTCTGTCCGTTTTCGACATATTTCCATTCTATGTACTGATCGGTGCGCATGTCGCAGGGGCCGATACCCGAAGCAAGAGCAGCCGCGTAATCAAATAACTTAAACGTAGAGCCTGGCTGGCGCTGCGATTGCGACACATGGTCGTACTTAAAAAAGCGGAAGTCTATGTCACCTACCCAGGCACGTACGTAACGGTTGGCGGGCTCTAAAGCCACAAAACCTGTCCGGAGCAGACGTAAACAGTAGGCGATTGAATCCATAGGACTGAGGAGCGTGTCAACAGCGCCTTTTCTGAGATGATACAATGTCATGGGCACGGGCTTTTCCATCAGTGCCAGTGCAGAATCCTGGTTTCCGGTTTTTTTTCGTAATATCTTATAGTGCTCACTTTCCAATGCATTGCTGCGGAGAAAACCGGGAATCTCCCGATAACTTGCATCCCTCCAGGGGTTTTCAGTACCCCATTGCCTGTTGAATTCCCTTTGCAGCAAGGTCATTTGTTCCTTCACGGCTTCTTCGGCGTATTGCTGCATGCGGGTATCCAGCGTGGTGTATATTTTTAATCCTGACGTGTACAGGTCAAGCTTATTGTCTTTGCACCAGTCATCAATGGCATTGGCTACAGCCATCCTGAAATAGGGTGCCTGGCCATAGGAGAGGTCTTCATCTTTGTAGTGAAGCCCCAGTGGCAGAACCGAAAGAGAATCGAATGCCCGGGCAGTGATGATTTTTTCGCGTTGCATGATCTTCAAAACCACATTTCTTCTCTTTTTGCAACGTACCGGATTACGCAGCGGGTTGTAGGTTGTTGGTGCTTTAAGCATCCCAACCAGCATGGCGACCTGCTGTGGCTTTAGTTCAGCAGGTGTTACACCGAAGTATACCCTGGCGGCCGTTTTAATACCGAAGGTGTTGTTCCCGAAATCAACCGTGTTGAAATACATGGTGAGAATATCTTCTTTGGAATAAAACATTTCAATTTTCACTGCGCCTATCCACTCTTTCAGCTTCATGATGACCACGCGCACATAGGGAATGTGTCCGAACAATCCTCTGGAGTATGCTGTACGCGATTTGTACATGTTTTTGATCAGCTGCTGCGAGATAGTGCTGGCGCCGCGGTAGTTTCCCCTGAACCAGTCGCGGAAGGACGAAAACAATCCTTTTACATCTACCCCGAAGTGTGAATAAAAGTGCTGGTCTTCCGTGGCGATCAATGTTTTGACCAGCATGGGCGGCAGTTCGCTATATTCAGCAGGTGTGCGGTTTTCTTTAAAAAACCGGCCGATCATTTTTCCATCGGCACTATACACTTCAGAGGCTATGCTCTGCTGAGGGTGCATGATCTCTGATATGCGCGGCGACTTGCCAAAAAGCCACAGGAAATTGATGTTGATGAACAGCAGCAATACCAGGAAGATCAGCAGGGCATATATGATAAAATTTATTGGTTTTTTGTACCAGCGGCGCTGTGTGGTTGTTTCATTTTTCGTTTGCAGCCACTGTTTAATCCGAGAAAAGAAGTTCTTCAACATGGTCTGCAAAACTAACTATAAAATTTTGTCTGCAGAAATTTTTAATAAATTAAAAATTGCGGGCTAATTCCAATAACATGAAAACCCGGGCATATGATATAACTGTCAATAAAGAACTGGGTAAGGCGATGGAAATTTTTTTTATAAAATATATCTTTCAATTGATTTTTATCCTTGTTATTGATAAAATTATTATTACCTTTGAACCGAAGATAAACCCCATTTTTTAGGGTTTTTAATACATATAAGGGTAATGGCTACAGGAGCATATATTTCAGCAAACCTCACAAAGCGGCAGTTATACTTCATGCGCCTTCTTGACGATAATGAAATAGATATATTCACAAGTGAAAGCATCAAGCCATTATTAAGCGAAAACAGTAGTGATTTGAATGAGATTCTCGAAAACCTGGTTCACAAGCATATTCTTTCCCGCATCGAACGCGGAAAGTTTTGTCGTTATAATTTCAGGGATGAATTGGTGATCGCAAATTACCTTGTCCCAGATGGCGTGGTTTCCTATTGGTCCGCCTTAAATAGGCATGGCCTTACAGATCAGTTTCCGAACACTGTTTTTGTCCAGACATCCCTTGAAAAGAGATCAAAGAAGATATTTGAAGTTCAGTATAAGTTCATTAGGGTATTAGAGAAGAAGATAACAGGTATTCAGATTCAGGGTTTTGGTAACCGTCAGTTCCGCATGACAGATATAGAAAAGACTATCGTTGATTGTTTTGATAAGCCTCAGTACTCCGGAGGATATGCTGAATTGATTCGTGCTTTTGGAAATACAAAACTCAATGGCGAAAAGATGATCAGGTATTGTAATGCGGTCGGCAATAATGCTGCAACCAAGCGGATGGGGCTTCTGGCTGATTTGTTAAATAAGCAGGGTTTAAAGGCATTCATCAGCTTTGCCCGAAGTAAGGTAGGCTCAAAAATTAGTCTCTTTGATTCTTCAGGGGCTGATAATGGCGTATATGATAATACCTGGAAGCTTCGTATGAACATCAGCAGGGAGGAAATTATTAATATTTGTAATAAAATAAATTGATGATCCTTCAGAAAGAAATTGCAGCCATTGCTGAGCAGAAGAAGGTCCCTAAAAGTACCATTGAAAAAGATTGGGCTTTGGGGCATTTTCTTGATGCAATTTTTTCCGTACAGGAACTTCGAGACAATCTTGTGTTCAAGGGCGGTACTTGCCTTAAAAAATGCTATTTTCCCGATTATCGTTTTTCCGAAGACCTGGACTTTACATCGTTGCATGGTGAATTTGAATTGACAAACCAACAACTGAAACAAATCTGTAGCCATGTATCTGAAAACGCAGGAATAACAACCTCTGTAGTTTCTTTGCTGCCTCTTAAATTCAAAGATGCGCTTACCGGTTATGAAGCTATAATAAAGTTCTGGGGTGCTGACCATCCCAGGAATATGGCTCCTCCACCTCCTGATCGCTGGCTTACAAAGGTCAAGATTGAAATTATTTTTTATGAGCAGCTTGTTTTTAGTCCCGAAACCAAAAGCATTTCACATCAGTTTTCAGATAAGCTGACCTCTTCTTCGGAGGCAATACCCTGTTATGGTATTAATGAGATATTAGCGGAAAAACTTCGTTCACTTATTCAGCGCTCATACACAGCTCCCCGCGATTTCTATGATATTTGGTTCCTGACTTCAAACATCCCCAACCTTGATTTTTCTGCTATCGTTACAGCTTTTCATGAAAAACTGAAATTCAAAAATCATGTTTTCACAGGTATTGACCAGTTACTTAACCCTGAAAACGACAAAATCTTGCGCTCGGCTTGGGTCAACAGTCTTGCCCATCAGGTTCCCGGCGAAAAGTTTCCGGATTATGATACAGTAAAAACGGATCTAAATAATCTTTTTGAAAAAATATTTTAATAATGGCTGTTGATAAAACTCTTTCCTATTACATTCATTGCTTCTCCAACCTTCATAGAGATCACAGTTTTGGTGGTGCACCTCATAAACCCGTTTTACTTTTGTCTGTTATCGAAAATATCGAACAGGGTCATATTAATAATGAAAAGATTTATATAACTCCTGATTTGGTTGCATCCTTTAAAAGCAACTGGTCAACCTTTGTGGTTACTAAACACACTATGAAGTTTTCCATGCCCTTTTTTTATATGAAGAGTGAGCCGTTTTGGAGCTTAATTCCAAAGCAGGGGTATGATCTTATTGTTAAAACT
>Ga0116170_10005525_pt1 | contig 11295 bp, 11 predicted proteins | sample AD_JPNHW1_MetaG_FD_89797 | JGI IMG/M metagenome (GOLD analysis project Ga0116170, IMG submission 89797) | Active sludge microbial communities of municipal wastewater-treating anaerobic digesters from Japan - AD_JPNHW1_MetaG | ecosystem: Engineered > Bioreactor > Anaerobic > Digestate | place... | reverse complement strand
TCATCTTACTGCATTCCGGAGAAGCGTTTCATCAGGCGCTGCATGTTGAACTTCCCGCCGCTTGCGCCCCGCAGGCCCTTGAGGGTCCGCTGCATCATCTTGTAATACTTCAGGAGTTCCCGCACCTCGTCAGGAGTTGCACCGGCCCCATGGGCGATCCGCTGCATGCGGGAACTGTTGATCAGGGACGGATCATCCAGTTCCTTCGGCGTCATAGAATCCATGATGATCCGGTACCGGACCATCTTGGTGCTGGTCACATCGTAGACGCCTTCGGGGACTTCCATGTTCCCGAGCGGGAGCATCCCCATGATCTGCTTTAAGGGGCCCATCTTGTTTAAGGCTTCGAGTTGCTTGTACATGTCGCGGAGGGTGAACTTGCCCTTCATCATCGCGTTCATGTCCACGTCTCCGGGCCTGATAGCCTCGCTTGCCTTCTCCATCAGGGCCTTGAGGTCCCCCATGCCGAGAAGACGGGAGATAAACCCGTCGGGATCGAAACGCTCGAGATCTTCGATCGTTTCGCCGCTGCCGATAAATGCGATACCGCTCTTGGTCTCGGCAACCGCGGACATGGCACCGCCACCTTTCGCGGTCCCGTCCATCTTCGTGATGATGACACCGTCGATACTGATGGCTTCGTGGAACCGGCGTGCCTGCTCGCTTGCCTGCTGGCCGAGCGCTGCATCGATCACGAGCCAGCGGTGGTTTGCTTTCGTGAGGGTATTTAAGTCGATGATCTCCTGGATCAGGTCCGCCTCAAGGGCATGCCTTCCCTGAGTGTCGACGATGATCAGCTCCTGATCCTTTAATGCCGCAAGCCCTTCCCGGGTGATCTTCAGGGCATCCTTCTCCTGCGGGTTCCCGTAACAGGGAACATGGATCCGGGTACAGAGGGTCGAGATCTGGTCGAAAGCCCCGGGACGGAACGTATCGGCACAGATCACGCCGACTTTCATGCCTTTCTTCTGGAAATAACGGGCAAGCTTGGCAGTTGTCGTGGTCTTGCCGCTGCCCTGCAGCCCGGCCATGAGAATCGTCTGGGGCTCGAGCCTGACATCCGTGGATGCCCAGACCAGCCGGACCAGTTCCTGGTACACGATGCGGAGCACGTGTTCACGGACGGTCATGCCCTTGAGGGTCTCTTCCTCAAGGGAGCGGGTGCGGACTGCCCTGGACAACTCCATGACGAGCTTGACGTTGACATCCGAAGATATGAGCGCCCGCTGGAGATCCTTGACCAGCTCATCGACTGCGGCCCGGTCGATAACGGTCTTGCCGGCAAGCTTTTTGAGCGCGTCCTTGAGCGAGGATGAGAGTCCGTCGAGCATCACGCATCACCCAGCAGTTCCTCGACGACCAGTGCCGGTTCAAACGGGGCGATATCATCATACGACTGGCCGGTGCCGATGAACATCAGCGGCTTTCCGATCGTGTGGGCGATCGAGATCGCTGCACCGCCCCGGGAATCCATGTCTGCCTTGGTGAGGATCACGGCATCCGCTCCGATGGTCTTGTCGAACTCGGATGCCCGGATCACCGCATCGTTGCCTGCAACCGCTTCGTCAACGTACACCACGAGATCGGGTTTCATGACACGCCTAATCTTGTCGAGCTGGCTCATCAGGTTTGACTTGTTATGGAACCGCCCGGCAGTGTCCGCAAGGACCACATCGATCTTGTGCGACTGTGCATACTGCACCGTATCAAAGAGCACTGCAGACGGGTCGCCGCCTTCCGGGTGCTGGATTATCTTGATCCCGAGCCGTTCTGCATGGACACCGATCTGCTCGATAGCGCCGGCACGGTAGGTATCGCCGGCACCGATCACGACCGAGAATCCCTCCTTTTTTAAGTAGGAGCCGATCTTGGCAACCGTGGTGGTCTTACCCGTCCCGTTCACGCCGGTGAACAGGATCCTGACCGGACGGGGGTGGGTCCGGATATACTCGAGAAGGTCAAAACCCTTGCCCAACACATCGAGCAGGGCAGACCTGAGCGCACCGACTACAAGCGAGTCAACGGACTCCCCCAGTTTGCGGTGCTTCCCGACCAGACTTTTCCTCACGTGTGCAATGATCGCGTCCGTTGCCGGGAGGGCGACATCGCTTTCCAGGAGGGTCAGTTCCAGCTCGGCGAGTGCATCGGCAACGTCCTTCTCCGATACGATCAGCTCGCGCTCGATCAACAGGACCTTGAACTTATCAACAATCGTCGGCTGTGCAGGGGTTTTTGGGGGGACTGCGGTTTTTTCCATCTCCGTGGCAGGTTCCTGTCCCGCCCCGCCGGTCCCGTCACCGGATGGCACCGTTATGACCGTCTGGATGCTTGAGCCCAGCCGGCCCCGGGCTGCCTGCAGCTTTTCCTTAAGTCCCCCGAACATAGAGAGAAGATCCCCGCATCATTCCTGGACGGCAGCCACAGACTGCTGGTACCCGGCCTCAAGTCTTTTTTCAATCTCGTTCATCTGGGAGCGGAGACGGTTGAGCGTCTCGGTCACCTTCTTCTGGGAGGCTTCCATCTCCATGATCCGCTCTTTTAAGAACTCAACCGCATCCTTGTTCTTGCGCTCGACGACAACCTCGGCACCAATTGCAAGCATCACCTTATCCGGTTCGAGGATCTTTGCCCGGACACTTGCCCCGGCACCGATCTGGAGGAGGACGACCCCGTCTTCTGTTGCCATCATGCCTTCCAGGGCCTCGATAGCTGCATGGGCCTCCATCCGGCCGTTTTCCAGCATCTCAAGCTGGCTGATAAAAATCTCTGCCTGCTGCCCGTATTCCTTCAGGTAGTGCTGAAGCGTCATCAGTTCCCGCTGGTCCATTGGTTGCATTGTTTCTGCCAAAATCTGCCACCCCGTTGTCCGGTATTGGATAAAATAATCCTGACTCCTGATATGTATGTCCTCCGGTATCATAAATACATCATGGTAAGGCGGAGCATGCTCCCGGGCAGGGGAGCGCCCGTAAAAAAACCTCCCCGTTCTCACATTATTTAACAGTTCAGGAACATAACTGGACAGCAGGTCTCCGGCAAAAAGGGGGGGGTCACCGTGGAGTTCAAAAACAAGGTCCTGATCATCGGGTATGGTGCAGTTTCAAAATGTATGCTCCCTATCCTGCTGCGGCATGTGAACATCCCCCTTGAATGTATCACGATCATTGACTTCAAGGACAAGTCCGCAGATCTCAAAGCCTGGACTACCGGGGGGCTTTGTTTTTCCAAGAAAAAGATCACCCAGAAAAACCTGGCCGAGGTCCTTGCGGAATATCTTGAACCCGGTGGGCTCCTGATCGATGTTGCCTGGAATATCGACTGCTGCGAAGTCGTGCAGTGGTGTCACGACCATAATGTCCTCTACGTGAACACCTCGGTGGAAGCCTGGGACCCCGATGCGGATATCCTGACAGCGAGCCCGTACGAAAAGACCCTGTATTACCGCCAGATGAAACTCATCGAGCTGACCAAGGACTGGAAGGAGGCAACAACCTGTGTCGTGGATCACGGGGCAAACCCGGGCCTCATTTCGCATTTTGCAAAGCACGGGCTCGTGGATATCGCCCGGAAGATGATTGCCGACAATATTGCAAAAGATCCCGAAAAGATCGGGCGTCTCATCAGGGATCAGGACTTCGCCCAGCTGGCGATGGAGACCGGCATTAAGGTTATTCACTGCTCCGAGCACGACACGCAGATCTCCCGTTCACCCAAGAAGGTCGGGGAATTTGTCGGGACCTGGTGCATCGAGGGACTGCGCGAGGAGGGAACGGCACCCGCGGAGATCGGCTGGGGCACGCATGAAAAGACCCTTCCCCCCCTTGCCATCATCCCGCAGGTGGGTCCGAAGAACGGCATCATCCTCCCCAAGATGGGGATCAATACCTGGGTGAGGTCCTGGATCCCCGACCAGGAGATCATCGGCATGGTCATCCGGCACGGGGAGGCCTTCGGGATATCCGATCGCTGGACGGTCTGGAAAGACAAAGAGGCCATCTACCGCCCGACCGTCCATTATGCCTACATGCCCTGCGATGCAACGATAGCGTCCCTCCATGAACTGCGCGCCCGTAACTATGTACTGCAGCCGAAGCTGCGGATCATGAGCGACCGGGAGATCGTCTCCGGTGCCGACATCCTTGGCGCCCTCCTGATGGGCCACCCCTACAAATCGTGGTGGACCGGCAGCATCCTCCCGATAGACGAAGCAAAAAAACTGGCACCCGGGCAGAATGCCACAACGATCCAGGTAGCACTGGGTGTGGTCAGTGCCGTGATGTGGATGATCAGGAACCCGCAAAAAGGGTTCTGCCTCCCTGACGACCTGCCGCATGAGTTCGTGCTGGATATCGCAAAGCCATACCTGGGAGAGTTCTGGTCGGGTCCCTCCGACTGGACCCCCCTGAAGAACCGTGTCGTCTATATCAAGGAGAATCCTGACAACAATTACGATCGCGAGGATGTCTGGCAATTCAAAAACTTCTTATTCGTGCAATAAATCTATGATATAATGACAAAAACAGCGGTCGACTCGAAAAAGAGACGAAAGAAAAAAGGGACTGATAACGGGGTACACCATATCGGGAAGGCCAGGAAGGAACTTCTGCAGCAACTGGCCCGCGAGCATGGCACGCCCATCTTCGTGATCGATCACGAAAAGATCAGGGATAATTACCGCGAATTCAAAGCCCACCTGCCTGCGGTTCAGGTCTATTTTGCTGTCAAGGCCAATTCAAATCCTGAAATTGTCAGAACGCTCTTTGAGATGGGTTCCAGTTTCGATGTGGCGTCCATGCCCGAGTTCATGATCGTGTACGAGAATATACGGCATATGGAGAAAAAGGAGCGGCAGGACTGGATCTGGGACAAGATCATCTATGCCAATACCATCAAGCCGATCGAGACGCTTGAAGCCCTTGACAAGTACAAACCGCTCGTCACGTTTGATAATGCCGAGGAGATCAAAAAGATCAGGGACCACGCCCCGCATGCCGGCCTTGTCCTCCGCATACGGGTACCAAATACCGGGTCCATGGTAGAGCTCTCATCCAAGTTCGGGGCCCACCCCGGGGAGGCAGTCGACCTGATCATGGCTGCGTTCGATGCGGGCCTCGAGGTTGAGGGGTTGAGCTTCCATGTCGGCAGCCAGTGCACCAACTTCGAGAATTACGTTACCGCACTGCAGCTCTCTTCGGATATCATCAACGAAGTGGAAACCCGCACCGGCAGGAAAATACGCCTGCTCGATATCGGCGGCGGTTTCCCGGTAAAATATCACCCGGAAGTCAAGGACTTCAAGGTCCTGGCAAAGAAGCTGAATACCGAGATAAAACGGCTGTTTCCCCAGGACATGGAGATCATTGCCGAGCCCGGACGGTTCCTCGTGGCAAACACCTGCACGCTGGTGGCAAAAGTGGTCGGCAAGGCTGTCCGCGACGGAAAGACCTGCTATTACATCAACGACGGCGTGTATCATACCTATTCCGGCCAGGTCTTCGACCACGTCAATTACCCGGTGCTTGCCTTCCAGGAAGGCAAAAACCAGATCTCAGCGGTCTTCGGGCCGACATGCGATGCGTTCGACACGATAACGCTCTCTGCCGAACTGCCCGAACTTGCGATAGGCGACCTGGTGTACTCGGAAAATATCGGGGCATATTCCCATGCTTCGTCAACGTACTTCAACGGGTTCCCGCCGGCAAAGGTTGTACACATCAATAAATAGGCACTTTTTTGTGGGGGTGCTTCTTTTTTTCCCGCACCCGGGCCAATAATCCTGCGGTCCTGAAATTGCACACGTTTATTGGTTTAATAACTGCTCCGGGAAATCATTGTAATAGTAATTATCACGCACTTTTAGGTACTGCCCCCGCCGCTATGGCATCCCCCGGTTGCATTTGTGCCATATTACCCGTACGCAATCATGGAGAAACATCCCGTTCAGATCATACCGGGGCATCGCAATACCCCCCGCCCCCCAAGGGGGGGGGCAGGGTTGGCGGCAGGGGGGTGATCATCACGTAAAAAGAGGATATCCCCAAAGCAAAAAAAACGTTTAATGCATAATATCAACCGGTATTTTAGCTATCGATAACTCCTGCCGACAGAACCAGGCCCTGCTCCGGAATAGGGATTAACATGAGGCAGATCAATGGATATCGTATGCGTACACTCTATCTTTATACCCTGGATACAATGGCCGACTGGGAACCCGGTCACGTCCTTGCCGAGCTGCGATCGGGGAGGTACCTCAGGGACCCGGCACTGCAGTACACCACCGTACTGTGCGGCAGGACCCTGGAGCCGGTAATCACCATGGGCGGGATCCGCATGGTCCCGGAGATTCTGGTAAGCGCAATCCGGCCGGTCCCGGGAGACGTACTCCTCCTGCCCGGTGCTGACATCTGGCTTGACCCTTCGCAGGTACCGGTCATTGCAACGGTCCGCGACCTTCTCGACCATGGTACAATTGTTGCAGCGATCTGCGGGGCAACGCTTGGTCTTGCCAATGCCGGCCTGCTGGACAACCGCCGGCATACCAGCAATGATCCTGCTGCCCTGAAAATATGCTGCCCGCATTACCGGGGCGAACAGTACTATGTAAACGAACCGGCGGTGACAGATGGCAACCTGATCACCGCAAGCGGTCTGGCACCCGCAGAATTCGCATTCCAGGTCTTTAAAAAACTCGGTGTAATGGCCCCGGAAACCCTTTCGGCATGGCACGGGCTCTTTACTACGCGGAAAGCGGAGTATTTTTTTGCACTGACGGATTCCCTTGACAAGACCCGGCAATAAGAATACGGGATTTTTTTTAAGAGGGATTCAAGGAGGCTGGGGAAAGATCCGGTCAGGGATTGGCGATCACGGATCAGAATCCGCATCTGTGCAGTAATCCCGGCATCCATTGCACCCGCCCGGAACCGGATTTTTTACCATCATTGTCATCAAACAGGTGACAGGAACGGATTCCGTACAGGAGTATACCTGGATCTGGCAGTTATCCGGGGATTACAACAGGGGTTTTTGAATGCCTAAAGAACTGATTGTTCGGCAATCCGATCTTCTTTTACCGTATCGCCCACCAGACTCCGCCGGGATGCTTCACGGACTTTATTATCGAGCTCGGCAAACGGGGACCGCAGATGCCCGCCTTTCTGGATGTAATATATTGCACCGTTATTTATGGCTTCCGTCATGACCTCCTCCCGTCCCCTGCCGGTGAAGAGAATGAACGGGATGGAACAGTGTTTTTCATTCAGGATTTTCAAAAAACCGATACCATCGGTACCTGGCATCTGGTAATCGGAGATGATAACATCAAAAGAGAGAGTCTCGATGAGTTTTAAGGCATTTTCAACTGAGCTGGCAACGGACACGAAGATATCCTGGCGCCGTTCCAGGTACATTTTACAGACATTCAGGAGCAGGGGTTCGTCATCAACATACAGTACTGACAGTACAGGCAGGGTGCTGTTGCCAAGTTCCGGGATGCAATCTCCCTGTCCAGCAAAATTCATGGTATCAGCCATTACTCTCGTTCACCTGTGTGAGCCGTGTAAAGGGAATTGTATTGAGAGATGGGGGAGTATGCGATCTTTCTTGGGTGTAGTGTGGATGTGATGCACGGACAAGGGATCGCTACTCCGATGCAATATCAGGAGATAGATAGTATATTGCTATCCATCTGACGATTTTAACGCCATTAAAATTTTTAATGGCGTTGTAATCACCTCCATCGATATCCCCCAAAGCTGTTTTTGGGAACGGGAACGCGACGCTGCATAAGAACAGCACTGCCCGAAACCGGTTAACCGTGGTTTTTTAGGTTTTACCAAAAACCATGTAGTCCGTACGATAAAAAGAACCGTCCCGTTCCCGTTTGCGGGAAGGGGTGCCGGTCGTTCCCAATATATCATGAAAAAAATACAATAATCGGTTCAGGAGGGTTTTTCTCACCATGGTACAATCACTTTATAATAGTACTGGTTGATTATGAACGAGCTCCTGAATGTCATTTCTGCATCGGATAAGCGGCGCAATCTTCTGATACTGCTGAACAGCGGGCCTCAGGAATGGGATGATATCAAACGGATCCTGAAGGTCACCTCAACGGGGATGCTCCCCCAGATAAAAATACTTGAAGAGGAGCACCTGATTACCCGGGACGGCAGACGATTCTCGTTGACACCCATAGGGAGGGTACTCACCACCCACATGGAGCCCCTGATAAAGACCATGGACATTTTTGATAAAAACAAAAAATTCTGGGGTGAACATAACCTGGAGGTACTGCCCGCCGAAAGCCTTCTCAGTATAAGGCAGCTCGGGGATTACCAGATCATAGAAAATTCCGATGAGGAAATTTTTGATATCAACGGTTTTCTCAATAATATATCAAAGGCAAAAAAGATCAAGGGTATATCCCATACCATACATCCCCGGTACCCTGATTTTTTCCTGAATTTTGCAAAAAAAGGGATCCCCGTTTCCCTGATCCTGAATCCCGGGGTATTCAAGATCATCAGGGAAAAGTTCCCGGAGCAGCTGGAAGCCGGCCTGAATTTCAAATCTTCAGAAGTATATGTATCCAAAAAAGACATCAAATTTTCCTTCATCGTCACCGATTCCTATTTTTCCATTTCATTGTTCTATACCAACGGTATGTTCGATTCCAAGCACGATGTCATCAGTTACGATCCGTCCGCCATCAGCTGGGGAGAGGAACTCTTCTCGTCCTTCCAGAAAGAATCGGTAAAAATTGAAGATATGGATTAAACCGCAACACATGCCCTGAGCGCCAGCGCAATGGCATATTCCCAGCTGAGAACGATCTCTCTCATCTTTCTTAACAGTAAATGAGGGCTGTTCTCGAATGCCGGAGAGTACACGACAAGAAAACCGGCAGTCAGCGCCAGACTGAACAAGAGGATGATCCATTCGTTCCGGATTTCACCGGCATATATTGCGCAGACGGTGACCCCGTACATGATCAAAAGGACCAGGATGAGGACCTTTTTGGTCAGCTTTTCGCCAAGCATCACCGGTATCGTACGGATACCGGCAACCAGGTCTCCCCTGACATCCTTAAGGTCGTTCACACACGACGTGGTAAACAGTTTCAGCACAAAGAACAGGAAGATGGTCCAGATTGTCATGATGCTGGTACACCACTGGCCTACGACCAGGGCTATGGATCCGCCCCAGGTTATGCCGATGATAAGGTTTTTCATCCCGCAGCCACCCTTGAGCCTGAGTTCGTACGGACCGATCCGGATCCCCCGGGTATAGATATACCCGACGATGAACGGGAAGAACGGCGCAAGGTAGATTCCGTCGGCTATAAAGATACAGCTGCCGGCAAGGAACGTTACCATGCACGCAATAATTCCTATCCGTGTATTGGCCCCGCAGAGTTCGCTTTTGTTGATAGCGTCTTCCTTGCAGTCAAGAGTCCGGTCGAGGGTGTAGGTCGCGTAGATGATCAGGGCGCAGGCGCAATATTCGGGTATTCTTGCAGCCAGGCCCGCGAGGAGGAAGGCGATATGCAGCCGGAGTCCTCCCCCGATTGCGACTGCCGTGGATGAGTTCAGGAGTCGCATGGTCGGATTGTTGAAGATAATCATACCGGGAAAAATTTTCACACGGTGAGTTATTACAATCCCTTGATAATTTTCAACGACATTATAACCCGCTGGTTACATGTCCATGGTACGGCAGGAAATTCCCTTCATTCCCGGCGACCCATGATCGCGATCGTGACCGAAACGTCGGGTATCCGGGATCGCTCCAGGGACAAGCTTTATCCCATTGCGCCCGGTATCAATCTCCTGTCCGGAGGGAGAAGACGATGGAGACGATGATTGGGAAAGTAATCCACTACTATCCGAAGATCGGTGTCGCTGCTGTCGTCCTGGAAGACCATCTTGCGCAGGGCGACCGGATCCATATTTTCGGACCGCACGATGACGTGCACCAGTCCGTAACCTCGATGGAGATCGAACACGTCCCGGTTGAGGAAGCCGACCGCGGGCAGGACATCGGCATCGCGGTGAAGGCACGGGTCCACAAAGGCGATGTCGTGTTTCGCGAGAGTTGAAATTTTTCTTTTTAAAAACAGGATATAGAGCGTCTGTTACCGCTTCTGCGCCACCATCTCGATCTCAATGAGAGCCCCTTTGGGCAGCCCTGCAACCTGTACCGTCAACCGGGCCGGGTAATTACCCGTAAAATACGAACCATAGATGATGTTGACCGTTGTCCAGTCGCGCATATTCACGAGATAGATCCGCGTCTGGACCACGTCCCCGAAACCGAGGCCGGACTCCTCAAGGACTGCACGGAGGTTCTCCATGGCCCGGGTTGTCTGTTCCCCGGCAGTAACGGTAATGGAGCCGGTCGCAGGGTCGATACTGACCTGCCCGGAGAGGAAGAAAGGGTTACCGGAAACAACCGCATGGTTAACCGGTGGTACCTGCAGGGGAAAAAGGGCCCCGGTGAGCACGATACCGGCAAGTATTCCGCAGGCAAGCACCAGCACGAGGATGGGAGTATTTTTATCAACCGCCATTGAGAATCAAATCCACCTGTTTCAGGAGAAGAATGTCCCGGCTTCACGATAAGAATTTCCCCACGGCGCCCAAAAAACGGGGGGGTCTGGTTCCAACCCCCCGCTCCTGTTTTTTTAAAAAGATCCAACCCCCCTTCCCAACCCATGGGGGAGTCTGCCGGCAACCCCCCCTCCCTTCCGGCCGGATCCGACCCCCCAACTCATTTTCGGGTAGGGAGTGATTTTTCCCGTTTTCGTCTGGAGTTCCATGCGAAGGGGTGGGGCGGAACATGCACAACACTGTACATTACTCACGTTTGGGTAGGGGGGTTCACGGTCAACCCCCCTCCGTTATTTTTTAAAAAGGGAGGCAACCCCCCCACCCCCATAGGGGTGCGGCAGGGGGTACCTCCTGTCTGACAGGGTGCTGATGGGCGGTTATTGAGCGGCTTACGACGGGGTGTAAGTGCCGGATGGGGCAGGACGAGGCTGCCATGAGGGGTGGTTCACCCCCCACCCCCCCACGAAGTAATATTTATTCCCGGTTCAATTTACTTACCAGATAAATTTACATTCACTTTCTCAACTACCTTCACTTGGGTGTATCAGAAAGCACAACCAGGAATAGTGCACTTTTTGAAAAACGGGGAATACGATTAATAAAAAATTTACTCAGCCGACACAGCCTTGACTGCGTCGACCTTGATGTAGCGTCTCTTCAGGTTGTGCTTGCTGCCGATGACGGC
>Ga0116170_10005523_pt1 | contig 11298 bp, 10 predicted proteins | sample AD_JPNHW1_MetaG_FD_89797 | JGI IMG/M metagenome (GOLD analysis project Ga0116170, IMG submission 89797) | Active sludge microbial communities of municipal wastewater-treating anaerobic digesters from Japan - AD_JPNHW1_MetaG | ecosystem: Engineered > Bioreactor > Anaerobic > Digestate | place... | reverse complement strand
AGAGGCAAACCCCGATTCATCACTGGATCCGGCTGAAGTAGAAATCAATCTGATTTCAGGGGCGAGAATAGCAAAACGTTCTTCCAAACGACGGGCAGTCTTAAGTGTTTCTTCAATTCGGGTACCACGGTTTAATTCAACCGTAACGCTCAAACGTCCGTTATCGCTTTCCTGCATAAAGTCGGTGCCGATTAACCCCATTCCCATTGGAACTAATGAAGCAATAAAAATGAGTGCAGCAACGGTTAAGGTCATTGCTTTATGGTGCAAACAGAAACGCAATGCATTAGAATACCACTGGTTCAATCCATCCAAAAACTTACCAATGGTTTTATCATAGAAAGTAACTTTTTCTTGTTCTTCAATCAAATGACCAGCATTGTCGAGACGTACCTTGCGAGAACCCAAAAGCTTGGAACCCAACATCGGAGTGAGAGATATCGCAACAAGAGCCGAAACTGAAATAACAATGGTGATAATCCAACCCAATTCTTTAAACATTACACCGGCCATACCACCCAGCATGGTCAACGGGAGGAATACGGCGATAAGTACAAGGGTCGTTGCAATAACCGACACCCAAACTTCGTTGGTACCGGCAATAGCCGCCTCTCTTGGACTTGCCCCTCGCTCAATATGTTTGGTAATGTTTTCGAGTACCACAATGGCATCGTCAACTACCAGGCCAATCGCAACCGTCAACGAACAAAGTGAGATAATATTCAATGAACTATCGACAAATGCCAGGTAGACAAACGCGGCAACCAGCGCAATCGGAATCGTCAAAGCAATAATTAAAGTAGCACGCCATCTTCCCAGGAAGAAAAGTACCACTAAAACAACAAACAGTAACGCATACAAGATTGACTCTTCCAAACTGTTGATTGAATTTTGAATATCAGTAGATGAATCGTAGATCACTTCCAATTGGATATCGGCGGGCAGCGTACTTTTAACAATCTCCATCTCCTTCCGGACATCCTGACATACCTGAACGGTATTGGCGCCCGATTGTTTGGTCACAAGAATACGAACACCATCGCGGCCATTCACTTTCTCGTCAAGAGTTACATCCTTAATGGTATCGCGAACCGTAGCAATATCCCGGACAAATATTTGACGTCCATCGGTGGTGGTTGATACTACAATATCATTGATCTCTGAACTTTCAACATATTCACTACGAACCTGTACCTGATATTGCTCTTTATCCATTTTTACCGTACCCGACGACATGTTGAGGTTGTTGGCGCTGATCGCGCTACCTACAGCTTCGAGCGAAATATGATATGCATCCAGTTTTTCCTGGTTCAGATCGATATAAACATACCGGTCGGGTGAGCCGGAAAGAGAGATATTACCAATACCGTTTACACGGTTAAGCTGAGGAACAACGTCATCGTTCAAAATTTTGTCCAATCCAGCATAACTTTCCTTGGCGGTCACAGCATACTGGATCACCGGCATCATACTGGTACTAAACTTCATGATAAACGGAGTAGAACATCCGCTTGGCAAATAATCCCTGACCATATCGACGTACGAACGGACATCGTTAATCACTTCATCGATATTGGTACCCCATTCCAACTCCAACATTACTACCGACATATTGTCTTTTGAAGTAGAATAGATCTCTTTCAAACCATCCACCGAATTCAAACTGTTTTCGAGGAGTTTGGTTACATTGGTTTCAACCTCACTGGCACTGGCCCCCGAATAGGTGGTCATTACCGAAATGTAAGGCGCCTCCATTTCTGGAAACCGATCGATAGGCAATCTCTGGAAAGAGTATACACCTACCACCAGCATGGCCACAAAAATCAATATGGTCGTTACTGGCTTATGTATCGCGCTTTTATAAATACTCATTGGTTTATGTATAAGGTATGTTTTTTTTGCCCCAATGGATCATCCGATCGGGTCAAATAACCATACAACCGTTTAATAACTTATTCTACACTCAATTTCACACCATCAATTAACTTGGCCTGTCCTACCGTTACAAGCTGGTCCCCTTCTTTGATGTCACCCGAGAGAATTTCAACTTTTTCGTTGAACCGTTGTCCCAGTGTAACCGAAACTCGTTTGGCTTTGCCGCTATCGTCAAGAAATACATAACGTTCATTTGACCCGACCAACTTCAGCACAGCCTGATAAGGCACGGTAATTACATCTACTTCACCTAAAGCCAACATAGTACGAACGAACATACCTGGACGTAATTTTTCTCCGCCGTTTTGGATTTTCAACTTTGCCTGAAAAGTATGAGTCCGTGAATCAATGGTTGGGTAAACCGTTTCAATCACTGCCGGAAAAGTTTGGTCAGGATAAATCTCAGAATGAATATCTAAGGCCATTCCTGTTTTTACCAGAGGGAAATAGGACTCCGGAATATTGATCAACGCCTTTAATGTTCCAATTTGTGTAAGCACCAAAATTGGGGCACCTCCATATAATTCACCATCTTCAAAATTCTTTGCAGAAATAACACCCGACATCGACGCCTTTACAAAGGTATTGGCTGTAAGAAAATCGAGGCTTTCCTTGGTTTGGTCGTAACTCAGCTGAAGCTGGTCCAACGACTGCTGTGCAACGGTGTTCGTCTCACGAAGTGTTTTCAACCGGTTCAACTCTACGCCCAAATTAGAGAAAGTGAGTTTGGTGGTATTTAACTGACGCTGATCCATCCGGACCAACATGTCTCCTTTTTTTACCCGGGAACCAACTTCGACATAAATATGTTCAATTGTACCAGTAACCGACGGAGCAATATTCATGGTTTCATAACCTTCCAACGTGGTTGAAAGTTCGATTTGACGTGCAATTTTATTTTTTTGTAAGGTCTCCACCTTTACCTTTTCAATTCGCTCGGCAGCAACCACCGCGTTCTCCTTTTTCGAACTACAGCTTGCAAAAAATGCTACAATGCTGCATAAAACCATTATACTGAATAATTTCTTCATATTTCAATTTCTTTAATTTTACGACTATTGTTTACAATTGGCTATATAATTTTTCAAGTTTTATTTGTGCTTGCATTAAACTTAATGATGCCTGAATATAATTTGATTCAGCCTGCAAATAATTACTGTTCGACTGTGTCAAATCAAGGCTTGAAACCAGCCCCTGGTCATACTTTTTGTTAATGTTATCGAAAGACCTTCGGGCTACAGCGACATTCTTTTTCTGAGATTCATAATTTTCGAGAGCCGATTTCAAATCAAATTTCAATTGTTCTTCCTGCATTTTTAATTGGTCTGAAACCATTGAAGTATTGATTTTTGCTTTTTCAAGCTCAATTTTAGACTGAGATAAAGCATGTTTTCGGGCACCACTTGAAAAGATTGGAATACTGAGTGAAAGCCCAGCAATATGATTCGGAGTCATATCGAAACCAGTTGTTAAAAATTTCTGGTTGTATGCATAATATCCTGTCAAAGTAGGTACATACGACATTTTCTGCATTTTTACCATTTGATCGCTAATTTGCTCCGAAGTTTCAGTCATCTGGAATAAAATATTATTCTCGATATCAAGATTCTGATCCGAAATATTGCCTGAAACAATTTTGGGAAGTAGCTGATCCATTGTCTCGGTTAATTCGATTTGAGAAGACGGTTCCAGTCCAAGTTGAAATTTCAGTAAATTATAAATAACTTTCAAAGACCGTTCAACCGTCCGTTTAGAATTTTCAAGCATAACAACCTGCATACTAATCTGATCGACATCGGTTTGCTCAACAATTCCAGTATCATACATTTTCTGTGTATGCTCATTAATTTTTCTCAAATTGTCGATGTTATGATTAAGAATTTCAAGCGATTGTTGAGTCACTAGAGCCATAAAATAACTATTTGCGACTGTTTCGTTTACATCAAGAATTGAGCTCTCGATGTTTTGCTCTGCAATTTTCTTTCCTAACTTGGCTGTTTGCAAACCAACCCAAAACTGCCCACTATAAATTAACTGTCCAATCTGGATTTTCCCGGTTGATTGGTCTGTCATTTTAATGGTTGTGGGTGTCATTGCCGAAAGAATACCAGAATAGGTACTTCCAGCGAGATAATTTGAAAGATCTTGTTGTGTGAAATTTGGGAACATGGCAGAAGTTTGGTTCCAAGCTGAGATCTGTTGCTCAGTGGTGAAGTTAGATCCACCTCCCATGCCTAAATTGAATCCCATTTCATAACCAAAATACGTTGTGTAATCGACCGATGCATCAACTTGAGGCAACCCTTTGGCAATGGCTTCTTTCACTTTCAATTTTGAAATCTCGTAATCTAATTTTGTGTTTTTCAGGGTTTTATTATGCTCAATTGCATATTTCTGTGCCTCGCTTAACGAAACACGGAGCGGCTCCTGCCCAACCGCAGTAATCCCCATTAACAACAGGATAATTGTAGAAAATTTAAGTAAGTGATTCATAGCTAATATTTGTAAAACTTTATAATGTCACTAAGTTTTAATAATTCTTCTGAAAAAAATTAACCAGCTCTTGTCCTTTGGGAGTGCAAATACCCCTCAGGTATGGCAAATGAACTGAAATCCATATTTTTTTATCATCGCATTGTAACTCATCCTTTGCTACACCAAAAAAGTCCATCATATAATGGATGAAACGATTAGCAACATCAAGGTCGATTTCTTTTATAAAAACGCCTTCATTTTGGCCTCGTTTCAAAACGGTATATGTAAGTTCATGATTCCGGATCTCACCACTGCCAACAACTTTTTTATAAATATCTGAATGATACTTTTTTAAATCTTCAAAAAAGAGCGGATTAATCATTTCCAGACACTTCTGGTTAAAAAGCCCAAAGTTAAAAAGAGCCTCAATCACATTTGCAGAATTCGACATTATATCGATTGCTTGTTTCTTGTGTTGCATAAATGTGTACAGCAAGAAATTTGAAAGCAAGTCCTCTTTATCTTTAAAATTTTCATAAATAGTACGTTTCGAAATCCCCAGCGACTGAGCAATCGTATCCATTGTTACCTGCCTGATTCCATATTCCATAAAAAGCTTGCCAGCTCCATCAATAATCTTGTTTCGAATTTCCATGCTTTGTTAAATAACGCTGCAAATGTAGAAAACTATTTCGCGCAAAAAAGTTTTCAGTTTTAAGTTTGTGTAAAGAATCGGTAAATGGCCGTTTTTTGGCGGTATTTGAAATTTCTGTTAACAGAATGTTTACATAAAACCTTTCCCAAAGCAATAGTCGCTTGTTCCAACAGTTTTGTTTCATTATTTTTGCCGGACTAAAACAATCAAAATGGCACAAATTCCGTCAATACCCAAAGGAACCCGCGATTTTTTCCCATCGCAGATGATTCGCAGAAATTATATCTTCGATAGTATTAAATCGGTATTCCAGCTTTACGGGTTTCAACCTATTGAAACTCCGGCTATGGAAAATCTCTCAACCCTGATGGGGAAATACGGCGAAGAAGGTGATAAACTGCTCTTTAAGGTGCTGAATTCGGGCGATTTTATGTCGAATGTTTCCGATGAAACACTCCATGAAAAAGATTCGATAAGAATTACCAACAAAATCAGTGAAAAAGGGTTGCGGTACGACTTAACGGTACCATTTGCCCGCTTTGTGGTACAAAACCGAAACGAACTGGTTTTCCCTTTCAAACGATACCAGATACAGCCGGTTTGGAGAGCCGACCGTCCTCAAAAAGGGCGTTACCGCGAATTTTTCCAGTGCGACGTTGATGTGATTGGAAGCAATTCGCTACTGAATGAAGTCGAATTGATACAAATTGTTGACGAAGTTTACAAACGACTTGGAATCCGTGTTACCTTAAAAATAAACAACCGGAAAATTCTAGCAGGTATTGCCGAAACAATTGGCCAGATGGATAAAATAATCGATCTGACGGTTGCCATTGACAAACTCGATAAAATTGGGCTCGTAAAAGTGAACGATGAGCTGGCCGAAAGAGGATTTACAGCCGAATCGGTAAAGAAACTACAACCCATCCTGTCATTGTCTGGCAGCAATGAAGAGAAACTTCTCCAGATAGAACGTGTGATCGCTCAATCAGAAAACGGGTTAAAAGGTATTGAAGAAGTCCGCAAAATATTTAGCTACATCAATCGACTAAACCTGAATATCAACGTAGAACTTGATTTAACATTGGCCCGTGGATTAAATTATTATACAGGCGCTATCTTCGAAGTGAAAGCCAACGATGTACAAATTGGAAGCATTACTGGTGGAGGGCGTTATGATGACCTTACCGGGATTTTCGGATTGCCGGGTGTTTCGGGTGTAGGCATCTCTTTTGGTGCCGACCGCATTTATGACGTCATGGATCAGCTGAACCTTTTCCCTGAAAGTACCCTGGCAACAGCAAAAATTTTGTTCATCAATTTTGGTACTACAGAAGAAAGTTATGTATTGCCTGTTTTGTCCAAACTCCGTGCAGTGGGAATTTCATGTGAAATTTACCCCGAAGCCGACAAAATGAAAAAACAGATGAACTATGCCAACCGGAAAGGGATTCCGTTTGTGGTACTGGCCGGTGAATCTGAAATTGAATCAGGGAAACTGACATTGAAAAACATGGAATCCGGCGAGCAACAACTACTCTCACCGGATGAAGTGATTTCATTCTTCAAAAAATAAGGAAACTTAAATTTGCAGGGTCGGACAATCGAATTGAAGGTGTTCGTATTTCCCGTTCATAAAAAATTTATCGCCGACCTTGTGAAAACCAATTTGGGTATATAATCTTTTTGCATCCGGGTTATGACAATCGACCAATAATCCTACTTTTTTAAATCCCTGTTCGATGCCTTTTTCAATCATGGCTGTTAAAAGCCGCTTCCCAATCCCTTTGCCCTGCATCTCAGGCAAGACACTCACACAATCGATGTAAAATTCACCTGCCTCTGTTTCATCATCACAGACCGGAATTTGGACGTAATATTCTGCTTCAACATACCGGAAGAAGGAACTGCGCAACTCTTTTAATCGGCCTCCATCGTAACCGTTTACAGAACCGAGCACTTTACCAGCCTCCTCATATACAAAGGTATTTTCAAAGCTGTACTGATTGTCATTTTGCAGAAAAAACATTTCAAAGAGCCGAACCTGCTCATTATAAGCAGAATTAGATGTGAAAAACAATGCTAAATCGCCCATCGCCTGAACCAACAGATGAGCAACAACAATTCCATCACCCGCCACCGCTTTTCTGATTATCGGATTATGAATCATACAATTCGCTGGAATTTTCTTTCTGAAAATAATTTCGACCGCTATTTTTTATCGGGATCGTGATCTTTGCTCTTAAATTCTTTCAGCAAGTACCCTTTAAACTCAATCTCTGCCACATAAAGTTTTACAACTTTTTGGGGAGGTAGAATCTTCAAAAACTTTTCGTTGTATTCTATCTGCAAATCACCATGCCGTTTATCAAAAGAGGCCATCTTCCTTGATAATTCGACATAGCTATCATCGCTCAATTCATCATTGCCCCGCAATTTTTCTTCGAGTTCATGCCGTTCTTTCATGATTTCGAATTTTTTCTGTTCATATACATTATAAACAGGCCAAAATTTTTGCGCTTCAGCCGGAGTTAAATTGATTGCTTCGGTGATGTATGCAACTTTCTTTGCTTTGAACTTTTCAAAATCGCCTGGACCAAAGGGAGCAGAAAAAACGCGAAATGAAATAAAAGAAAGAACAATAAATGCAATAACTTTAAATTTCATCTTCAATGTGTTAAATCAAATAATTCATATTCAGAAACAGATGCCAATAATTCAGATTCCAATGAATCGTTGGTTGACTGATTATCAGCTTCAGAATCGTTAAGAGCTTCGAAAATAGTTTGATCAGACAAATGATACTTTAGGAGCAGTTCCACATCAAAAGTCTGGTTAAGTGCCTGATTAAACTGTTTTTCATCCTGAAAGATTTTTTCTTTTTGCAGAAAAACCAGCGTAAAAAAGACCAAAACAGATGCAGCAAACCCTATGGCCGGTTTCACAAAACGAACAGATACCTTTCCTCTTGCCGAAAAGTTCACTTCTCTGCTTTTATCCATAACTTTTCCCGTCAGAGCATCAAAATAACCTTCAGGAACCTTCGCTGGATATTTCCGGCTTAGATGGTCAAAATGGATATTTTCATTTTCTGTTTTCATTAACTTTTCGACTTTTTATAAAAAAAAAGGTTTAATCCATTTAAAAAAAAACACCATTCAAATAAACACCTATTTTTACTCTTATCAAACATCCTTTTTCAAACCTTCCTCAATTTTTTTACAGGCATGGTGATAAGATGCCTTCAATGCACCGGTAGTCAGATTCAACACCTCCGCAATCTCGGTAAATTTCATGCCATCAAAATATTTCATATTGAATACCAGACGTTGTTTCTTGGGCAGCTTCAACACCTGACACATCAGCTTTTTTTGAATCTCGTCGCCATCAAAATATTCATCGGCCTCAAGTTGGGTTAGTAAATAATCCTCTTCCGATTCTACAAAAAAAATTCTTTTCCGTCGCTGTTTGGAAAGAAATGTTAAGGCTTCATTAGTGGCAATTCTGAAAAGCCAGGTATACAGACTCGACTCTTCTCGAAAAGTATCGATGTTGTTCCACACCTTAACGAAAACATTCTGAAGGATATCGTCGGTATCGTCATGGCTAATTACTATTTTTCGTATATGCCAATAAAGCTTCTCCCGGTAAATAGTTACCAGTTCATGAAAGGCCAGCCGCTTTTGCTTCGGATCCTTTAACCTACCGATCAAATTATCATCTGACATAAATATTTTACCTGCATACACGCGAAACCTCAATCGTCGTATGAACAAAACAAATCAGACGATAAGTATCGAAATGTGCTAAAAAGGCACAAAATAAAGTAAAAAAAAAACGAAAATGTTAATTGAATTGAAACGGATATTTATTCAACTTGTTAATATATTTTTATCAAATAATCGCTCAATTCTAAAGAAAGAAAATAAATTTGTTCTTTTAAATAAAACCGAAGCTTAATTTATTAAAGATTCAACACTTAACCCTACATAACAGATGAAAACAATCATTTACCTGCTTGTGATTATTCAATTTATTCTTTTTTTACCAGTATCGGCTCAACAAAAAAATTCACCCGGCAATGTTCCGGTTACTAATGAAAAGCAGGTTGTACACAAGATTGTAAAAGGCGAAACCATCTATTCGATCTGCAAAAAGTATGATATTGACGAAAAAGAGTTAAGAAAAGCCAATCCTCAACTGAATGATGGGTTAAAGAATGGGTTAACGCTGATTATTCCTCTCAAGTCAAAAAACGAAGACAAGAAAGCGCAGGAAAACAAAACCCAAAAATTCATCTCCTATACGGTTAAAAAAGGAGAAACCCTCTTTTTGATCTCCCGGAAACTCCATGTTACGGTTGATGAAATCAAAGAATACAATCCGGAAGTAAAAGATGGGTGCAAAGCTGGTCAAATCTTGCGCATTCCTGTTGAACAGGAAAAAACCAATGCGAAAGAAAGTACGCCTGTCAAAACAGAAAAACCCAAGACCGAAGAAAAGGCTCCCGCACCAAAAGAACAATCCGATAAAACCACCTACATTCAACACGAAATTGAACAGGGTGAAACTTTCTACAGCCTTCAACGTCGATATGAACTAACACAAGATCAATTAATTGAATTAAACCCCAGCCTAAAAAACGGGTTGCAGGTCGGTGAGGTAATCAAGCTACCTTCGGTGGTTAACAACAGTGCTAAAGAAAACCGCAATGAATACTTCGAATACGAAGTAGAACAAGGAGAAACGGTTTATAGTATTGCTTCCCATTACAAGGTAAAAACCGAAGAAATCTACGAGATGAACCCGGAACTTAAAGAACGAGGATTGATCTCTGGTGAAACCATCATCATTCCCAAAACCAGCAATCCAATTTTCAGTGAAGCAAAGAACGAGAACAAAGAGATAAAGAAAGATCCCGAGGAAGTGGCATCGAAAGAAGCATCCAAAGCTCCTTCGCCATCTTCATTTAAGAAAACCTATCCAAACCTGAACAAAGACGAATTTCGGATTACCATGTTTCTGCCTCTCTACTTAAATAAAAACGAAGCATTGAATTCAACCGGTTCTTCATCCAATGACGATACGGTTACCGATACAACCACCATTGCTGCAATCGGAGACGATCAAAACTCTTCGAACTATGGTTCCCTACAACGTTCGTTATACAGTCATTCCCGGAATTTTCTCTGCTTCTACGAAGGCTTTTTACTTGCTCTCGATACGATGAAAAAATGTGGGATCAATATTCGCCTCGACCTGTACGACAACCAGATGAAACAAACGGTCGTTGATTCTGTAATCCGGCACACCGACTTAGTTAACACGGACCTGATTATTGGCCCTATCGATACAAAACATCAAAAAAACCTGTCCTACTTTTCTTTCAAAAATCAAATTCCAATGATTTCGCCACTCTCATCTGACGATGATTACGCGCTAACCAACCCATATTATTACCAAATAAATCCAACAAGAGATTATATTCTTCGCAAAACAGCCGATTACATTGGAAGAGAATATTTTAACAAAAACATTATCATCTTTACGCCTAGCAGCCATGAACAAATCAAAGGCGCCGATCTGATTGAAACGGTCCGTGATAAAGTCAAATATTATAGTTCAAAGAAAAAGAGCAGTTCCAAGGGTTTTACAATCATCAATATCAACGATGGGTATTGGGAACTAAAAAAATATTTAAAACCCGATGAAGAAAACATCGTCTTCATTCCACCATCGACAAACAAAACCGAAAGAGAAGCCATTTTAAGCCGTGCCATCAACAGCTTATACGTTTTATCCGAAGAGTTCAAAATTACCCTGATTGGGATGAGCGAATACCCATCTTTCAAAAGCATCAACATTGAGTATTTTCACAAGTTGAATTTGCACTATGCATCCCCTAACTACATTGATTACCAGGATCAGGAGGTGAAATGGTTTGTAAAAGAATACCGAAAACAATTCCTTACTGAACCCAACCAATTCAGTTACAGAGGATACGACATTGCAAAATTCTATTTGGAAGCATACCGTGAATATGGTAGCAATTTTAGCAACAAAGTGGGAAGTGTAAGGACCAATACTCTTCAAAGCGAATTCAAATTCAAACGGGTTAAAGACCTTGCCGGGTTCATGAACAGCTCGCTATTTATATTGAACTATACCCCTGAATATGAAATTAAAGTCGGTTCGATTATTTCAGAATAGAAAAACAGTCGTTAAGGTGCCTT
>Ga0116170_10005520_pt1 | contig 11301 bp, 6 predicted proteins | sample AD_JPNHW1_MetaG_FD_89797 | JGI IMG/M metagenome (GOLD analysis project Ga0116170, IMG submission 89797) | Active sludge microbial communities of municipal wastewater-treating anaerobic digesters from Japan - AD_JPNHW1_MetaG | ecosystem: Engineered > Bioreactor > Anaerobic > Digestate | place... | reverse complement strand
ATGGCTTCTGGGTGCGACAGGATGGAACAGACCTCGTCGCGGCCTACATGACCGGTTCCACGATCTACTCGAACAGCCATACGACGAGCAACATGCTGGGCGCAGGCTTTGTGGCATTTCCGCTTACCGAGCAGGAAATATCGACATTGAGCGACTCCACGCCCGGAAGAGGACTAATCACTGTTTTCGGAGACGATGCGGCATCGGGAATTCTTGCCCTCGGTACATCCACGTCGTTCGGCCTCGACAACAATCCCAGGGATGCCATCGATTTTTCGCCCGTTCCTTCGGGAAACATAATCGGAGCCAGTTACCGGATCGAGGACTCCACGAACGATCGCGTCTCCATCCTGTACCAGTCGGCCTCGTCGCCGCCCGATTTCGGTGGCGGTTCAGTTGCTGTTACGAACTCCGCGGATTGGGCGTCTGCGGCAACCATCACCTCGACCAGCGACAGCAGCGGCGGCTTGCCCGCCTTCAGGCCCGGCGCCTTTTTTAGCTACTGCTCGAGCAACTCACGGTATTACGTGTCAGGCTACAGGAAGGATAATTCCGCGCTATATGCCGCCTACTGGCCCGTCTCCCTCTCATCCACTCCCGTGACATTGTCCGGTATCGCGGCCCGCGTCTCCGCCATCCTCTCCACGAACCGTCTCCTGGCCATCGGCGACGGCATCATGTATGTCTACAGCCTCGAGGGAAGCCTCGTGACGAGCTTCACCACGGGCAGCATGCATTTCGCCTATGAGTACTACGACAGCACGGATGGCCTCTGGTACTGCTACTTCACGCGGGCTTTCCGCGTCAAGGACAATGACGGCTGGAAGGTCTATGTCGACGTGTACCGTTGCCGCTCCACGGCCCTGGATTCCCTCGGGAACTGATCGCGGCCGCGCTTGAGGGGTAACACTGTTTCCGTCTCCGTGATGGAGGGGGCCGCTGTCCGGCAGGTCAGCCTGGACCTGCCGGCCGGGGAGCGAGCCAGGTTCAGGGCTTCGATGCCATCCCGAGCTTCCGTTCCATCTCCTTGATGAGGGAGAGGAGGCTGGGCTGGCGGCTGTATTCGCTTTCGAGGGCCCTGAGCTCGCGTTCGCGGTCGGCCTGGTCGGGGTAGTTCCTGAGGATGTCCACGAAGCGAAGGCAGATATCGGCTTCGTCCCTGGTCGAGGCTGTCGCGGTGCTGGTCCTGAGCTCGAGGAAGAGGCCCTTGACCGTCGTGGCCAGCCCCGGGAAGGCTGCGTCGGTGGCCGGATCCGCAAGGAAGGCCATGAGGTTGCCATAGACTTGCGTCGCGTCCTGGGCGCGGCCCGCCTGGCCCTCTCCGCCGGGAAAGTAGCTGCGATAGGCCGAGAGGATGGCGTCATAGCGCGACGCAGCATCCTGGAACCTCTCGTTCTCGGCCTTGAGCGCGGCTATCGTGGCCGCCGTGTCGGAGCCGGCCGTTGTCGCGCCTGCGCCGCCCTGCGAGGACAGGGTCTGTTCCTGGGCCTTCCTGAGGGCAGCCTCGAGATCCGCTATCGCCTTGTCCTTCTCCGCCATGAGGCCGCGAAGCGTTTCCGCGTCCTCGGTGCGCGCGAGCCTCACGGCCTCGTCCTTGGCTATCGACGCCGCCTCGACCTGCCTGGTGAGCTCGTCGACCCTGGCCTCGAGTTCGGCCGCCTGTTTCCTGGCCTCATCCCCGCCGGCCGAGGCCTGCTTCATCAGGCCGTCAAAGGCGCCGCGCGCTCCCCTGGCCGCCGCCGCCGCCTGGTCGGAGCTCGGGAAGCCCTCCAGGATGGACAGGAAGCCCGCATAGGCCTTTTCCCAGTTCCCGGCCTTGAGGTCGCGCTGCGACTGGTCCAGGACGGACTTGGCGGCCCTGGTCTGCGTCGTGCGCCTGGCCTTGTCGGAGGCGTCGCTGCCGGCTTCCATGACCCGCGAGACGAGGTCGTGCCGCTCTTCGGCCGAGATGGGAAGGAAGGCCAGGGCTTCCTCGTAGCGGGCCGCCACCGCGGCATAGTCCCTGGCCCGGTAGGCGTCGTTCGCGGCGGAGAGCGAGTCGAGGAGGGCCGCGGTACGCTTCGCGTTGTCGGCATCCGAACGGGAGAGGAAGTAGGAGTGGGCCGCCATGATGTCGGGCACAAGGCCGAGGGCCTCGTTGTACCTGGCCTCCGCCCCGCGCCGGTCGCCCGAATCCGCGAGCTTCCTGCCTTCCGCCACGGCGTTCTGGATCGACTGGAGGAGTTCGGCCTGCCTGAGGAGCTTGCCTGAATCCACGCTGGCCCGGTCGAGCTGGATGCGAGCGAGCTCGCCGAGCGACTCCGAGGCGAAGACGTCGGCAGGCCTGCGCGCCGCCATCGAGGACAGGGACAGGACCTCAGGATCGTCGAGGTAGCTTCTCAAGGCGGCGGCCTGGAGGGCGGCGTCCGCATAGCGCTTTTCGTCGAGGGCCTTCTTGACGCTCGCGTAGAGGGACGCGACCTTCTCGTCGGCGCCTGCGGCCTTCTTTTTCTGTTCCTCGAGGCGGGCGAGCTCGGCCTGGGCGGCCTGGAGGCCCGCGAGGTTCTGGGCGTTCTCGGCCGCCATGGAAGCGGCCTTGGCATCGAGCGAGGCACGGAGGGCTTCCTCGCGTTTCTGCGATTCGGCCTGGATCTTCTTCCTCTCCTCGGCGAGGCTCGCCATGTTCGCCTCATATTCGGCCCTGACCGCCGCGAGCCTGGCTTCCTCGGCCGAACGATCGGCCTCGGCCTGCTTCTGGAAGGCCGCGATCTGCCGGGAGAATTCGGCATTCTTCTCGGCCTCGAATTTCCGTATCCTGTCCTGGACGGCGGCTTCCGAAAGGCCCAGGGCAAGGAGGCGTTGCCTCTCGGCCTCTATCTCGGCGGCCATGGTGGCCTTGAGCTCGGTTTCCTTGGCCTTGATGCGGCTTTCCATGGAGAGCGTGAGGTCGTTCTTCTGGCGGTCCAGCTCGGCCATGCGTTGCTGGATCTCGGCTATCTCCCTGTCCTTGGCGTCGAGCTGGGAAGCGGACTCCTTCTTGAGCTCGGCGATGAGCTTGCCCTCGGTGGACTGGAGCGCCACGCCGTTTTCCGCCGTTTCGGATTCCTCCCTCCCGAAGACCCGGATGAGGAAGAAGACGGCCAGGGCTACGCCGAGTATGGTGGCGAGGTTGACGACCACGGGCATGAGGACGCCCTTCTTCTTCGCCTTGACGACGAAGGTCGAGGGCTCGGCGTTGATCCGGCTCTTGCGCGTGAGCTCGTTGAGGCGGGCCGAGATCTCGGCCCTGTCCTTGGCATCGATGCCCGAACCCCAGTCCCTCTCCGCGCCCGCCGTCGGGACGAAGCCTTCGGAATCCCGAAGATGGCTCGCCTTGCTGAGGAGGCCCTCGTTGCCGCTCGTGTTCATCTGGTCATGCACCGCCTTTACGAATATCGGCAGACAAGGCGTTTTTGCGCAGGGTGCCTCACAGGTTTTTCAGTTCCATCTGGATCGATGCGGCGGAATTGCCGGGCTCGAGGCGGCCGCGGGCATAGAAGCCTTCACGGAGCGAGCCGGGATTCACCACGAGGGTCTCGTCGACGCGGGAAACCGATCGCCCCTCGTGGATATGGCCGCAGACCCAGAGCACCGGCCTGAGAGAGTCGAGGATGTTCCGCAAGCCGCGCGAGCCGACGTGGCTGCCGTGCCTGAGGTCGGCGCCGCAGTCGAGGGGCGGCTGGTGACTCAGCGCGATGAGGAAGGCCGAAGGAGGCCTTGGCCCCTCCAGTTCGTGCATCGCAGACTCGAAGGCGCCGATGAGCTCCCCTTCCCTGCGTTCATAGGGGGTGAGGCCGGTCCTGAAGAGGCCGCCTCCGGCCCCGATGACCGTCATTGCGCCCGCCGGGAAATCGAAGGTCCTGGCCCTGCCGTCTACGGAGAGGTCCTCCGCCTCGAGGGCCTTGCGGGCCTCGGCGCGGTCGCAGTTTCCGGCCACCGCGGCCAGGGAGGAACGCCGCGGCACGAGGGGCCCGAGCATCCTCTGCATGTCGGCCTTGCCGCCGAAGTCCGTGAAGTCGCCGGCGCAGAGTATGAGGTCGGAGTCGGCCAGCTCGCCCGACAGCTTCTCGAGGGCGGCGAGGTCTCCATGCAGGTCCGAAATGCAGAGAAGCTTCATGATCTCCAGTATAAGCCCTCGTCAGGCCCTGCTGCAACGAAGCTGCCTGACCCTGTGATTCTCCTCGTCGACCTCGAGGCAGGCTCCTGCCCCGGGCCTTCCTTCCCCTGGCGAATAGCCCGCGATGAACTCTTCGACCGAAAGTTTCTGGCCATCGCAGGCGGGGAAGAGGGACCAGGCGAGGGCATACTCGGCGCCGTGGGGCATGCCGTCCGAACCGAAGATGAGGTCCCTGCCGGGCATGAAGCCGGCCTTGTCGATGAGCATCCTGAAGGGATTGTTGGCGGCGAGGAGCCGCCTGGGCAGCCTGTCCGCGTAATCGACGGAATCGGAATTGAAGTTGGGCTGCATGGAGAGGCAGGCTCCCAGATTCCGCGCACGGAAGGCCTCCTCCTGTCCAATAAACTGCACATGCTCAAGCCGGATCCCCGGGAAACTGAGCGAATTGGCGGAGCAGCGCTCGAGGACATCGAGGATCTGCCTGATGGCACGTTGGCCGATCGCATGGACGGCCAGGGCCTTGCCTTCGGCGGCGAGGCCCGACACGAGCTCCTCGAGGCCCGCATCGTCGTAGAGGAGGCGGCCCTCTCCCCCGTCGAGGAAGGCCGGCTCGATGGCCGCGCTCCGTGCGCCGATGGAACCATCGAGGAAGAGCTTGAAGCCCTCGACCTGCTTCCTCGCGCCGGCAGGGAGCTTCGCGTAACAGGAAGGGCTTGCCCAGGAGGTCACGCGATCCCGCCAGGGCGAGGCGGCGATGACGGCGAGGGCGACCTCGCCGATCGAGGCCATGTCCTCCACGGAACCTATGCCGAGATCCCCGAGGCCCCTCATGAAGGCATCGAGCTTGGCCGCGTCGAGGCCGGCGGAAACTCCGTAGAATTCGAAGAGCTCGGGGAGGCGGCCTTCCGTCCATTGCACGTCGCGGTAGTTGCGGGCGAGCTCGGGCCAGGCCGCTTCGACATGGGGGATGGCGGACTTCGTCATCACGAAGCCGTGGAGGCTGAAGTTGATGACGATGAGGGGAGGAAGGCCCTCTATGTCCGCGTCGCTGAAGGAGAGACGGTCGCTCCTCCAGCCCTTGACGAGGCTGAGCCTGTCCCTGGGCTGGGCGGCGAGGCAGGCCAGGGCTTCCTCGGGAGGCAGGGCGGATACATCCGGAAGCCCGCCGAGGGCGGCGTAGAGGCTCACATGGCTGTGGTGGTCATGGAGGGAAGGAAGGTCGAGACGGTACATGGTGCCTCCGAGTCTAGCCAAGCCGAGGCCGTTCCGGAAGCATGGCCTCGCGGAATAGCATGGTGACGCAGCCGTCCACGACGACGCGGTACCTCCGATCCCGGTCGGAGAGGCGGTAGGAATAGCGTTTCGGACAGGAAGGCGGGCAGGTCCCCCCGAAGAGGTCGTGCCGCGCATAGCAGCCACGCGACATGAAGAGGGGTGGTTCGAAATCCTCGCCCGCCTCAGCCAGACCCTCGACGCCATGGAGGGCCTTCCCCTCGCCGTCCTCGATCCAGGCGTAGGCGAAGGCCAGGCCTGGGACAGCCTTCCGCCAGAAAGCGAGGGCGCGGGAGTTGGCGCAATAGAGGTGGATGTCGCCATAGAACGCAAGGAGCCGGCCTTCGGGGTCGAGGCCGCGCAGCTTCAGGGCCAGGGGCAGGTGATGGAAGGCGTCGATTCCGACCACGACCTTCCTGCCCTCCGCTACGCAACCAGCGACGAGCCTCTCGACCGAGGCCTCGTAGGCGGGCCAGTCGGAAACGAGGGGCGAGAGCGGAAGCCAGTACCGGCCCTCGACCTCGGGAAGGGCAGCCTTGCCTTCGAGGAGGCCGGCCGTGAGGAAGGGCAGGCCTGATTCCAAGTCCCCCGAGCTGAAGGCGAGGAGCTTCCGCGGCGGGGCAAGGACAAGGGGGTGGCTCGTTTCGGGGATAGGCCCGGAGGCGAAGGCCCCTGCCCTTTCCGGCGTGGCTTCCTCCATCCACGCCGCGACGGCGGCGTAGAGGCGGTTCTTGCATTTCTTCAGGAAGGAGGGCGGCAGGAAGAGGTCGGCCAGCTTCGCGTTCCCGCCGGGGAGAGGAATATCGGCATCGCACAAGGTCGCATCGAAGCGGAACGCCGAGGCGCCCGACTCGGCGAAGAGGGCCAGGGCCTTCGTGAAGCCGCCGGGGCTCCTCGCGGGCTCAAGGGGCGCAAGCTCATCGTCGATGAAGAGCCGCGACTCGCCCGCCTCGAGGAGTCCGCAGGCCGGCCCCTCGAGCTCGAGGGAAAGGCGGGGGCCACCCCGGCTTCCGTCCACGCAGAGCCTGGCCGGGACTGACTCGACCGCGGCCTCGTATTCCTCGACGGCTACCTTCCTCCGGTCGGCCTCGCGCGAGGAGACGAGCCTCAGTTCGTCGCCCCTGGCAAGGCCCTCGGGCACGTCGAGCTCCACGAGGCTGCCGGCCCGCGCCGTCACGAGGGGCCTGCTGGAACGGGCGTCGCTCAGCCCGGTCGCCGGGAAGGCGATGGCCTCCCCCGGCGCGCCTCCGCCGGTCCTGGCCGCGGCGCCGATGGCCATGATGCCGTCACGGAGGCCGAGCCTCGAGCCGAGCTCGACCACGGCCCTTCCCTTGCCGGCCGAGACGACGGTCCCGAGGGGGGAGCCGCGATGGCCGGGATAGGCGGAATCGATGAGGTCCTCTCCGTTGCCTGCATGGAGGTAGGCCTTCGTGGGCGAGCGCGAGAAGGCGGTGCGCGCCGCGTCGAGGAGCTGCGCCAGGTCCTCTTCACCGGCGCCGGGCCCGGCGGCTCCCCCCGCCGTGCGGCCCCCGGTCTTGCCGCAGGCGCGGTCTATGGCCGAACGGTAGAGGCGCGCGACCGCGTACACGTACTCGGGCGACTTCATGCGCCCCTCGACCTTGAAGGAAAGCGCGCCGGCCTCGGCCAGGGCCGCGAGGTCCTCGACGAGGCAGAGATCGCGGCAGGAGAACCAGTAGCCCTTCCTGCCGTCTTCGCGGCGGTAGAAGGACCTGCAGACCTGGGCGCACTCCCCGCGGTTGCCCGAGCGGCCGAGGAGGAGGCCCGAGGCGAGGCAGAGGCCCGAGAAGGAGTAGCAGAGGGCTCCATGGACGAAGACCTCGTACTCGAGGCCCGGAGCCTCGGCCTTGAAGCGTCGCAGGTCCGCGATGCCGCACTCCCTCGGGAGCACGATGCGCGAAACGCCGAAGGAAGCGGCCAGGCGCGCTGCCTCGGGCGTCTGGATGGCGGTCTGGGTGGAGGCGTGGAGGACGAGCGAGGGGAAGCCCTCCCTTATGAGGGAGGCGAGGCCCCAGTCCTGGAAGAGGATGGCGTCGGGGGAGAAGCGCGAGAGGAAGACGAGGAGCTCCGCGACCTTCGGGAGCTCGGCCTCGGTCATGACCGTATTGAGGGTGACATAGATCCTCTTCCCGTTTTCCCGCGCATGGGCAAGGAGCCGGCGATACTCCTCCCGGTCGAAATTCCTCGCCTGTTTCCGCGCGGAGAAATCGCGGAAGCCGAGGTACACCGCGTCGGCGCCTCCCTCGAAGGCCGCGATGGCCGCGTCGAAGCCGCCAGCGGGCATGAGGAGCTCAGGCGGCCGTCCGGCGCCGGCAGGGGTGGCTGAAGGAGGCTGTCCGATCCTGTCCATGGGACTACTCAATACCCTGGAGGCCGCCTTGGTCTAGTCCCGTCGCGGCCCCGGGAGGCGCGATTGTCCCGGAGCGGCAGGTTTCCGCGCGATGCGCCTTCGCCGCATTGCGCGGCCCGCGGCTTCGGCTATACTTCATCTCCATGGAGGGACCATGGCCAGAGACTCCTACACCGTCCTCATCTGCGACGACATGTCCAGCAACAGGGCCTACCTCTCGGCCATCCTGCAGGAAGAAGGCTACCGCATCGTCGAGGCCGAAAACGGCGAGGCCTGCATCAAGGCCGTGGAAAGGGAAAGGCCCGTCCTCGTCCTCCTCGATGTCGTCATGCCGGGAATAGACGGTTTCGAGACCCTGCGCAGGCTGAAGGCCGAGCGTTCCACGGCCGCCTCCTCGGTCATCATGCTGACGAGCCTCGACGACGAGGAGTCCAAGCTCAAGGCCTTCGGCTTCGGTGCCGTTGACTACATCATCAAGACGGCGAGCGAGGCCGAGATCAAGGCGAGGGCCAGGGTACACGTGCGCCTAGCCATGGCCAGCGAGGAGCTCATGGCGGCGAGGGCCGAGAGCATCAGGCAGATCTCCGACGCGCAGCGCTCCCTCCTCGTCCAGCCCGCTGACCTTCCCGAGGCTTCCTTCTCGGTGTACTACCATTCGGTCCACGAAGCTGGCGGCGACTTCTACGACGTCGTCCCCGTGTCGGACGGAGTCTACTTCTACCTCATGGCCGACGTGGCGGGGCACGACGTCGGCACGAGCTACGTCACGCCCGCGGTCAAGGTCCTCCTCAAGCAGTTCGCGACCCCGGCCTTCGCCGTGGAGGAGACGGTGGCCTACATGCATGGCATCCTTTCCAAGACCGTCCTCCAGGAGAACTACCTTACCGCCTTCGCCCTCAGGGTGAACAAGCGCGCGGGCAAGGCCGTCTACCTCTCGGCAGGACATCCGCCCGCCCTCTATCTCCCGAAGCGCGGAGAGGTCCGCTTCCTTTCCTGCGAGAACCCCTTCATCGGCATGGTCGACGAGTTCAGCTACCGATCGGAAAGCATGGACGTCGAGGAAGGCGACCGCTTCATCCTCTACACCGACGGCCTCGTGGAGGTCGGGCCGGTGAAGAGGACCTGGGCCGATTCCTTCGAGGACCTCCTGCCCCATGCAGACCTCCTCAGGTCCCTGCCCCGCGAGGAGGTGGCCGAGGCCATCGTCCGCTGCCTTGGCGCCGAGAACCCCGAAGACGACGTGGCCGTCCTCGTCGCCGAGGTCTAGAGGGCCTGCTCGACGAGGCGCTCGAAGCGCTCGACCTTCTTCCGCACGATGCCGACGCTCGCTTCCCAGAAATCCGGCTTGCGCAGGTCCACGCCGAGGTGCTTCATCGCGAGCTCCTCGGTCTCCATGCGTCCCGTGTCCCTGAGGAGGTCGCAGTAGGCCCTGTGGAAGTCCTTTCCGAGGCCGTCGCGGCGGGCATAGACGCCAAGGCTGAAAAGGTAGCCGAAGGTATAGGGGAAGTTGTAGAAGCTCACGGCGCTCTTGTAGAAGTGGAGCTTGGAGCGCCAGAAGCCCGGATCGAGTTCGGAGAGCGAATCGCCGTAGTACTCCTCCCAGGTCCTGCCCATGAGGTCGGAGAGGGCCTCGGGACCGAGGGGCTTTTCCGCCCGCCTTTCGTAGAAGGCCTTCTCGAAGGCGAAGCGGGCGGGGATGTTGAGGAGGAAGGTGGACGCGTCCTGGGCGTCCGACCAGGATACCTCGAGGAGGTTCGAGGAGGCAATATCGCTTCCGGAACTGCTCGCGCCGCCGGCAGCGCCCGAGTCGAGGTAGTCCCCCAGGGCCGTCTCAGCGAAGGTGCTCGCGGTCTCGGCGAGGTTCATGGGGTAGCGGGTCTCCATGAGGGGCAGGGAGGCCACGAGGCTCTCGTGGTAGGCGTGGCCGAGCTCGTGGGCGAGGGTCGAGACATCGGCGAGGCTGCCTCGGTAGGTGAGGAAGACGTTGGCCTTGCCCGACTTGGGGAAGCTCGTACAGTAGGCGCCCGGCCGCTTCGCGGGAAGGACACGGGCCTCGATGCGGCCGTCCGCGAGCATGCCGTCCACGAAACCCCCCATGGCCGGTTCCACCGAGGCATAGGCGGCGCGTACGAGGTCGAGGCCTTCCCCGAAGGTGTAGGTCCTCGCCCCGCCGGCGCCCCTGGCCGGCGCCGGCGCGAGGAGGTCGTAGCAGGCGAGCCTCTCCACGCCGAGGAGCCTGGCCTGGAGGCGGAGGGCCTTCCTGCCAAGTTCCCGCGACGCATCGACGACGGACATCATGGCCTCGAGGGTGGCCTCCTCCATGTGGTTCATGGAGAGGGCCGCATCGAGGAAGCGCATGGGCGCCTTCCTCGAGCGCATGCCGTATTCCGCGAGGCGATGGCCCGCCAGGGCATTGAGGATGGCTGCGAGGCTTTCCGAGTGAGTCTCGAAGGCCGCGGTCTGGGCCCTGAAGGCAGCCTCGCGCACGCCGCGGTCCCTGGCGCGGAGGAGGGAGGCCACCTCGGAGAGGCCCAGGTCGCGCTCGACCCTGGCTGCGCCGGGCTTTGCCCCCTGGTCCGCGCCGGACGTCCCGGCCGGGTCAGGACCGCAGTAGCGGGCCTTGGCCGTTCCGGCTATCGCGTCATAGAGCCTGCTCCAGGCCTCGAAGCCATCCGGGTAGAGGCTCGAGACGACGCGTTCCTCGGGGAGCTCAAGGAGGCGGTCGCGGAACTTCCTGGCCTGCCTGATGGCGAAGGCGTCTCCCGAGGCGCGGGGCGAGGCGAGGAGGGCGCTTGCGAAGGGGTCGGAGGCCCGGGCAAGGAGGAGGGCGAAGGCCGATTCCGCCTTGTCGATGCGGGAACCCAGCGTGGAGAAGACGCCGCGGAGTTCCTTGGCCCGGGCGTCCTGGCCGTCGAGGGAGGCGCGGCAGCCCGTATAGGTCGCCACGTTGTCGAACAGGGTCTCGAGGCGGGTCTTGAGCTCGAGGAAGCGCAGGGCCGACTCGAGGAGGGCCGCATCGGTCACGGGATCGAGCCTGCCGGCTCGCTCAAGAGCCTCCTCCGCAAGCGGGGAAAGGGCTTCCATTTCGGCGAGGAGGGCCCCGATCGTCTCGAGGTCTGCCGCGAAGGATGGATGGTCGAAGGAAGGATATTCGGCGGACAGGTCCCAGGCGGGGCAGCCGTTCGTGGGGGCGGTCGCGGCACCGCGGGCATGGTCATCGTGCTGGTTCATGGCTGGAGAGCCTATCATGCCGACTGCACGCGGTAAAGCGAATGAAGTGATCACAAGATTGTTGGTTTGAAGGACCAGGGGTGGCAGTATTCGGTTTTCCTTCATGCGACTACGTGAAGGGGGAGATACCCGCTTCCCTTGAACAGCGGTGTAGGCCGTGACCTCAGCCAGGTAGCCCTTCCGCACTCGGGCAGGTGGGTCAGCGAGTATATCGCCCGCCTCTCCCACGGTGTCCGGAGGTTCCGTTCCATATCATTCCGGTCATAGCCGGCAACCTCCGCGTGGCTCCGTCCGT
>Ga0116170_10005518_pt1 | contig 11307 bp, 5 predicted proteins | sample AD_JPNHW1_MetaG_FD_89797 | JGI IMG/M metagenome (GOLD analysis project Ga0116170, IMG submission 89797) | Active sludge microbial communities of municipal wastewater-treating anaerobic digesters from Japan - AD_JPNHW1_MetaG | ecosystem: Engineered > Bioreactor > Anaerobic > Digestate | place... | reverse complement strand
TTGTGTGGACATCGAGGTGCCCTCGGGCGACTTTGCCGCCACTTCGATGACGTTGAAGTCGGCTGACAGTTCGGATATCGAACCGACCAGCCCGACGACGATCAACACCGGTTCAGATCGTGTCGTGACACGGGGTGCGGGTACCGTCTCCCGTTTGGGGCTGAAGGCCCAGACCCCCTCGGCCAATCTTCTTCCCGAACTGATGGCCGCGGATGATGTGGACCGCGTCGCCTATATCCTGAACAGTTACCCCGTGACGGATCTGGGAACCGCCGCCGCCCGGTTGCGTGGCGGCGCCATTCAGACGGCGGTCTGGCGGTTGCTTTACGGGGACACCCCCCTCTACACCGTCTATCCCAACTCCACGCCCGTCATGGCCGACATGCCGGTCTATGACAACGACCCGCAGCGGACCGATACGGAAATCGAGGACCTGGCGCAGGAGATGCTCGCGGCCTCGCAGGGCAAGCGCCTGCTGGAAGCCGAGGACGGCAGTCTGACTGTCCAACTCCAACTGGATTCCACGCTCAACCGCGTTCACGTCTTTGTCTCGGCCCAGCAGGGGGCTCAGTTCGCCGTCGGCCAGCCGTTCCACCTCACCACGAACAACGGAACGTTTGCCGAGGGGGGATCGGTCTTGGACGCCGTGACGAACACGAGCGGGACCTATGTGACCTATGTGGACAATCCGACCCCCACGGCAAAGGCTCTCGCGTATAAGGGGATCAAGGGCGCCCGGCGCTCGAAACGGGGCACCAAGACCGAAACCCGCACGGTCACCGTGACGGCGACGGCCACGGGGCGCACCGTGTACCTGCTGCTTTCGGTCAACAGTGCCAAGCAGGACGTGATCTTTGCCGCCTCCGGCAACTACTGTCAGGCCCAGACGCTCCAGTGGAACACCACCATCGCCACCAAGGGCTCGATCGAGCAGCTGCCCTTCTGGCAGCATCAGGTGTGGTACCACGCCGCCAACAACATCCCGAATCCGGTGGTGGGCAAGGCGGAAATCATGAGCTTCCTGCCGTTCCAGGACATTGAAGGCAACCAGATCGACACGTTCGAGAAACTCTATGACATCCTCAAGGGCAGTCTGGCGACAGGCAACGCCTACCACCGCGCGCGCGCCAACCAGTACTACACCGCCCTGATGCTCAACATCGCCTACGCCCCCATCGCCAGCGATGCGATGGTGGACACGAACGCCGACAAGGTGCCCGACATGCGTCTGTCGGACGCCCTGGTCCAGATCCACGCCCTCTACGACGGTGGTTCCTGGAGCGCGGCAAAGAACATCTGCAAGTCCATCAACGCCATGTAAGATCGCGCAGACACGCAGGGATTGAAGGGGAAAACAAGCGGGCCTGTGGACAGAATGTCCACAGGCCCGCTTGTTTCATTTTGAAAAGGCTTGGAGGCTGGTAAGAGAAGGTTCATCCTGAAAACCGCAGTTGCTAAAAATCGCAGTTGAGCGCCAACGGCGCGGATTTATACCAGCCTGGGGCAAGCGCAGCGTCGCCCTAGGACGGGTGTCCCTTTTTCCACAAGGGCTGAAGGCCCGAACTATGAAAAGGGACAAACGGCTGAATAGAGCGGGCTTTCAGCCCTTGCGGGAATAAACCCATCGGTTTCCTGGGGCGATGCCCCAAGCTGGTATAAGACCGCGCCGTTGGCGCTTGACTGCCCCCCTTGCGATCTCCGGTTCCTGCCCCCGCGGATCCCCCCTTGGGTACATCCAATCCGGTTGAATGCAGTGGAGTTGGGGTGATAACCGGGGTTTTCAGCGATCAAACGGGATGGAAGGCTTTCAAAAAGAATCCCGTGGCGCGGAAAATACGCCACGGGAACACAATCTGCTTCAATGGTTAGGGTTTGTCAATACGGGCTGTTAGAATTTCGAGCAGAAATCCATCTCAGTGACCCACTGCCTCATTCGTACAGCGTCGGTTTCTGGTGCCAGTCCTTGTCTTTGTCGTGACCGTACTCGGCAACGCGGGGGCGGCGTTCACGCAAGCGGACCGACTCGATGCCGATCCCGTTTCCCTGCGATCTCGGGTTCTGGCCGACGCACTCGAGGCGCAGGGTGTACTGCCCCGGTTCGGGCCAGAAATCGAGATAATGCGTCTCCCACTCTTCGGTCTTGTCGTTGTAGAAATCCACCGGTTCGCCCAGTTTCACGCCGTTGAGGGTCGCCTGGTACTTGCCGTAGTCGTAGGACCGCACGCCGTTGATACAGAGGCGGAGGGGTTCCTTCGTCTTGACCTCGAAGGGAATCTCGATCCACCCGCCTGTGGGCTGCGCGGGGCGGTAGAACAGGTGGCCGTCCGGCAGGGGAAGCGTTTTGTTGACTTCCGCGGAACCGTCCCCGTGGCGGATGCTGTCCGGTTTGGCCGAGACGGGAACGATGAGTCTGTCAAGGTTGGGCAGGTGGCGTTCACCGGCCTTGGGCGCGCGGGCGGTGAAGGTCGGCTGGCCGGTCTGGTACCAGTAGGCCACGCTCGAGAAGTCATCCTCGCGTTCGTTCCAGCTCTCGCTGACGTTTTTCGGGTTCTCGTCGGGCGAAAGCCAGCCGTAGTGTTCGAAGGCGACCTTGATACCGGTGTTGAAGACGATCGGGTCGTTGAGGTGCCAGCGGTAGGCGCTCGTGTGGCCGCCCACGATCCCCCACTGGTCGAAATAGGGGACACCAAAATAAGGCGTAAGAACTTTTTTCAGGCCCCAGGCCGAGAGGAAGTAGTCCTCGGTTCCGGTTCCCCAGATCGAGGCGTCTTTTTCTCCGTCAATCCAGATCTTCTCGTCCCCTTCGCCGAACCACGCCGGGCTCCGGGTCCGCACCGCCAGCGCGACGCCGACCAGGTGGCCCTTGCCCTGAGTCTCGAGGACGACATAGTCTTTCCCCTTTTCGACCGGGTATTCCTGCCGGTACTGGGCGTAGAAATAGGGGATGTCGTCGGCGATCTTTTTCTGAATCCAGTCAATATTGAAGTAGAGCAGGCTGACGGGTTTGTCGCTCTGGTTTTCGATTTCGATGCGGATGGATTTGCGGAATGGCATGTTCCAGAAGCTGTTGTACGAGTCTGCGTCCTCGACGACGATCGGCAGGCTGATGACCTCGCTGCGCTTTCCGAACGCGTTGGCGAAGAAGTCCCCGACCGGCGCTTCGACGGCGGGGCGGGCTTCGCCATCGTAGAAAATCCGAAGCAACATGTCCTGATGGTTGGCGGAACCCTGCTTGGCCCAGTCCTGCGGTTCCGGCCCGAGGAAGGTCAGCCAGATGTGCGTGATGACGCCGGGGCCTTTTTCGTCCATGAGAACGGCCGTTTTCCCCGGTTCGACGTTTTTGTTGTCCCAGTTGCTGTTGGGGTCCGGTTTTCCTTTCGGGTCGAACTTGCCGTCCGGCCCGAGCCGGTGGGTCGAACTGACCCGCATGCTGCGTCCTTCCTGGGGCTGGGCCAGGTCGCTCATGAAGGCGGCCTGTGTGGCCAGGGGCAGACTGAAGAGCGAGACCAGTGCCAGCGTTCGCAGAATCCGCCGGGGGGTATCCTGCGAGGGGTGAAACGGTGGAGATGAAGACATGGATGAGGTTTCCTTTCCTGAAATGTTGTGTTTCTCACGGCTTTGCGTGAGATGTGCAAGCCTTCGAGTCTCCCTCGCCCGGGACATCCGGACGATCCATCGGATCAGACGGATCGGTCGGCAAAACAAATGACCTGGGACGACGGCTCCTCAAGTGCGTACGAAACACGGATACATTATTGGACTTCAGGCGGTTGGATGGCGTCCCCCTTTCTTTGGGCTTCTCGTGCTGGCTCCTCGTAGGCTCCGTAGAAGGGCGCATTGCCGTCCAGCCAGACTTGAATCCGCTCGCGTTCTTCGCGCGTGAGATTCAGGTTGGGAGCGTGGGTGGTGTCTTCCAGTACTTGCATCAGGGGACTGGCGTCCGCGCCGATGCGGCCGGGCCACGTCGTGATGGCGGAAATGGTTTTGTCTCCCCACTCGTACCAACGCACGAAGGGGCGCAGGTTTTCGTACGCCTGAGTGAAGTTGTCCCCCTTCGGTTCGCTGGTCAACACCAGCGGGCTTTTATTTTCCCTTTTCGAACCGTCGTGGCACTGCACGCAGTTGCGGTCCAGAACCGGCTGGACCAGGCGCGGGAACCCCATCGGACGGGAGCCGTCCGGACCGGGCTGAATCGAGGACGGGGCCCGCCGCATCGCGAGGGGTTGCGGACCGCTCAGCGAGGTCTTGACGGAAGTGGTCCGGGGCTCGTGGCACCCCACGCAACCGCGCCGTTCGCCCGATTGCAGGTAGGTGATGCTGCGCATGCTCTGCACCGCCCGTCCGTCCTTGTCCACGGCCTGGAAGTAGAGCGGCTTGTGCGCTGGCGCCAGGAAATAGGCTGAACCGTCTGATTCGACGGGGACGGTCCCGAGCAGCATCCGCGCGATTTCGGCGTTGGCGTAACCAATGCGGGGTTGATTGGAGATATGACTGGCGGTCTTGGGCAGGACCTGAAAGATACGCAGACTGCGGATAGGACGCGAGGCGGGCAGGGAAAAGTGGCCATGGGTTACGTCGGTGAGGAGAAACGTACCCTGGTCTTTGAGAGACGCATCCGAATAGCTGGGCAAAATCGGAGGAGCGGGCCGTGGCGTGAGTGGGAGCGGGTACATGCTCGAGATCTCCGGGTCCCGGTAGAGCAGTTCCAGGTTGCCGAATCGGTCCAGGTAGTAGAGGCCCGTGTGGGTGTCCTCCTTGACGTTGGGACCCATTCCGGGAAGGGGATCAAAACTGAACGCAGTGAGGAAGAGATCCTCCGACAGGGGCCAGGGGCTGTGGAAATAACTCTTGGGCCAATCGGGCGCCTCGGGAAAGCACACCTCGGGGGTGAGCGTCTCGATCGAATCCAACAGGTCTTCTCCGCTTTCCGGATCGAGCGCCACACGGGTGGGGTCGAGCAGGACAAGCGATCCTCCCACGTCGCTGTGGTGCCCTCCCGCAATGAAAGCGATGCGCTTGGAGCCGGGAATGGCGTGCGCCTGATAGAGGGCGTTGATACGGTGCGTGTAGTTGCCGAAGAGAGCGATGGGATTGCTGCCGTCCGGGTTGGTGCTCCAGAGGCCGTGGAAGTTGGCGGCCGAGCGGTCCACATAGTCCCACCGGGTGTAAACGATACGCCCGTCGTTCAGGACAAAGGGATTCCATTCATTGGTTTCGTGGAAGGAGAGGGTCTGGATGTTCCGTCCGTCCTTGTCCATGCGATGGAGCGTGGCGGTGGGAAGGGGTTCCCAGGGATTGTGGCATCGGCCGAAACCGCCGCGTCGGGTCGAGATAAAGGCCAGGCCGCCGTCGGGCAGGGGACACGGATCGGTGTCGTCAAAGAGGCCCTCGGTGAGCTGGTGCGGTTTTCCGCCATCGGTTTCGAGTTCAAAAAGATGGAAAGACCGGCGTTGATCCGAGAAGTACTCGGGTTTTTCGGGCGCCCGGTCGGCAAAGGCAAAGTAGAGCGTCTGAGCATCGAAAGAAAGAGCCAGGGTCGAAAAATTGCCTCGGGGCAGAGTGCCGCTCGTGAGATCGCGTGTCTGATCCGAGTAGCCGGGCCGTTCAAGTACAAAGACCCCGCCTCCGTCAATATTCTTCTCATCGTAGTAGAAAGCCATGAACTCGTGGAGCATCTGGCAGATGTAGCGGCGTTGTTTCAGGAAGACGATCGGCTTGTCGGCGACCAGAGGATTGCGCAGGGCCAGATTGCGCTCGGTCCATCGAATCTCCCGGTAGAGCTCGATCCGCTTCTTTTTGTTAAACTTTTCGACGCTCTCCACCCTTGCGCGGAGTTCTTCGAGATTGGCTGTTTCGGCGGTCAAGTCGAGTGTCCCCGCTTTTGCCCGCAGGTTGTCGAGGAGTTTTTCGGTACGGGTCAGGAGGTCCCGGATCGCTTCGGGCGAATCCCAGGTCCGTTGCAGACGTTTTTCCTGCGCCTGCCAGTCCGACTCGATGGTGGCGCGGAAGGCGTCAGGTTCTTCTGTTTCCGTTCCCGCACATCGGGAATGCCAGGCAAGGGCGGAAAGGGTGAGGCAGACAAGAAACACCTGTGGATACTTCTGGGAAATCATACGTTTGGAGACCATCTGCATACGATTCTTTTCTCCTGTTGAATGTGTTACCGCTTTTCTCCACCGGTTGTGGAGACAAAGAGTGCGATTCCTCATAGGAATTGTTGTGCCTGATTTTGGAACACGGCGCCGTCTGGGGGACAGCCGGTCTTCTGAACCTCCTCTTCGACGAAAACGTGGGCCTTTCGGTAGTACTGCAGGTAGAGGTCCCGGACGGGTTGCGCGGCGCCTTTGTTGTCCACCATCCAGAAACCACGCGCGTCGGCGCCCCCTTCTTTCGCTTCGTTGCAGTAGTACTGCCAATAGAGTACATAGGGACAACCCCATTCGATTGCGGCGCACAGGGTGTCGCGGACGCGTTCCGCCTGGAATTGCGGGGTCTTGCTCGTCTCGAGGGGGAAGCCGAACTCGCCGATGAACACCCGTTTCCCGGTAAGACCCGGTTTGGCCGGGAGGCGCGACTCCAGGTGATCGAGGATGGCCCTGAAGGTGGGAGAAACGGCGTTCCCCTCCTGGCCGAAGTTGAGCGCGTCGTAACAGGAATAGGACACATAATCCACGCGGGTGTGAGGCAGGACGTGGTTGGCGACGGTGATTCCGCCGTCCAGCGCCTTCTGACCCAGGTTGACTTCCGCGTATTGATAGACTTCCACGTCGTGGTGAGGCGTATCGCGCCGGGCCGCTTCGATGGCGTCCTGACGGACGTTGTACCAGTCGGTCATGCCCTGGATCGCTTCGGGTGTGGGGTCTTTCTTCGGATCGGAATGGCCCAGCAACCACCAGTCGCCCTCCCAGTGGCCGAAAAGGAAGCGCTTGTGTGTGCCGTTGTAGGTGGTGAGCAAATGGCGGGTGAGGGCGTAGATCTCGTCGTACTGGCTGTGGCGCTCGGACTCGGACAGACCGTCCTTCCAGTTGCACGAGGCAAAGGGATAGGTCCAGAGGATGTAGGTGGCGAACGGCATGTCGAACACCCGGCGGAAGGAGGGCTCGCGGCTCACCAGGTCCGTCAGGTTCTGAATTTTCGGATTCTCCGGAATCTTGTATTGCTTCGAGAAGGAGGGATCGAGCGCGATCTTCAGGATGTTCGAACCCATCTGGTGGATGCCCTCGGCGGTCTCGACCAGCCGGGTCTGGCTCGTGAACTGGTAACGGGGGGTGATGGTCTGGGTACCGATGATCGTGTTGAAGGCCTGAACCGGGGAAAGCGTCCGAGAGGTGGGGGAAGTCGAGTTTTCCGCCTGGCTGGTGGTAAAAAAGAGCAAACAGAATATCAGAGAAAGGGGGATTGCAGTGAGGCCGTGGCACTGGGATCTGAAAGCCGCGAAAAGAACTTTTTTTTCAACCACGGAATACCGGGTGCAACGAAACCTCAACCCAAACGAAGTACCCCGGAGGGGTACAGGCCAGTAGCCCGGGGTGGAGCGAAGCGGAACCCCCGGAATGAGTCCCCCTTCTCGCGCCCCAGCGGGGCGCAGGTTGGTTACTCGCTGACAGTAAACCGAGGATTTCGTTTTGTTCTTTCCGGGCTTCCCCGGATTTCTTTTCCTCCGCCCCGTTTGGGGCGGATAAAACTTTGGGGACAGGTCCGGGGGTTCCGCTTCGCTCCACCCCCGGCGACTATCCCGCGCCCCTACCGGGGCGCTTCTCTGAGAAAAATGTTCACTGTTTGCGTAAATTCTGCAAGATTCCAGTATGGAAACCGTGTTTTTTCCGTATATTCCGTGGTTGAGATTCTGTTGCGTCTTTTTGTGCAATTTACCGGACCGTCCGTCGTTTTTCCGAATCGCTCTCGATGTGATTCTGTTTCTTCGATTATTTCTTGCAACCCGCGTCGCGCACATCCAGCGGCTGGATACCCCGTTCCGCGGCGGGCGATTTCGGGTCAAACTGGACATTCCCCTCTTCGACTCCACGAAGACCGGGGTTGGCGAAGACGTTGCCGTCCGTCGCTTCCACCCGTTTCGTTTCCGCCGTCACGTAATCCTTCAGGATCTCGGACAGGACTTCTCCCTTGGAGCTGAAGAGGATATTGTCCCTGAAACTCTTCTGGGCGGGCAGGTTGGTGAACGTGATCTTGCCCTGGGACGAGAGGATGTTCTGCTCGAAGACATCCTCTTTCGACCGGGGGAAGGTGATCTTCATGTCGCCGTCGGAGACGAAGATGTTCTGGCGGATGGTGTTATTCTGGGCCATGTGACAGTGGAACGGCCAGTTGACGCGGAGCGCGAGGTTCCCCTCGACCCGGCAGTTCTCGCACGTCTCGTCGAGGTAGTAGGCGGAAGCGCCGTAGCCCCCCTGGTCGGTGATGTCGTAGATGAAGTTGCCCTTCAGGGCCGTGTTCTTCCCCCCGAAAACGTAAATCCCCGCGCCATCGTGGAGTTCTTCCATGGCGTGGTGGATGCGGTTGCGTTCGATCACGATATTCTTGCCCCCGCTGTTGATCGCCGTGTAGGGGCAGTGGTGGATTTCGTTGTGGGCAATGACGACGTTCTCGCCTCCCGCGTGCAGGGCAATGGCGCTGGGGTAGAGACGTCCGGTGTGGTGGATCTGGTTGTTGTCGGCCTGGAAGTTCTGGCCGTCCAGGTTCAGTCCGCAGGCGCCGGTGGGACCGACCTCCGAATTCTCCACAATCAGACTTTGAACGGAACCGGCTTTGATTCCCTGCCCGGCCACATTCAGAATCCGAAGGCCGCTCAGGATACCACTTTCGGCGTGTTGGATCTGGATCGCGCCGGGGAAATTGTACGCGCCGAACCCGCCCGATTTCAGGGGCGTGGTGGTCAGAGAAAGGGTCAGGCCTCGGATGATGAGGCTCTTGACGGGTTTCTCACGGGTTCCCTGAATATTGATGAGGGTTTCGAGTGTGGGCGCCAACACCCGGACCTGAGTCATGTCTTCGCCCTCGATGGGCCAGTACACCACCCGCCCGCGGGTCCGGTCCAGGTACCATTGGCCGGGTTTCTTCATCCCCTCGCGGACGTTGGCGATCGAGTATTTCTGCACACCGAACGCGCCCGCCGGGTGACCGGTGGGGGAACTGAAGGTCAGGGTGTGAGTCTGGGGATCGTGGGCCTTAAGGCCGACGGTGGATTCGTCCCACATGTGATAGACGGTGATTTCGGCGTTCCTGATGTCGAGTTCCGCCGGCAGGTCGCCGGGCTTGTAAGTCAGGGTGGTGAGTTCCTCGGGCGTGGGGGGGCGTTTCCACCCGCCGCCGGTGGTGCTCATCCACGGCACGTCGAAGGGGGTCGTGTGTTCGAAAGTCCCCGTTTCCGGAATGCGGGCGCGGGGACGCATCTCGTCGTGGACGACAAGCATCCGGAAATCCCACGTCCCCTGGGCCGCTTCGGGAACGGGAGCGCTCCAGAAGCGGTCATTTTCCTTCTGCCAGCCCTTGAGGACGCGTCCGCCCAGAAAAACGGGGTGGGCACCGCGAGCCGCTTCGATGACCAGTTGCGAGTCACGCGCTTCGAGGTCGAGGGGGGTCTGAAGAAAGTATTCTCCCTCCTGAACGACAATCCGTTTGGGTTTCTCGGAGGGAAGGTTACGCGCCTTGTCGCGCGCGGCGTGAGGGGTGACTACCGGGCCATCGGTCCGATTCGCGTTGGGTTCGGGTTGGAGTCCGGTCCAGGCGTCGTTCCCCTGGGGGGAAAGATAGAAGACGATTTCTTCAGGGGTTTCGGCAGGCGCGGTGATTCCGCTGGAGGAACAGAACAGGGAGACAAATAGAAATAGCGACCCGAGCAGAGGGGCGGTTCTTAGTGAGAGAGGCATGGTGGGAAAGGCCTTTCGTTCAAAAGAAAATGAACCGGGTCAGGTGAGGTATGGCATATTCTTGTTTGCTGCGCCATGGGGCCCGAAAGAAACGGAAAAACAAATCTGCGGGTGTGAGCATAGGGGATTGCGGACGGTTTGACAACCCCAAAGGCCTTTGCCTTTGATTTTTTTACCACCCACTTCAGGGGGAAAACAGGAGGGGGCGCGTGTTTTCTCCTATCGTGAGGGGGTTGTTGTGTTGACAGAACGGGGGGAATCGGGTGAGATAGGCGGGAGAAAGGCCTGTTTACAGGGCGTGTCTTTACAGGAGGGGGAAACCCAGGTGATGGATCAGTCTTGTTCGGTGAAAAAGAGTGCGGAACACGAAAAGTCTTCGGTGGCCCTCAATTCCGTTCTGGCGGCGGTGGGGTTGACCACAATGAAGCTGGTGGTCGGGGTTGCAACGGGGAGTCTGGGTATTCTGGCCGAGGCGGCCCACTCGGGGCTCGATCTGGTGGCGGCCATTGTCACGTGGATCGCCGTGCGGACCGCTTCGCAACCGCCGGACCGCAAGCATCAATATGGCCACGGCAAGGTCGAGAACCTTTCCGCCCTGGTCGAAACCCTGCTGTTGTTGCTGACCTGTGTCTGGATCATTTACGAGGCCGTGCACCGGCTGATAGATAAGAATGTCGCGGTGGATGTGAATTACTGGTCCTTTACGGTCATGATTATCTCGGTCGGGGTGGATATTTCGCGCTCGCGGATGCTTTACCGGGCCGCGAAGAAGCACAACAGCCAGGCGCTGGAAGCCGACGCCCTCCACTTCAGTACCGATATCTGGAGCTCCGCGGTGGTCATTGTCGGCTTGCTTGGGGTTAAACTGAGCGAGATTTCCAATCTGGACCATCTGCGTTATGCCGACTCGGTGGCGGCTTTGCTGGTGGCGCTGATTGTGGTCTATGTCAGCGTGCGTCTGGGAGTGCGGACAATCCATGGGTTGCTCGATGGGGCGCCCGAGGGGGTACAGGAGAAGATCATCGAGGCGGTCGAGGCGATGCCGGAGGTGATAGACTGCCACTCGGTCCGCATCCGGTATTCCGGTCCCCACTTTTTCGTGGATGCCCATGTTTCGCTCGACGGCAAGATGAGCCTGGAGGCCGCGCATGCCATCACGGACCGGATCGAAGAGCGGATCATCGAACTCCTGCCCGGCGGTGACGTGACGGTTCACCCGGAACCCTACACGGTCCATTATGAAAAGGCGCCGGAATCGGACGAGGCTGAGTGAGAGTCTTCCGGTGAAAGCGCGAGGGGAAGGTTGCTGAACCTGAAAACCGCAGTTGGGGCGCCAGCGGCGCGACTCGATCGTAGCCTGGGGCAAGCGCAGCGTCGCCCCAGGGAGGATGTCCCCATTTGGGGAAGGGCTGAAGGCCCG
>Ga0116170_10005515_pt1 | contig 11308 bp, 12 predicted proteins | sample AD_JPNHW1_MetaG_FD_89797 | JGI IMG/M metagenome (GOLD analysis project Ga0116170, IMG submission 89797) | Active sludge microbial communities of municipal wastewater-treating anaerobic digesters from Japan - AD_JPNHW1_MetaG | ecosystem: Engineered > Bioreactor > Anaerobic > Digestate | place... | reverse complement strand
TCCTCCTGTAATCGTGTCTGCTGGATGTCCTCACCGGAGTTCTTCTGTCCATCCTTTGCCACTTCCATCTGATCCATAACCAACCCTTATAAGTGAATTTTACTTATTATCATGTCACAAACGCGATCGATGGTCAAGTCCGATGTATCGATATAGACGGCGTCGGGGGCGATTTTGAGGCTTCCTTCCTTTTTATTACGGTCAACCTCATCGCGCGCGGCAATCGTCTTTTTGATCTCCTCGAGGGAAAGGTTGCTCGTCCCCTGGTCGAAACGCCGCTTCGCGCGCGCCTCGACCGAGGCGTCGAGATAAAACTTATGGTCTGCGTTCGGGAAGACGACCGTCGTCATGTCGCGGCCCTCGCAGACGATGCCGGTTCGTGCGGCAACCGCGCGAATCTTCTCGTTGACGATATGCCTGACCTCGACGATCGAGGAAAGCCGGGCGACGAGCGCCTCGACGGCGTCGGTACGAAGATACTGTTCCACATCTTCTTCGCCTATATAGAGATGGCTATTTCGATAATCGAGGGGAACGGTCGCGGTGAACGCGATAATCGCGCTTTCATCGGTGAGATCGGGCGCGATCGCCCCCGATCCGTCGGCCTTCCCGCCCCGCGCGCGAAGGAGCGCGAGGGTTACGCCGCGGTAAAAACTGCCGGTGTTCATGAAGGTAAGCGAAAGCTTGGCGGCAAGAAGCTTGGCAATGGTGCTTTTTCCGGACCCAGCGGGCCCGTCAATGGCGATAATCATGGTGTTTCCTCGGATATATGCTGTATCTCGTTATTTCCGGACTAAAAGTCCGTCTATTTCCCTCGCGGTAAGCTCGCGATATTCTCCATATTTCAGCTCGCCAAGGGTTACCGGGCCGATTCGCACGCGGATGAGGTTTTTCACCCGCACGCCGAAATGCTCGAGAACCTTGCGTATTTCCCGGTTTTTTCCCTCGATCAAGACGACCCGCATGCGCCGGGACGAAAGCCGCTCGGCTGCCTTGCAGCGAAAATACACGGTATCGATTCGGATGCCCTTCGTAAACGAGGTGATTACCTCGTCGCGAAACGGGAGACTCGCCTCGACGATGTATTCCTTCTCGATTTCCGAGCTCGGATGTCCCACGACCGCGGCAAAGTCGCCATCGTTCGTAAAGATAATCGCCCCGGCTGAGTACATATCGAGCCTGCCGACGTTATAGAGCCGCTCGCCGTAGCGTTCCTTAAGGATATCCGCCGCGACGGGCCGGTTCTTCTCGTCGGAGAGCGAGCAAACGTAGCCTGACGGCTTATTGAGGAGGATGTAGCGCTTTTGCTCCTCGGGCGCGACGCGCTTACCGTCGACGCACACGACGTCGGAAGGCACCACGCGCGAGCCCATGCCGGTGACCGTGCTCCCGTTGACGGTAACGTGGCCCGAAAGGATGATTTCCTCGGCGGCGCGACGCGAGGCGACGCCTGAATGGGCGAGGTATACCTGGAGCCGTATCGAGCCGTCATCCCGCCCCTGAGCGTTCGCGTCGCGCGATGCCGAATCGGCGTTTTCAGACGCTTCCGAGGAAGCGTCGCCTTCTGGTCGTTCGATTCGTTCCATACTAGCGGGCGAGCTCGAAGCGGTCGCTCTCGGTTTCGTCGAGCTTGGGCAGGTCCGCGATGCTATTGAGCCTGAAGAGCTTGAGGAATTCCTTGGTCGTCCCGAACTGCACGGGTTTTCCCGGAATATCCTTCTTTCCCACTTCCTTGACGAGATTGCGCTCGATGAGAAGGCGAATCATGTTGTCGGCCGAAACGCCGCGGATCGCCTCGATCTCGGCACGGGTGATCGGCTGCGAGTACGCGATGATCGAAAGGGTTTCCATAGCCGCGCGCGAGAGCCGGTTGTCGTTTCGCTTGCCGTAGCGGTCCTTGAGGTTTTCCCAAAGCTCCTTTTTCGGACTAAGGGTCCATCCTCCCGATATCTGCACGAGCTCTATTCCGTGATCGTCCCGCGAATAGCGGTCCTTCAATATCTCGATAACCTGCTCGACGACCTCTTTCGAGAGGCCGGAAATGCGCAGCAGGGACGCGTCGTCCACCGGTTCGGTTTCCAAATACAGGATCGCCTCGATCAGCGCCGTTTCCTTTTCCATCTTGTACTCCATAGCATGAACTACCCTTCGACGGTTATTTCCATCTCTTCGACGGAAACCTTTTCCCAGGGCTTTATCTTAATGTCGCCGAACATGCGGTTTTGCCAAACGCTCGCCATCCGGAATTTCACCGCCTCGAGTATGGCCATAAAGGCGCACACGATGTCCATGAGGTTGCCCTTCCGGACGATGAGGTCGGTAAAGAGGCATTCGCCCTTATTCTCGAGAAGCTCGTTCATCAGCGTGATCTTCTCGTTGACGGACACTTCTTCGTAGAGGTCGAGGATCCGCTCCGAGTTATAGCTCGACACGAGGTTCGAGAAGGTCTTCAGGAGGTCCCAGGTATCGACCCGTTCCCAAAGCTCTTCGTCGCCGAACGGCAGGGCGCGCTGGATCTTCTTTCGCTCGAAAACCCACTCGGCCTCGTTTTCCTTCTGCTCCATGAGCTCGGAAAGCTTCTTGTACTTCTGATACTCGATGAGCTTGTCGACGAGTTCCTGCCTCGGGTCGTCGATCTCCTCGTCCTCGCCCGAGATCTCCACGGGCAAAAGGAGCCGACTCTTGATGTAAAGAAGCGTCGCCGCGAGCGCGTAAAAATCCGTCAAGTTCGCGAGATCCGTCGAAACCGCGTAATCGAGATACTCAAGATACTGCTCGGTGATATGCCCGATCGGGATATCGTAGATATTCACCTCGTTTTTCTTTATGAGAAAAAGGAGGAGATCGAGCGGCCCCTCGAAATCGTTGATCTTGAACGTGTTCCCGTCTTCGCGGGAAACCGATACGGTTTCAGTTTCCATATAACGAACCTGCCTTTACGACGCCTTGATCGGGAAGCATTCGAAGCAGCGCCCCGAATCGCTCGCCCGTTACAGGATCGGCAGAATCGGGATGAAGCTCAAGGAGCGGAACGAGCACGAATTGGCGCTCGACCATGCGCTCATGGGGTATCGCGAGATCGGCCTCCCGCACGACGCGCGAACCGAAAAGGACGATGTCGATATCGAGCGAGCGCGGTCCCTTCAGGGTCTCCTTCGCGCGGTTTCGGCCGTGCGCGGCCTCTATCCGGTTGATTTCCCCAAGCAGCGCGCGCGGCGTTCCCGCAAAATCGCCCGATACGGCGATATTGTGAAAGTCCCGCTGCTCGACGCCTCCTTGGGGCTTCGTCACGTAAAGCGATGAAACGCGGAGGTCGCCGAGAATTCTCCCGAGGTCGCTAACCGCGTCCCTGAGCGTCGCGACCGAATCCCCAACGTTTGCCCCAAGCGAAAGGACCACCCGCTCTGCCATGCGGGTAACTTAGAAAAGCCCGCCGTCGGTTTCCTTCTCGGCCACCGATTCGGTCTGCGCCTTCCGGGCCTGGGGCTTCGCCGCGACCGCAGCGGCGGCGACGGCGCCCTTTCCCATCGCGGTGCCCGCGGCGGCCTTAGCCTGCGCGGTTTCTGCCGGAGCGGCCTGCCTGAGCTTCTGCCCGGGGAAAAGCTTCTCGCGAAGCTGCCGCTCGATCTTTGCGCGGAAATCGGGGTTGTTTTCGAGGAAGAGGATCGCGTTCTCGCGGCCCTGCCCGATCTTTTCTTCGCCGACGGAATACCAGGCGCCCTTCTTGTCGATCATCTCGTGCTTGACGGCCGCGTCGAGGAGGCTCGATACGGCCGATATGCCCTTTCCGAAGATCACGTCGAGCTCGACCTTCCTGAACGGGGGCGCGACCTTGTTCTTCACGACCTTCACCCGCACGCGGTTTCCGATCGCGTCGTCCTCGCCCTTGTCGATCGTCTCGATCTTTCTGACCTCGAGGCGCACCGACGCGTAGAACTTTAGCGCGTTACCGCCCGTCGTCGTTTCGGGGTTGCCGAACATGACGCCGATCTTCATGCGGATTTGGTTGATGAACACGATGATGCATTTTGACTTGCCGATTATTCCGGTGAGTTTTCTGAGCGCCTGGCTCATGAGCCGGGCCTGAAGGCCCATGTGGGAATCGCCCATGTCGCCCTCGATTTCGGCCTGCGGGGTGAGCGCGGCGACCGAGTCGACGACGATGATGTCGACCGCTCCCGAGCGGACGAGGCTTTCGGCGATCTCGAGCGCCTGTTCGCCGGTATCGGGCTGGGAAACCCACAACTCGTCTATGTTGACCCCGAGGTTCTTCGCGTACTGGGGGTCGAGCGCGTGCTCCGCGTCGATAAACGCGGCGATTCCGCCCATTTTCTGCGCCTCGGCGATCGCGTGGAGGGCGAGCGTCGTCTTACCCGAGGATTCCGGGCCATACACCTCGATGATGCGCCCGCGCGGATACCCGCCGATCCCGAGCGCCTCGTCGAGGAGGATGCTGCCGGAGGGCACTACCTCAAGGCCGACGACGTCGGCGCCCGTTCCCAGTTTCATGAGCGAGCCCTGTCCGAACTGTTTCTCGATCTGAAGACGGGCAACTTCAAGCGCCTTGAGCTTTTCGCCCATATCAGCGCTCGGATTCATTTCAGTAGTCAACTTTGCCACCTTTCCCTCCCCTTGTGCATTAGATATAGGCGCAATACGAAATCCTGACCGGATTATACCAAAAAAAACCGGAAAAAAATAGCGTGGCGGGGAAAAAGGTTGTATTATTTACCCATGGTACAACCGTTCCTGATCCTTTCGACGCGCTCATGCGTGGCCTACGCGAAAAGGGTCGTCGAGGCGATTAACCGCCATCCGGAGCGAATCCTCTTCCCTGATACGATTGACTATATCGAAGAGCTTACCGTCATGGACTTCGCCGACGGCGAGCTTGAGGTCACCCTGAATAAGTCGGTTCGGGGCAAAACGGTCGTCCTCTTTTCCACGGCGGCGAAGAACGCGCGCGCGATCCCCGGCGAGGAATGCAAGATCGAGCTCTATCACGCGATCGACGTGCTCAGGCGCTCTCAGGCCAAGAGTATCATCGTCTTCGAGCCGTATATCTCCTGCTCCCGGTCCGACCGCACGACGCGGCGCAATTCCGTGGGCCTTTGGGTGCACTACAAGACCATGATCTCCCTCGGCGCGAGTCACCTCATCACCTATCAGCTCCATTCCGACAAGTCGAAGACGATATTCGATCCCTGCCTGTGCGCGGTCGACGACGTCCCCGCAGTCTCGCTCCTCGAGCGGTACCTGTGCGACTCGATCATCCATACCCGCGAAGCACTTGAGACCGAGGTTCGGAACGATTGGCTTTTCTGCTCGGTTGACGCCGGCGGGGAAAAACTCGCAAAGAGCTTCTCGACGGCCTTCGGCACCCAACTCGTCATCGCGCATAAGCAGCGAAACTATCGCGAGGCGAACAGCATCGAATGCATCAACCTTCTTTCGGCCGTGCCGCTCGAGGGTAAATCGATCTGGATCGTGGATGACATGGTCGACACGGGCGGGTCCGTGTACGGCCTCGTGCGCGAGCTAGCCTCGCGTGGCGTCAAGGAGATCAACATACTCGCCGTGCACCCGGTCATGTCGGACCCGGCGCCCGAGCGCCTGCTCGAGCTCAAGGAAGCGGGCTACCTCAACCGGCTCGTCGTGTGCGATACGGTCGACTGCGTCAAGGCGCGGGACAGGCTTCCTTTTATGGAGACGATATCGTCGGCCGATCTGAGCGCGCGCGTCATCCTGACGATCGCGCAGGAACGCCCGATGGCCGACATCATCGACAGCTTCTCGCCCGTCGAGTACCTTCGTTAGGGGTTCACCGGCTTACCGCTCTGGAACACGCCCTTCCCTTTCAGCACGATCTTCCCGTTCTCTTCCGCGACCTTCGCGAGGATCTCAAGCGGCTTATCGGTGTCGACGGATACCGCCTCGTCGAAGTGCGTCGGGACGATTCCCTTGAGGGTCTTCCTCGTGTCGTATCCGACGAGGAAATCGAGGTCCATCGCGTCGCCCGCGACGCGGACGTTGGTCGCCATACCCTTCCACGCGACCCAGCAATCGATATAGAGAAACGGGTCCGCGCTGATCGATTCGTAGGGGTAATTGTCCTTGATCGAGTCGAAACCGGGCTCCTGGAGATAGGTCATGAGCATGCGCGCCTTCTGCTTAATCGGCGCCGAGGCGTTCGAGTAGAGGATACGGTTGATCTCGACCTGCGCCGCGTTATCCCGGTATTCCTGAAAGTACCGCTCCGCGGCGGTGTACGACGCGATGACGCCCTTTTCGGTCAATACATATCGGTAGGACCCGCCCATGTCGAGCGCGTCAGTTTTTTCGCCCGCGGCGAGCGAGAGCGACGAAAGGTCCGCGCGCTCGGTCCCCGACTTGACGGCGCCGGCGAAGCGCGGCCCGGCGAGCCAGGCGAAGAGCGCGAGGCCGCCAAGGAGGGAGAGGGCGATAACCGATACGGGAATCTTTCCGGACCGGGGATGAGGATAAAACCGCGTGATCTTGCCCGTCTCGACGAGGGTTTCGATCGCCTCAGGCTCGCCCTTCTTCCGGATAAAGTCGAGCGATTTCTTCGCGAGCGCGTGGCGAGGCGCGTATTCGAGGGCCTCAAGATAGTACTCGACGGCCTGATGGGTGTCCCCGCGGCGAAGGTACAAGGCGGCCTGCGCGACCAAGAGGTCGGGATCCCGCATGCGAATCTGCCGGGCGCGCTGAAAGTACGAGGTCGCGCCGCCGATGTCCCCGGTATAGAGACAGGAAAGGCCGAGATAATAGTAAAACTGAAAGGAGTCGCGATACTGGATGATCTCCGGCTCAAGGAGGGAGATCACGTCGTTATATCGTTTTCGGAAAAAGGCTCGTTTGGCGCGGGTGAGTACGGTTACTGCCATCTTCGCTGACTATTCTCCGCCCTGCTTGAGCATAAAATCAAGCTCGGCGTTCAGGCGAGTGAGCTCGTCGGTCGAGACCGAATCGGGATTCCGCTCGACGACGGCGATTCTATCGAGTAAATCCTTTATCGCCGCCTCGCGATAGCTTTTATCGGCTAGCCTTGGATCCGCCGGGGTTACCCCCTGCGCGCGAGCGGCACCCTTTGCCTCAAGTGAGCCGCCCTTCGGCCCAAGCGCCCCACCAGGGGCTCCCGCGCTTGATCCGATCAGCATCCTGACGGAAAGCGTCTCGTTCGGGCCAAGGCTCTTTTCTGGCCACACATACAGTATCGCGGAATCATTAATCGAATAAATGGTATTGAATGAACGACCTTCGACGAAATCGGGGTTCCAGGTAAGGGTGTTCAAGCGGTCCCAATTGGCAAGATAGACGGTTTCCGGGGCGGTGACGCCCGATCCCGAGCGAAGGAACATCACGGCAAGCGAGTCTTTTTTCGAGACAATCCAAGCGTCGCCGTCGATTCCGTCGCGAAGCCTCGCTTCAGCGGAGACGCGATTGCGTAAATCGGTGAAAAAATGAATTCCCTCGCTCTCGCCGAGGGTCGTGTCGAAAAGCGCCTTGAGCGCGAACACGCCGTCTTTTCCGGAGGTATTCTCGATGCGGGTATCGATGGCCACGAAGGGATCGCTTCCCCCTTGCGGCGACGCGACGAGGGTAAACTCCTGCTCGACCTGAAAGTCGTCGGTTAGGGTAAAGACGAACTTCGCGCCATCAGTGGTTTCGGTGAACGCGATGGGCTTTCCGGCCTTTTTCGCGAGCTTAAACACCCTGCCATTCGAGAGCACGGAAAACCAGCTGGTCGCCGACGCGTCCCGGTCATCATACAAGGCCTCATAGCGGTTTTTTCCGACATCGGAGAGTTTATAGAGCGTAAACGATCCCGAATCGGGATAGAGGACAAGCTTGATGGCGCCGCGTGCGATCTCGAAGGGTTCTTTTGCGAATAGCGCCCCGGCAAGGACCATTATGAGGAAGAGTATTGGTAGCTTTTTACTCATTTCTTCCCCCCATCGAGAATTTTATCGTACATACTCTGCAGCGACGCCGCCTTATTCCGAAGTGCCTCAAGCGCTTGCCGTTTCTTCTCGGGATCGCTTGAATTGATGTCACTCGGTATCACCGTGTCCCCCGGCCTAACCGGAACCGGTTGCCCCGCCTGCGAAAGCGCCGCGGCGAGTTCCGCGTTCTGCATCTCGAGCTCGGCGATACGGTCCGAAAGCGCGGTGTTCTTCGCCTTTTCGTCGGCAAGTTGCTTTTCAAGCTCGCCGAGCCTCGTATCCTTCATCATGTCGGAGATGCGCTTTTGATAGGCGGTGACGGCCTGCTCGTAGGTTTTGTCCCGCCGCTGGTAATCCTCGATCACGCGCAGGGATTCCTCATGGCTCATCTTGAGGAGCTTGAGGAGATTCTCTTCCTTTCCGGTTTGGTCGATGAGCGCGATGCGGTAGCGGGCGGCCTCGACCTTAACCGATTGCGGGTAGGTATCCCGAACGATGGAGAAGATCGCGCGGGCCTCGTCGAAACGCCCGGACGCGAAAAGGCATTCGCCGGTCCAATAATACGCCGCGGGAACGAGGGCGTGGTTGGGCCAGGTCACGAGAAACTGGTAAAACGTCCGTATCGATTCCTCGTAATTGCCGAGAATGTACTGAATCCGGGCCTTTTGGTAGCGAACGTCGGGAATGCGCGCGTCGTCGGTAAACGAGGCGGTAAAGCGGTCGATATCCCCAAGCGCCGCCCGGTACTCACCGGAGGAAACCTCGGCCATAATGAGCCAATACCAGGGCTCGGCCCCCGCCGACGGCTCGGAGACGGCCTTTCTGAACGAAAGAACGGCGGTTGACCAATCAGAACGGGCATATGCGTCGAGGCCTGAGGAAAGCGGATCCTGGGAAAAAACAAGGAAAGCGGTAAGCAATAGCCCAATAGTGCACAGCGTTTTTTTCATGCTTTTCTCCCCACAAGCGCCTTAAAGGGCAGCAAAAAAATCAAAGTTCGCCGGTAAAGAAGGCGGATCCGGAAACCACCACGTCGGTTCCGGCATCGATAACCAAGGGTAAGGTTTTCTTATTAACGCCACCATCTACAGATACTATATACGAGAAATCGGAATTCTGCTTGATTTTTTTCAGCTCGCGGACCTTTTCAAGGCAGGATTCAATCATTTCCTGACCGCCAAATCCCGGATTTACCGTCATAATGAGCACCAAATCGACAATTGGCAAGAGCTCCGTAATGGCCGAAAGCGGGGTTGAGGGAACGATGCTGATCCCGGCTTTCTTCCCCGCCGCCTTGATTCGCGTAATGAGCCGATGGGCATGGACGCACGCCTCGCTGTGAAAGGTAATCCAATCGGCGCCCGCGGCGATGAACGGATCGACGAGGGAGTCGGGATCAGACACCATGAGATGCACGTCGAAGGGTAACGCGGTAAGCGGGCGAATCGCCCGAACGACGAGCGGCCCGATGGTCATGTTCGGCACGAAGTGCCCGTCCATCACGTCTATATGGATGACGTCCCCGCCCTTCTCCTCTATCTGTCGAATAGAGGCGCCAAGATTTGAAAAATCTGCGCTTAAAATGGACGGAGCCAGTAGAAATGTTTTCTTCATATCGTTTATAGTAGCAAACTCGTTTAAAGCTGTAAATAGAAACCCTTAATTGACTAAACGTCAGGAATGAGTATAATGGTATTAGTATTATGACCACCGAACCTGTTCAAGGATTACTACAGCAAGTCTATGAGTTGCTCAAATCGGGGGAACTTGAACAGGCAAATCGGGAGCTTGCGGGTATTCTTCAGCAGAATCTCGATAACAGCGACGTGATATATGCCCTTACTGGCGTCAATTTCTGGACTGATAAACTGAAAAAAGCCATGAATGCGACGACTGCCTTTGAGCGCGGCGAGTATCTGGTTTCCCAATGGAAGCCGTTTACCCTCTATATAGAGAAACAAGGTCCCGAGTGCGAGCCGTTTCTCTATGCGCTCAAGCAATGCGTGTTTTCCCTTGCCCTTGGGTTTTACCAAACCCTGTATCGCGAGGACGGAACCTCCCGCGACCCCGAAATCTATCGGAAAACGGGGTTGTGCTACAAGGAGCTCGGCGACTATGACCGGGCGCTCCGTCTTCTTGAGCAGGCAAAGGAAGGCGACGATTCCCCGGCGATCCTCGCCGAGCTCGCCGATTGCTATGCCCTCTGCGGGGAGACAAGACTCTCGAAGGTGCTTTTCAGGGAGGCTTTCTTTCAGGGAGCGAGCGAGATCTCGCTGCATTTTCTCGAGTCGGAGATCATACTCAGGCTCGTGAACCAGGTGCACGCGCTCGGCTATACCGGACCCGAGCTTGCCGAATGGATACCGGTGTACGGAGTGCTCTATAGCGTCTTGAACGTGAAAAGGGAGCTTCGCGCGCTCGAATTCGGGAAGCTCAAACAGGCGATTTTCGCGCTCGAGAACGAGCTGCGCGACGCGCCGCCTGAGACGCGAGCCGTTTTGGTCCCGCGGCTTATAAACCATTATTTCTGGTTGATCGACCATTACGTGAACGTGAACGATGATACCGCCAGAATAAACGAAGTATTATTGAAGATAAAACTACTGGATACTGACGTGTACAAACGGTACACTATGTAAACCGTATTGCTAGGAGAAAAGAATATGTCTGAGTCGTTGGTTAAATCTGTCCAGGATATGCTGAATGAAGAAAAGTGGACCCGCGCCACGATCAGTAATTATTCTATCGCGAATTTCAAGGACCTCGACGCGATCATCAGGGAAGCTCAGGCGGCGAAATGCGTCGACGAGATCAAAACCCTTTGCGACGAACACCTTTCGCATACCAAGAACAGCATCATCGCCCTCTATCTTTCGGGGATCAGCGCGCTTTCCAAGCAGCTCCTCGACGATTCGGCGCTCGTAACCCTCATCAACATCTTCATCGACAACCATAAAACCCCCATCGTCGAGCACCTCGCGAACCGCGTCCTTGAGTTCGGCGAATCCAAGTTCGCGCTCCGCACCCTCGCCGACTGCTACAAGGAAAGCAACAACGACGCGCTCTACGACGTCTGGGAACGGCTCGTCAAGATCGATTACGACGAGGCGGACATCACCAAACTCCTCGCGGAGAAGTACGAGAAGGACGGCAACGCGGAGGCCGCGGTCGACTTCTACAAGAAGGCGCTCTACCGCTACATCAACCGCAAGCAGGCCAATTCCGTCAAGGAAATCTGGACCCACCTCGTCGCGCTCATCCCGCAGGAAATCGACTTCTTCTACCACGTGCAGCGCAAGATCTCCAAGATCATGGGCGACGACCGCAGCGCCATGCTCATGCAG
>Ga0116170_10005510_pt1 | contig 11315 bp, 5 predicted proteins | sample AD_JPNHW1_MetaG_FD_89797 | JGI IMG/M metagenome (GOLD analysis project Ga0116170, IMG submission 89797) | Active sludge microbial communities of municipal wastewater-treating anaerobic digesters from Japan - AD_JPNHW1_MetaG | ecosystem: Engineered > Bioreactor > Anaerobic > Digestate | place... | reverse complement strand
CACTACCGATTATGCTTCAGCCAAAATGTTCCTTTCTTCCATCAATACCGAAATGGTTCCAACCCAGGGAACAGCGATTGGTGCAGCAATTGAACTGGCGACCAGTTCGTTTACGCCCAATTCCGAATGCAGCAAAGCCATTGTGATAATCACCGACGGTGAAAACCACGAAGACGATGCCGTTGAAATGGCCAAGAAAGCAAAGGAAAAAGATATTATAGTGCATACCATCGGAATGGGGCTGCCTCAGGGTGGGCCAATTCCGGCAAGCAACGGCTATGGCCAGCAAGATTTTAAACGCGACAAAAGCGGGCAGGTTATCGTTACCAAACTCGATGAAAACATGCTCCAGCAAATAGCTGCAGCCGGAGGCGGAGAATACGTCAGGGCCAACAATACCGAAGCCGGTATCAACAACATCTTTGACGAAATCAATAAAATGGAAAAAACGGAACTCGAATCGAGGGTCTATACCGACTACAACGAGCAATTTTTCTATTTCATTGCAATTGCTTTTGCTTTGTTGCTGATCGAAGTGCTGATCATGGAACGTAAAAGCAAACTCCTACGAAATGTCAGGTTGTTTAAAAGTAAAGAGATTCAATAAGATCTGAGAATTCAAAATGTCTAGTGAATGAACAATTGAGAATTTGATTCTTAAACGAACGATGATGAAAACGAGAATATATCTACTTACTATCCTGTTGCTGATCAGCTCCGTCACGGTGTTTGGGCAGAAAGAGCGGAAATTTATCCGGCAGGGTAACCGATACTACAAAAAAGCAGTCGAAAACAGCGATTCGACCAAAGTTGATTCGCTCAATTTTTCCAAAGCAGAAATCGACTATCGAAAAGCACTCGATAAAAAGCCCGGCGATTTCAAATCGCAGTACAACATTGGCAACGCCTTGTTCAAGCAGAAAAAATGGGCCGAATCGTCTTCTCAATATGAACAGATCATTGAATCTGCCACTACAAAAGAAGACAAAGGAAAAACATGGTTCAACTACGGGAACTCGATGCTGGGACAGAAAAAACTCGACGAAAGCATCGACGCATACAAGAATGCCCTGCGGAACAATCCCAAAGATTTGGAAGCCAAGTATAACCTCGAATTTGCCCGGAAGTTGAAACAACAACAGCAACAACAGCAGAAGCAACAAAATAAAGATCAAAACAAAGACCAAAACAAGGACAACAAAGACCAGAATAAAGATCAGCAAAACAAGGATCAAAATAAAGATCAGAATAAGCAGAACCAGGATCAGAACAAACAGAACCAGGATCAAAACAAACAAAATCAGGATCAAAACAAACAAAATCAGGATCAAAACAAGCAACAGCAACAGCCAAAGATATCACGGCAGAACGCCGAGCAGATGCTGAAAGCATTGCAAAACGACGAACGCCAAACCCAGGAAAAGGTCAAAAAGGCACAGGCAGTAAAAGCCCAGTCCAACCGGCCTGATCAGGATTGGTAGCTGGATGCTCGATACTGGATACTCGATACTGGATACTCGATACTGGATGCTCGATGCTGGATACTCGATACTGCCTGCCCGCCGAAGCATCTGCGAAGGTGGGGATGCTGGATGCCCACCTTCGCTAAAGCTTCGGTGGGCAGGCAGGAAAACGAAAAATTATGATCCGGTTTTTAAAATTTGTGATTTAGTATCTATGATTTGACTTAATTTTGCACGGCTTTTCAAAGCCTTTGGTATACGTAATATTGAAAGGTAATAACAGATAAAACGATGAACCGAAAGTTAGTGTTCTTATTGTTGCTACTATTCGGCCTGAATGGCTGGGCCGATGATGTAAAATTTACCATGTCGGCGCCCGATATTGTTTCGACAGGTGAACAGTTTAGCCTTACCCTCTCGCTCAACGCAGAAGGTGAAGATTTGAAGATGCCCGATCTCCCGAATTTCGATATTCTGATGGGACCAAGCGTTTCCCAAAGCCGGAGTTTCAGTGTCATCAACGGCAAAATGACCCAGTCGGTAAACTTCTCATACACTTACGTATTGAGAGCCCAAAGTGAAGGGACCTTCACCGTTCCGCCGGCTTCGGTCAAATCGGGAAGAAACGTTTACCAGTCGAATTCAGTAACAATTAAAGCCATTAAAGGACGCCAGCCTGCTGCCAGCAGTTCTTCTTCCGGAAATTCCCAGGGAAGTTCTTCGGGTGGATATAGTTCACAGGGAAGTGGCAATGCCCCTACCGGAACGGCATCAAAAGACAACCTTTTCATCCAGTTCGAAACCGACAAAAAAAGTGTCTATAAAGGCGAAATGCTGACCGCTACGTTCAGGTTATACAGCCGCGTCAGTCTTTCGATTGCCGATCAAACCATGCCTTCGTTCGATGGTTTCTGGTCGCAGGATATCGACCTGCCACCAGCCGACCAAACCCGTACCCGCGAAGCCGTCGACGGCATTATTTACAACGTGTATACCCTTCAAAAGAAGATCTTAATTCCACAGCAAACCGGAACACTCTATATCGAACCGGCCGAAATGGTTTTCAATGTACAACAGCGGGTGGCTTCCCAAAGCATCTTTGACGATTTCTTTGGAAGCGTCCAAAACGTAAGGGTACCTGTCAAATCGAACCGCATTGCCATCAACGTAAAGGAATTGCCATCACCTCCAGCCGGATTTAAAGGAGCGGTCGGTCATTTCTCCCTTACCTCAACGATGGACAAAAACAATATCAAATCGAACGAAGCGATTACCATTAAAACCAAAATCAGTGGCTCCGGTAACCTGAAACACATCACTCCGATTAATTTCAGTTTCCCGGCCGATTTCGAAGTGTACGACCCAAAAACCGAATACAACTTCAAAGCAAGCGAATCGGGCATTAGTGGTTCTACCGATTTTGAACAAGTGGTTATTCCCCGTTTTGCCGGCGATTTCACCATTCCATCCGAAAACTTTGTTTACTTCGACCCTTCGACCCAGAGCTACAAAACACTCTCGACCGAAGAGTTCCGGATCCATGTTGAAAAAGGTTCCGACGAACAAAATAAAACCGTGGTCAGCTCCATGTCGAAACAAGATGTGAAATACCTTGGGAAAGATATTCACTTCATTAAAAACCAAGGAAGCAAACTAAAACCAAAGAATTCTTTTTTCTTTGGAAGCTTCATGTTCTTCCTCACTTATCTGGCGGCAATGTTAGCTTTTGCATTCCTGGTATTCTTCCAGCAAAAGAAGATCCGCGAAAATGCCGATATTGCCCTGATGCGCAACCGCAAAGCCAGCAAAATTGCCAGCGAACGGTTAAAAGCCGCAGCCAATTGTGTAAAAACCAACAACAAAGAAGAGTTCTTTGATTCGGTAATGCGTGCTTTCTGGGGTTATTTGAGCGACAAACTAACCTTGCCGGTTTCGGAACTCAACCGTGACAATGCAAGAGCAACCCTCACCCGTTTCAATGTAGACGGTTCAACCATCGAAGAATTCATGTCACTGATCGATACCTGCGAAATGGCACGCTTTGCTCCAACAGCCGTCAATGAACCAATCAACGAGCTTTATGTGAAAGCCGAAAATCTGATGTCATCTTTGGAAAAACAAATTCGTAAAAAAGCATGATCATGAAGAAACTGTTCATTATACTTTTCATCCTTTGCGGGACTCTAATTGCGAATGCCCAGCCCGAACAATTATTGAAGCAGGCGAACAACTATTACACCGCCAACGATTTTGACAAAGCCATCAAAGCGTACGAAAGCATCCTTGGCCAGGGGTTAGAGTCGTCGGAACTCTACTTCAATCTGGGAAATGCCTGCTACAAAAAGGGGGAACTCACCAAAGCCATTTTGTATTACGAACGGGCCAAACAGCTCGCTCCCAACGATGACGATATTCAATTCAACCTTGAGCTGGCAAACCAGTTTGTTGTCGATAAAATTGTTCCGCTTCCGCGTCCCTTTTTTGTGAAATGGGGGCAGTCGATCCTGAACATGTTCTCATCGAACGGGTGGGCAACCATCAGTATTCTCACCTTTGTGGTGATGCTGGTTTTTGCCGGACTTTTTGTTTTTGCCCGTACCACCTCCCTGAAAAAGCTCTCTTTTGCGCTGGGAATTTTCGTACTGGCCATTTCGCTGCTAGCCTTTGTCCTTGCAGGAAAACAGAAAGCAAAACTCGCCCGTCACAACCATGCCATCATCTTCTCAACCACCGTTACCGTAAAATCCTCACCCGATGAAAGCGGTACCGATCTGTTTGTGATCCACGAAGGGGTAAAAGTTGAAATCAAAGAAGAGCTTGGCAGCTGGGCCAATATCAAACTGGAAGATGGCAATGCCGGCTGGGTTAAAAAGGGAACATTCGAAAAAATATAACTCAATATATAAATTAGTAAGAGACTGTCTAAAATGATTAGATAGTCTCCCTTTTATGCCATAAAAGTTTATTATGACATTAAAATTCAGTATTTTAATGTCACAAATAAGACTTATGGCAGCAACATTTATCAAGGAGTCAACAGGTACTCAACCAAGCCTTCTCCCGGAGAATATTTTGGAGCGGATAGCGCCGAACCATCCTGTCAGGTTGGTAAACGAAGTGGTTGACAATTTGGACATCACCAGCATTATCAAAAAACACAAAGGGGGCGGGGCCAGCAGCTTCCATCCCAGAATGATGGTCAAAGTATTGTTTTATAGTTATTTGTGCAATGTGTATTCTTGCCGGAAGATCGAACGGGCGCTTCAGAAGAACATCCCTTTCATTGGCTGTCAGGGGCTCCACCCGGACTTCCGTACCATCAACTACTTTACAACTATTTTCACAAAGAGCAGAAACGTTCATTCAAAAATAACATCTTTCTGCCCCAGAACCTGTACTATAATAAGGAAGAAGATTATTTTGTGTGCCCGATGGGTCAGCACATGGTAAATATAAAAGAAGGCAAGAGGGTTTCGGAAAATGGTTACGAGTCCCTTTTCTGTTACTATCAGGCAAAACGCTGCCAGGGGTGCCCCTATTTAAACCAGCACCATAAAGCACAATGGGACAAGGCGATAGAAATAAACCACCGGTTGAACGAGCTCAAGCAAAAAGCGTAAGAACGCCTCCTGTGTGAAACCGGGTTATACCACAGGAGCAAGAGGCCAATAGAACCCGAAGCGGCGTTTGGGCAGTTGAAATCGAACAACAAATTTGGCAGGTACACATTGTGGGGATTGGTAAAAGCCGAAATAGAATTTGGGTTGATGGTGATTGGCCACAATTTGAGGAAATTGGCCGTAAAAGCTGTCCCTTTTTCCGGGATTGTGCATTTTCACCAACCGTCAGGGACAATTTTGGACCAATTTGAAACATTGTTTCGTTTTCCTCAATGCACACTTGTCGAATTACATATAGAAGGCAAAGAAAGAACCCCTTTCAAAAATGCAGCGTAAAAAAAGAGGCTGCCTTTTTAGAAAGCCCCATTTTTCTTTTTGGTTTACACCTTCGTTTAGGCAAACTTTCTTTTGATTGCATCGAAACAGAAGGTTAAGAAACAGCCACTAACGCATGTTGGTCAGTAGAATCCTTCGATTAAGCTCTCGGATCTGAAGCCCCCTAAGTATTGAATTAAAGGGTTCCTTCTTACCGAGAGAATCCACCACGTCATCTTCAATTTCAATTAGTCACGGTAATAAACGCCATCCCTGTTTGCTATAACTCAACCGTTGCTTTCGCATCTACGACTAAAAAAATTAAAATCAATAAACAATTTATCGCTAAAAAATTTTCTCTCCTGGTCACAACCCGTAAACGATGGAAAGATTATACATTACAAAAAATTCCAATAAAGCTCCTCCTCTTTTTTCAACGATCAGTTGTTATTGAAATAATTAATTAATTTTGCTCAAAGAGAGGAGATGTTCATTTTATGCAGTATAAGAAACGACATATCAACATAATAACCAATTTCAACCATAAGATTTTTTTTTCATTGCAATGTCAGGTTAAAAAATTTGCATTTATTCTTCTTTTGTCTGTTTTATCCATATCGGTTCAGTCTTCGGACACGAAATTCTACAATATCAATTCATTATATGGCATATCCATACGTGAAGCCGCTTCGGTATGCATGGACGACAATGGATTTATCTGGGCATCCTCCAAAACCGGAATTCTGAGACTCACCGAAGACGATTATCACCTTTACCAGCTTCCTTACGAAACAGCCAATATCATCAACGTTAAATTGGTTTATCACTCACCTGATCTCTTAGCGTATACCAACAACGGACAGATTTTTTTATATGATGCAATAAGCGACCGGTTTAAGCTGGCAATCAATCTTAGTAAAGAATTAAAAAACAATTATCTCGGAATAAGCTCTGTTCTCATTGAAGACAACAACAGATGGTGGTTTAGCACTTCCTGGGGTCTTTTTAAATACGAAAAAGGCCAGCTAACGATTGTCAACAATCTGAATATGTACATCAGCAAAATTGAATGGTACAACAACCACCAATTCTTTGTTGCGGCAGGAAGCAATATCTCCATTTTTGACACACAGACGCAACAGCTTACCCCCCTCTATACGACCGACATACAAGGCTTTGAAGTCAACGAATTTTATTTCGACCAAACAAAAGAACAACTCTGGATGGGAACACGGTCGAATGGTTTATTTCATTACGATTTCAAAACGAAGACATTCAAAGGTCTAACAATAAGCGCCTTCCCAAAACAACCCATTCTGTCTATCGAAGCCAATTCCGATCACTCATTGCTTATCGGTATTGATGGGCAAGGAATTTGGGAAATTGACAAAAGGGGTGAACGGGTATTGAACATTTTTAAAGAAAACAGCGACAACCCTTCTTCTCTCAGAGGAAATGGTGTCTACGATATTTTCTGTGATCACAAAAACCGGGTATGGATATGCACCTATAGTGGAGGCGTATCCTATTACGAACAGGCATCTCCTTTGGTAACTCAGCTCACCCACTCCATAAATGGCACCAATTCATTGATAGACAACGACGTAAACTGCATTATTGAAGACCACAAAGGAAACATTTGGTTTGCCACAAACAACGGAATCAGTTGCTGGAATGTGTCGGCAAACCACTGGCAAAGCTTCTACAACAACAAACAGGAACAGGCTCAGGTATTTCTCACCTTATGCGAAGACGATCAGGGAAGAATTTGGGCAGGCAGTTACTCTTCAGGCGTTTACATACTGGATGAAAACAGCGGAAGGAAATTGGCTCACTATTCCTCTCAGGAAAAAAACTCCCCTTTTGTCAACGATTTTGTATTTGACATTTATAAGGATCGTCATGGGAATATATGGATTGGTGGAGTGAATGCCGAAATTATTTGCTATCAGCCTCTCGAAAATAAATTTGAAAAATTCTCCTATCAACCGCTGAATGCATTTGGTGAGCTCAATTCCAGGGAGATGTTGCTGGGATGTACGTATGGATTATGCCTATTGGATAATCAGACAAAACAAACAAAAGTTCTGATTGAAAGCCTGGTCCATGATATTTTAGTCCTAGACGGGATTATATGGGTTGGCACCAGTGGCGACGGGCTCATACGTTATGATACAAAAAGTGGTAAAACCGAAAAATATACGACCGAATCGGGGTTACCATCCAACTTTGTAAACAGCATTACCTATGCCGATGGCTACTTATGGGCTGGAACGGAAAACGGGCTATGCCGGTTTGATCCAAAAGACAAAAGTGTTCTCATCTTTTCATCCATTTTATCGCTGTCTCGCTCTTCGTTTAACCGCAATAGCCATTTCAAACTTAGAAACGGACAGCTTGCCTGGGGCACCAACAACGGAGCCATGCTGTTCAACCCCAAAACCATTCAGCAAATCCAATCAAAAGGGAAAATATTCTTTCAGGATTTAACGATTTCGGGCCGTTCCATTCGCGACTACACAACATTCAAACTTAACAACCCCCTGGATAGTCTGAAAAAAATCACCTTAAAACACGACCAAAACACCATTCTGCTTGAACTATTGCCCATTGGTACTGCTGCCGGTGCAAAGTTCTCCTGGAAAATGGAAGGGGTGGATGAGGAATGGAGCCAGCCATCCAATCTCCGAACAATCTCTTATACCAATATTCCGAGCAAAGATCTTTCGCTAAAGATCAGGATGTATGATAGTTCAATGTCGCAAATAATCTCGGAGCGCACCCTCCAATTAAGAATGATTCCACCGTTTTGGAAAACATGGTGGTTTATGACCCTGTCATTCCTGATCATATCATGCATAATCTATTTGTATCTATGGTATTATATTAATCGGCTAAAGCAACTCCATTCCGAAGAAAAAATCCGTTTTTTTGCCAAAACGGCACACGATATACGAACCTCTCTTACCCTAATTAACGCCCCAATCGAGGAATTAAACAAAGAACAAAAGCTCACCGAACAAGGACAATATTACCTTCATATAGCAGGCGAACAAACCAAAAGGCTCGCATCAATTTCCTCACAGATACTTGATTTTCAAAAACTTGACTCCGGAAAAGGACAGTTATCGCTCCAAATGGTCGATATTGTGAAACTTATATCTCACCGGATCCTGATGTTTGAATCGTTTGCAAAAAGCAAGGATATTGAACTTTCATTTACCTCCAATCTACCGTTTTATCGTTCAGCGATAGATGAACTGATGATGGAGAAGGTCGTCGACAACCTGATATCCAATGCCGTTAAATATTCCCATCCCAAACATCAGGTTCAAATTACATTAAAATGCAACAAAAACGAATGGGTTCTTGAGGTAACCGACCAGGGAATTGGGATAAGCAAAAAGGCACAACAACAACTTTTCAGGGAATTCTATCGTGGCGAAAATGCGGTAAATTCGAAAATTGTTGGTTCCGGTATTGGACTCATGCTGGTAAAAAACTATGTAAAGATACATGGCGGGGAGATCAGTTGCTCCAGCCAGGAAAATGCAGGTTCAACCTTCCAAATCGTTATTCCCTACAAAGAAATTGCGGATGTACCAACATCAGAAAAAACAGCCAGGACAGTTTCTCAGAACGCCGACCGAAGGGAGATGGAAATTCCACAACGGGAATACCAGCAGGGGGAAATGAGTATTCTGATAGTAGAAGACAACGACGACCTCCGTAATTTTATGTTTTGCTCACTCAGCAACGACTTCCATGTTTTTACCGCTCCTGATGGCATAACAGCCTGGGAAACCATCCAAAACCAGATCCCCGATTTGGTCGTTTCGGATGTGATGATGCCCAACATGGATGGTTTTGAACTTTGCCAACGTATTAAGTCTACGTTTAACACATCGCATATCCCGGTTATTTTGCTGACCGCGCTTTCCGAAAAAGCAGAACAACTTCACGGACTGGGATTAGGCGCCGACGATTACCTGACCAAGCCTTTCGACATGTCGCTGCTTTCTGTACGAATAAAAAGCATCATCAAAAACCGTGAAGCAGTTCGAAAGAAAATGCAGAAACTACCTTCCGAAAACAACAATGAGCCTATCTTAGCCAACAAGCTGAATGATAAGTTCATTAAAAAAGCAATGGAAGTGGTTCAATCGAATATCTCGAATTCAGAATTCGATAAAGATGAATTTGCCTCTGCAATGAATGTAAGTACCTCCCTGCTCTACAAAAAAATTAAGGCCCTTACCGATCAATCACCTACCGATTATATTAAAACAATCAGGCTCAACCATGCTTTAGAATTGTTACAAACCCGGAGGTATACGGTTACCGAAGTAAGTGAACTCTGTGGCTTTACCAGTGTCGGATATTTCAGCACCGTATTCAAAAAACACTTTGGCCAATCTCCTACTGAAATAAACGATTAAGTACGTTCGTTTCTCTTTTTTTAAGGCCTTAATTTCCCGCTCTCCGCAAGAAATCACACACAACACTATTTATCAATTTATTACAAACAGATCATCAAAAAAAACGCTTATACTACTCACTATTTTTAAAACCAACATTCCCTTTTTTACAAAAAAGTTTCAAAATCAACAGCATTTGTTTCAATGGCAAGCAACACAATTATCCAATTTCAGAAATTGAATATCTAAATTTAAAAACCTTCCTGAAACTTCATCCCTACCTTTGTTTCCGTTAATAAACATCGGCCAAAATGATGATGAACCCCATTAACAATGGTTGATTATTTTAGGAAGAGATTGAAACTTACAATTTATCAACAGATAGATTCATAGTTTAAGGTGATTAGTTATTAGTTAGTAAACAGGCGAACGATTTTCTTAAATGAAAGTTCGCCTTTTTTTTATGCAAAAAACAGAAGACCCGTAAACTTAAGATAGATGCTCCTATTGATTCTCCACCCATAAACACCATAAGATGAAGGCAAAAAAAGACATTCCCATTACACAACAATTATCCAAAATCAGAAATGATATATCTATTTTTAAAACTTAGCCCAAACGGTAAAGCATATATTTACAGATAACTAAACAAAACAAAATGAAAGGAATAAAGATTGTCGCAATCCTGTTATTTCTTGCTGCTTTCTCGGCAAAAGCACAGGAGAAAATCGAACTTTATGAAGGTACAATTCCGGGTTCAATGAAATCGACTGTCAAAGAATCCTATTCTTCCGGAATGTATCGAGGCGTAATCCAACCAACCCTCGAATTATTTCTTCCTGAAAAAGGAAATGCGACTGGAGCTGCCGTTATTATATGCCCGGGTGGCGGGTATAGCGTAGTTGTTTACGACGGAGAAGGGGTAACAACGGCTAAAGAATTTGCCAAAAACGGAGTAGCGGCTTTTGTATTAAAATACCGACTCCCCGATGATTCAATCATGACCGATAAAAAATATGGCCCGCTGCAGGATGCCCAAAAAGCCATTCAACTGGTTAGAGAGAATGCAACAAAATGGGGAATTGATGTAAAAAAGGTTGGAATTATGGGCTTTTCTGCTGGCGGGCATTTGGCTTCTACCGAAGCAACCCACTTTAAAAATCCACGCATCGAAAACATCAACAATACCAACCTTCGTCCCGATTTTCAGATACTCGTTTATCCGGTAACAAGTATGCAGGATAACTTGACCCATCGCGATTCGAGAACTCAATTATTGGGGAAAAATCCATCCAAGGAGGATATTGATCAATTTTCGAACGAACTACAAATCGACGACGTCACACCTCCAGCCTATATTACCCATGCCGCCGACGACAAACTGGTGGATGTGGATAACAGCATCCTATACTTTGAAGCATTGCGGCATCACAACGTACCTGTCGAAATGCACATCTACCCCAAAGGCGGGCATGGCTTTGTTTTTAGACATCCGGGCT
>Ga0116170_10005509_pt1 | contig 11317 bp, 8 predicted proteins | sample AD_JPNHW1_MetaG_FD_89797 | JGI IMG/M metagenome (GOLD analysis project Ga0116170, IMG submission 89797) | Active sludge microbial communities of municipal wastewater-treating anaerobic digesters from Japan - AD_JPNHW1_MetaG | ecosystem: Engineered > Bioreactor > Anaerobic > Digestate | place... | reverse complement strand
GCGGTTGGTCATATTGACCACCTCGATCACGTCGATCTGCTTGGAAAGCTGCTGCGTCACCTGCGTGATGACGTGGGCGTCGCGCGGCACGACGATCGTCATTTTCGACACCGTCGGGTCGGCTGTGGGCCCGACGTTCAGGGTTTCGATGTTGTAGCCGCGGCCCGAGATCAGGCCCACGATGCGGGCGAGCACGCCGGGCTGGTTCTCCACGAGACAGTTGATGATGTGTTTCATAGTATTCACCTTCTCATAAAACAACGCGCGGACAGGCGTCGGGGCTACACGGTACGGTTGATCATCTCCGCCACGTGCGCGCACGGCGGGATCATGGGGAACACGTTGGCTTCGGGCGACACGATGCACTCGATCACCCACGTCTTGCGGCTCTCGAAAGCCTCGGTCAGCGCGGGAGCCACCTCCTCGGGCCTGGAAATGCGCCGCGCGGACGCGCCGTGCGCCTCGGCCATCTTCACGAAGTCCGGCAGATAGACCGGCGCCTCCGGGACGTGCTCGTTGGGAGCCCTCCCGTGCTGGCTCAGCATCACGCCCGCATAGCGTTTGCCGTAGAAGAGCTCCTGCCACTGGCGCACCATGCCGAGGTACCCGTTGTTGAGGATCACGACCACGACCGGCACGCGGTGCTCCACGGCGACCACCAGCTCCTGGAAGTTCATCTGGACGCCGCCATCGCCCGTGACGCACACCACCAGCTCGTCTTTCCGCCCCAACTGCACGCCGATGGAGGCCGGCAGGCCGAAGCCCATCGTCCCCAGCCCACCCGAGGAAATGAAGCTGCGCGGCCGGGTGTAGCGGAAGAACTGGGTGGCCCACATCTGGTTCTGACCCACATCGGTCGTGATGAGGGCCTTCCCCTTGCTGACCGCGTAAATCTGCTCGATCACGTACTGCGGCATGAGCACGTCGTCGCGTTCCGGATAAGCGAACGGGAAGCGCTGCTTCCAGCGGTTCACCTGCTCGATCCACTCGGCGTGGCTGGCCGGCTTCACGAACGGCAACACGGCTTCCAGCACCGGCTTCACGTAGCCCTGCACGCCCAGATCGGCCCGCACGCTCTTGCCGATCGACGAGCGGTCGATATCGATATGGACGATCGTGGCCTTGCTCGCGAACGCCGAGATCTTGCCGGTCACCCGGTCGTCGAACCGCGCGCCCGCCGCAATCAGCAGGTCGCAGTGGTCCACCGCGTAGTTGGCAGCCACGCTCCCGTGCATGCCCAGCATCCGCAGCGCGAGCGGATCGTCTTCCGGGAACGCCCCCAGCCCCATCAGCGTGGTGCACACCGGGATGTTGGCCTTGTGCGCCAGCTCCGTCAGCACCTCCGACGCGTCGCCGCTGATGGCGCCGCCGCCCACGTAGAGCAGGGGCTGCGACGCGCGGTTGATGAGGTCGGCGAACTGCGCGATCTCCGCCGGATTGATCGCCACGTCCGGATGGTAGGCGCGCATCGAGATCGTTTCCGGCGGCCGCGAGGCGGTCTTTTGCTTCTGGACGTTCTTGGGGATGTCGATCACCACCGGGCCAGGCTTGCCCGTGGTCGCGATGTAGAACGCCTTGGCGATGATGTCGGGCAACTCGTCCGCGTCGCGAACCAGGAAATTGTGCTTGGTCACCGGTCGCGTGATGCCGACCACGTCGGCTTCCTGGAACGCGTCGTTGCCGATCATGTTCAGCGCCACCTGGCCGGTGATGCACACCAGCGGGATGCCATCCATATAGGCGGTGGCCAGGCCGGTCACCGTGTTGGTCGCGCCCGGTCCGGAGGTCACCAGGCAGCACCCCGCCTTGCCCGTGGCGCGCGCGTAGCCGTCGGCCATGTGGACCGCGCCCTGCTCGTGCCGCGAGAGGACGAAATTGAAAGGGGCATCGTAGAGGCAGTTGAAGATGTCCAAGACCGCGCCGCCCGGATACCCGAAAAGGACCTCGCACCCCGCCTTGACCAGGCCGTCGATGACGCACTGCGCGCCGGTCTTGAGATGTTGCGCCGAATCCGTAGCCGTGTCCACTGCTGCCTTGTCTTTCATGATTACCTCGTTCGTCTGTACCCTGAATAACGCAAAAACCCGCCGAGTTGTGCAACCGGCGGGTTTCTGTTCTATACCTGAAATCACATGATGACTTGATCCATCAGGAGCCCGCCTGGCACGCCGCTGAAAACAATACGGGCGTAACCCGCTCGATAACGAGGAGGCTGCTCTTGACAATCAGAATGTCCTGATGCGAACTCATGTTTCGATTTTTAAAATACTCGGAAAACGCCAGGCTGTCAACCATGGCGCTCGGGAAATCATCTACTTTTGCCGCCCCCATTGCTGATCGAGCTGCTCGTAGATCGGCGGGAAAACCCGGTGCGGCATGCCAATGCCGTGGCTGATCGCCTTGTCCTTCACGCGCAGGGCGTTGTAGGCCGAATACACGGCGCAGGGCGGGCACGTCTCGTCGATGAAGCCGACCGACACCCGCACGGGACACGTGATGCGGGGCGCGAAATGGACGCCGTCAAAATAGGGAGCGACTTTCACCGCCGCCTCTTTGTCCTGAGCCCGCATGTTCTCGATCAGCTTGGGCCACCCCGAATCGCGTCCCTTGCGGTACCCAAGCAGGTCCGTGATGGCGGGCACGTGCATCACCCCTTTCGTGAAGTTCTTGTTCAGGCCGCACAGGATGAACCCGAAGCCGCCGCCCTGGCTCGTCCCCGTGTAGCAGAAGCGCGTTTTGTCCACGTCCGGACGCGCCGCCAGCCAGTTCACCCCGCGGTTGATGCCGAGCATGACGCGATAGTAGAAATAGGTCTCGCGGCTGGCCGCGCCGGCCAGGCAGTAGCGCTGCACGCCGTATTGCTCCTGCACGCGCTTGTCCTGCTCGGCATAGAGCTTCTTCTGCGCCTCGGCATCCGCCGCCGGCTCGAACGGGTGGACGTTCATCACCAGATGGATGAAGCCGCGGTCCGCCATGCCCGCGCTGGGCCCCACCACCCCCGGCCCGGCCCCCGGCACATTGACTTCCACCGGGAAAGGCCCCGCGCCCTTGGGCACGCTGAGGAACCCGTACACGCGCTGGCCGTCGAACGTCGCGAAGCTCACACGGAAGCACTCGTGCTTGTCGTTGCACCATTTCTCCACGCGCTCCACGCGGGGATCGAGCGGCACTTCGGACTCAAGCTTCTTGATGGCCGCGTCCCAGAACGCGTCGAAATCCGCGGGCCGCTCAGAGCCCGCCCCGATCTTTTCCGGCTCGTACGCCGCGCCCGCGAGCCCCTTGTAGTCCTTGTCGAGCTTCACGGTCGCCGTGCATTTCAGGAACCCCGGCTCGCGCAGCGTCCCGGTGCTCGTCACGGGGTTGGCTTTCGACAGATCGAACGTGGCGCCGGCCACTTGCTGCGTTCCGAAATTCGTCAGCGTCACGCGCAGCTGCCCCTCTTTTACCGGCTGGTTATCCTTGCCCAACACCCGAATGGAGAACGCGGCGGGTTCGCCGCAGGCGTAGACGTACGACTCGCGGTCCGCTGTGATCTCCACCGACTGCGCCAGCGCCAACAGCGGCAGCGCCCATATCCCCGGCAACATGACCTTCTTCATCTGCTTGTCCTTCTCCCCGTTTAGCGGCGGCCATCCGGCCACCTTAGTTACCCGACTGCGCCAATGCGAACCCGACCTGACAGGAAACGCTGAATTGGTCGCCCTCCGCGCGCAACAGCGCCACGCCTTCGCGCTCCGCCACCTCCAGCATGTCCGCTGGGATATCGCGATGGTGGGCCACCAGAATGGCCGGCGCGCCGACGAGCGTGCAAACCGCCACCGTGTTCTTGTGGTTCTGAACCGTGATGAGCAGCGCGCCCTCCGGGCAGTGCGCCATCACATCGCTGAGCAAGTCCGAGGTGTACGCGCCGGTCACCTCCGCCTCGGCGTCAGGCACCTTCACGGCCTCGAACCCGCAACACGCGATCAGCTCCCGAAGTTTCATATTCCCCCCGTTCCCCTGTCCAGAGGAGCGCGCGCCCCTGCTCACCGCGCAACCGCATCGATCACATACACCTGCCGCGACCCCTCGTGCACCGAATTGAAGGCCAGCATCTTCCCGTCCGGACGCCAGCGCGGGTGCAGATCGCAACGCGAATACTGCTCGCGGTACACCTCCGGAACGAAGAAGGTGCCCAGCGGCAGCACGGCCTGGTCCGCCATGCGCAGCACCATCAGCTTGCGCTCGCCGAGCTTGTCGGGATAGGTGTCGGTCGCCATCCACCGGCCGTCGGCCGAGAAGACGCCGTGCCCGTCGAAGTCCAGCAGCCCCTTGCCGAGGCGCGTGTAGTCGTCCTTGCCCGGCGTGAAGAACACGTGGCTCCAAACCGTCGCCTGGTAGTTCGCGGTCACCACCATGCGCTCGCCGTCCAGCCAGTTGAAGTGCGACCCGCCCCACCCGTCCGGGAAGCAGCGCCGCACGTGGCCGCCGTCGCGGTCGCAGACGAACGCCGTGGTCTGCCACTGCCGCACCACCTTCTGGCCCGACAGGTTTTCGACCGAGCGGGCCAGCCAGAAGATCTGTTTGCCGTCGCGGCTGAAGACCGTGTGGCAGAAGTAGGCCAGGGCTTTGGTATCCTTGACCGCCGGCATCCGGTCGCGCACCGAGTCGATGGTCACGATCAGGCGCGCCTCGCCGCTCTCGAGGTTCACCAGCCAAAGCCCGTCGTCCTTGGGCCAGGTCACGTCGACGCGCGCGTCCTGGCCGTTGCCGCCGTAGCCGTAGTCGGGGCGCGTGAGGCGCAGCCGCGCGTAGTTGATGCTGACCGCCCACTTGCCGTCGGCCGTGACCGCGCTGACCGGATACGGCACGATCCGCTTCGCCTTCGACGCCGTGTCGAAGACCACGGACACGAACTTGCCGTCCACGCGGTCGTTGTAGATGAACTGCGTCTGCGGCGCGGTGCCCAGCCAGTGCGCCATCGTCGCCTCCTGGAAATTCCAGCAGCGCGTCTCCGTCAGCGGGATGAAGCGGTTGCTGTCCTGGAAGTCCACCACCCCGAGCGTGGCCACGTCGTTCTCAGTCGGCAGCCGCCCCTTGACGTCCGTCTCCAGCACCGTCGCGTAGCGCCCGTCCGCGCTCCACGCGTTGATGGCGTAGTAGCTCGCGAACAGGTGGTCCTTCGGCCCGGACGTGACCGCCCGCGGCGCCGAGAACGCCGGAAACTCCGCCGCCACCCCGCTGCACGCCGCCAGCGCCAGCACTGAACACATTCTGAATTTCATCTTTTCCCCCAATCTAACGTTCAACATTCACCGTCCGAGGCTCAACTCTCCCGTCAAGGGATCCCCGCTGAAAGTCGAGCGCCCTTTTCACGCCTATTCGATCACCACGTCCGCCGCCACCGGGAAGTGGTCCGACGGATAGAGCCGGTTTTCGGAATCGTTGAGCGTCATGTGGGAGCGCACCTCGATGCCGGCGGAGACAAAGATGTAGTCGATGGGCTGCCCCTCGGGGTGCTCCGCGAACTTGAACCCCGAGAACGTCTTGATCGGGCCGGCGTGCGGCGTGCGCGAGAGGTCGAAGCTGTCGCGCAGGTTGGTCCGGGCCACGGCGTACGGGCCGCCCTCGGACTGAGGGTCTTTGGGCCCCGCGTTCTTGAAGTCCGCGAGCACGGCCGCCGCGTCGACGGGGCGCTGATCCGGCGTGGCGTTCATGTCGCCCGTCAGGAACACGGGGCGGCCCTGCGCATACCGGGCCATGCGGCTCAGGATCAGCTTCATGCCGTTCTTCCGGGCCTCCTGGCTCAGGTGGTCGAGATGCGTGTTGAAGTAGACGAACGCCTTGCCGGACCGGCGGTCCTTGATGTCGGCCCACGTGCAGACGCGCGTGCAGGCCGTGTTCCACGATTTCGAGCCCGGCACCTCCGGCGTCTCGGAGAGCCAGAACGTGCCGCTCTCCACCACCTCGAACCGGTTGGTCCGATAGAAGATGCAGGACGCCTCGCCCTTCTGCTGGCCGTCGTCGCGGCACGCGCCGACGAAGGCCCACCCCTCCATCTGCAGCAGGTCCTGGATCTGCGGCCACGTCGCCTCCTGCAGCCCCAGCAGGTCGAAGCCGTGCTTCTGGATGAGGGCCCGGCACTTCGGCGCCCGCTCCGCCCAGGAGTTCGGCGTCTTGTCGGCGGGGATGCGGATGTTGAAGGTCGCCAGGCGGAACGGCGCGCCCGCGCCCAGCTCCAGCAGGCCCGCGTCGAAGTACTGCCCGCCGATGGTCTGCCGCACCTCCGCCGCCAGCACGTTCCGCCCGGGCTTGAGCGCCTGGCGGCCCGCGTCCGACACCGGCGCGACAGCGTACGCCGTGGTGTAGCCGGCGAGCCGCGCCGCCTCCGCCCCGTTGAGGTAGACCGCCGCGTCCTCGTCGTGGTGGATCGAGAGCGCCACGCGCGCGGGGATCTCCGGCGGCAGCTCGAAGGCGCGCCGCACCCACAGGTCCGGCGTCGCCCACGGGGTCGCCACCTGGCCGCCCGGCGGGTTGCCGGCGCCGAAGCCCGCCGCGCCCGTCTGCCAGCCGCTGTCGTCGAACTCCGGCCGCTGCCAGCCCTCGGCCGGCCGCTGCGTGGTGTAGCGCCAGACGATCTCCTTCGCGGTCCGCCCCTCGGGCACGATCGCCCGGCCGGCCTCGGGCTTGGGCCCGAGCGGCGCGTAGAGCCCGGTCGCGAAGGTGTCGCGCGAGGCGTACTTCTTCCACAGCGCGGCGTCGTAGAGGAACGGCAGGTAGACGCCGCCCACCACCGAGCGCGCCCGGAAGTGATCGAACTTGGCGGAGTCGGTCTCGTACCAGTCGCTGAACGGCACGCGCCCGGGCGTCTCGTCGAGGAAGGCGTAGAGCGGCGCGGTCAGCGCCTCGAAGTCCTCGCGCCTGCCGGTCAGGGTCGCCGTCCACACCAGCCAGTCGGCCTTGGTCCAGAGCTTGCGGCTGTCGAGCGGCAGTCCGTACTTCTGCTGCGCCGTGCGGTAGAACGCCATCTCGGTGGCGGCCACCTCGGGCGGAAAGAGGTTAAAGCCGAGCGCACGGTCCCAGACCAGGTTGTACTTCATCGACCAGGTGTCCGCCTGGTCGAAGGCCAGGCGGTACGCGCCGCCGCGCCCGCCCTTGGCCGCCTCCATCCACTTCGGGACCATGCCTTTCGCCAGCCCCATGAAGCGCTCGGCCGTCGCGACGTCGCCGTTCAAGGCCGCCATCTTCGCATAGCACGCCAGGCCCATGATCGCCTTGAGCGACAGGTTGGCGTTGTGCGCCAGGTGCCCCGCGAAGTCGTCCGTGCAGAGCTGGTTCTCGGGATCGAAACCTTTCTTCGCCAGAAACTCCGCCCAACGCGTCACCGTCGGCCACCACTGCGCGGCAAAAGCGGCGCTTCTCTCGGCCTGCGAGAGCGCGCCGAGGCAGATGAGCATGTTGCCGCTCTCCTCCACCGGCATCTGGTTCTTCTCGCCGCGCTCGCCTTCGCCGTAGCGTTGCCCGTTGCCGAGCGGATACTGGCCGATGTCGTGCGGCGCGAAATCGAAGCGCCAGCGCGGATCGGACGCGTAGAGCAGAATCGGCGCGAGCGTCGCGCGCGTCAGCATCGGGCTCATCAGCAGCAGGTGCGGGATCTGCGGGTAGAGCACGTCCACCGTGCCCATGCAGCCGTTGCTGGCGTTCTCTTTCGAGAAGTAGAGCGGCTGGCCGTTCGGGTCCGCAACCAGCTTGCACGCCGCGAAGGACTGGCGATACGCCAGCGCCGCGAGCGCGGCGTACTTCTCGCCGCCCACCTGACGCAGGTCCCGCATCAGCTCCTCGTCGAAGGCCGCCATCTTTCCGCACAGCGCCGCGTAGTCGCCCTCGGCCGACTCCAGCATCTCGGCGAACGACAGCCCGTTGCGCCGCCACCACGCCTTGAGCGGGCGGTTGAAGAACATCACGGCGTCGACGTCGTCGTAGGCCAGCAGCAGGTGCGTCTCGGCCGCTTTCACCGAACCCAGATCACGCGCGAGCGCCAACACCGGGCGGAACTCTTTCACGGCGGCTGGCATCTGCGGAACCGCCTCCGGCAGGCGGCCCGTTTCGGCAAAGGCCCGCCTCGCCTCGGGCCCCGCCGCGGCGCGCGGAGCCGCCCCACCCTGCGGCGCGGCCAGCCAGAACCAGCCCCAGTCCACGCGGATGCGGTCGCCCGAGCGGCCCAGCACCGGCTGCGTGTCGCGCCCGAGGCAGGCCGAGGCGAGCGCCGGGGCCTGCCCGGCCTGCCACACCACGCGCTGGCTGTCGTCGCCCACCGCGATCTCGCCGCCCGCGTCGAAATAGAACTGCACCGCGTGCGCCTGACCGTCCAGCGCTTTCACGCGGAGGGTGACGTACGTGACCGGACGCGAAAACACCTCCAGGTTGTCGGCCATCAGCGGGGTCGCGAAGGTGAGCTCCGCCTCGATCTTGCCGTCGGCGAAACGGCAGATCGTCCGCAGCGGCAGCACCACGCAGCCGGTCTGCGGCAGCGCCGCCGCCTCGGCGGGCCCGGTTCCCATCAGACGCCAGGCCTTGCCGTCCACGCGCAGCAGCGCCGACATCGGCTGGGCCTGTTCCGACCAGTGGACCGTTGTCGCGTCCGCCAGCTTGTCGGCCGGCGACCACACGGAGAAGAACGGGTCCACGCTCACCAGCGGCACCGAGGGCGGACGGAAGTCCGCCCCCGCCGCGCACATCATCGACATCAGCCCCGTGAACAGAAACGGCAACGGCATCCTTCGCATGAACTCCCCCTCTTCAAGAAGACGCTACATTTTGGACATCAAAAAAACCGACGCACGGCATTCTGCCGACCGGATCACCTGACCACGCGGGCGCTGCCGCCGCCCACAAGCTTCTCGACCTCGCCCTTCGACGCCATCGAGGTGTCGCCCGGCGTGGTCATGGCCAGCGCCCCGTGGGCGCAGCCGTAGTTGACCGCCTTCTGCGCGTCGTTGAACGTCAGGAACCCGTAGACGAGGCCCGAAGCGAAACTGTCGCCGCCGCCCACCCGGTCGTAGATCCACAGGTCCTTCATCTCCATCGCCTGATGGAACGCGCCGTCATACCAGCAGATCGCGCTCCAATCGTTGACTGACGCGGACTTGACCGTCCGCAGCGTGGTCGCGCACGCCTTGAAGTTCGGGAACTCCCGCACCGCGCGCTCGATCATGCGCTTGAAGCCGTCGATCGGCAGCGCGCTGAGGTTCTCGTCCACGCCTTCGACCTCCAGCCCGAGGCAAGCCGTGAAGTCCTCTTCGTTGCCGATCATCACGTCCACGTACTTCGCGAGCCGGCGATTCACCTCGCGGCACGCTTTCTGCCCGCCAAAAGCCTTCCAGAGGGAGGGGCGATAATTCAGGTCGTACGAGATGACGGTGCCGTGCTTCCGCGCCGCGGCCATGGCCTCTTCCAGCACGAGCGGCGCCGTCGCCGAGAGCGCCGCATAGATGCCGCCGGTGTGAAACCAGCGCGCGCCCAAGGCGCCAAAGACGTTCTCCCAGTCGATGTCGCCGGGCTTGAGCTGCGACGCCGCCGAATGGCCGCGGTCGCTCACGCCCAGCGCACCGCGCACGCCGAAGCCGCGCTCGGTGAAGTTGAGCCCCACGCGCGTCGCCGTGCCGATGCCGTCGAACGGAACCCATTTGATCAGCGACGTGTCCACCCCGCCCTGCAGGATGAAGTCCTCCACCAGCCGCGCGATGTCGTTTTCGGGGAAAGCGGTCGCGACCGCGGTCTTGAGGCCGAAGCACTTCCGCAGGCCGCGCGCCACATTGTACTCGCCGCCCCCCTCCCAAACCGTAAAAGAACGGGTGTTCTTGATGCGCATGTCGCCGGGGTCGAGGCGCAACATGACTTCGCCCAGCGATATTTCGTCAAACCGGCAGCTGCCGGACGGCTTGATGGCCAGCTTCGACATGGGAAGACCTTTCTTCAACACGTTTGAAACATCGGAATTTAAAGGGCTATTGTATACGTCATCCCCGGTTCGAGGAAAGTCGAAAAAACGCCTCGCGGGAACGGTTCGGGGAACCGTCTCGGTTGACCTGTACGGGCTGGGCCGTTTCGCCGGAACGAGGCAAAAGAACGCGCCGTGGCGCGTCGAGGGGCGTCCCCCGGAGCGCGCCCGCCCCTCTTACAGTTCCACGCCGTCCTGAGCGCGCCAGCCGGCGTTCATGCCGTGTTTGACGCACGCGATGCTGCTCACCGTATCGGCGAGCCCGATCAATTCCGGGCAGGCGTCGCGGCCCGTCAGCACAACGGTCGTTCCAGGCGCGGCGCCTTCGACGGCCTCACGCACGGCCTGCGCCGTCAGGAGACCGTGCGCCACGGCGCCGCACACCTCGTCGAGCACCACCATGTTGTAGGAAGGATCCCCCAGTTTCTCCGCCGCCAGCCGCAGCCCGGCCCGGGCGGCGCGCGCGTGCGCCTCGAACGCCGGACCGGCTTTCGCCATCACGAAACCCTTGCCGCACAGATGGAGCTCGACGCCGGGAAGCTTCTCCAGCGCACGCGCCTCGCCCGTGTCCCCTCGCCGCTTGATGAACTGCAACACGCAGACGCGCAGCCCGTGCCCCACGGCGCGCAACACCATCCCCAGCGCCGACGTGGTCTTGCCCTTGCCGTCGCCCGTAATCAGGATAATCCGGTTCTTTGCCGTTTCTTTCATCGCGCGCCGCGTCCGCTTGGAAGCCGGCCCCCTTTGTGGTATAACAGAATCACCTGTCCGGAGCAGAGAGCCCGCGACAGAGACCTATGTTGACAAGCAACCGCATAAAAATACCGTTTCGGTCCCTTTTCGTCACGAACGGATTTTCACCCGCCGGGAACCGCGATGGCCGGTAGACACACCATACTCTTTGATGCGCGCACGGCCACCGCCGCTTTCCCTGGCATCGACAGGTACATCCGCTCGCTGCTCGCGGCACTGATTCCCGAACTGCACCCGGACGAACACCTGCACGTGATTCTCCCGCCGGGCACCGAATTCGCGTTCCTCCAGGACCCGCACGTCACCACCCATACGACCAACGCGGACGCCATGACCTTCAAAAGCCATTGGCAAACGTTCAAGCTGGAACACCGCATCAGGCCGGAGGTCTATCACGCCCCCTACATTCTCACTCCGATACGCGTCCCGGGCAAGCTGGTGCTGACCCTCCACGACATTATCCCCCTCTCCCATCCGCAGTACAGCACCTTCTTCACGCGCCTGTTCTGGCGGTTCACCGGCCTCCGCGCCATCCGGCACAGCCGCAAGATCATCGGCGTTTCGGAAGACGCGCTCAAAGCCTGC
>Ga0116170_10005508_pt1 | contig 11317 bp, 9 predicted proteins | sample AD_JPNHW1_MetaG_FD_89797 | JGI IMG/M metagenome (GOLD analysis project Ga0116170, IMG submission 89797) | Active sludge microbial communities of municipal wastewater-treating anaerobic digesters from Japan - AD_JPNHW1_MetaG | ecosystem: Engineered > Bioreactor > Anaerobic > Digestate | place... | reverse complement strand
TGCTGTCTGGACCCGGATGGCATCAGGGTCTGTGTGGAAGGGCCGGTGATCATGGCGGACCGGCTGCTTGATAGCGAGTTCGGGCGATATAGGCGCGGCCCGACCGGAGGCAAAGGCACCTGCAGGGGATGAATTAGGGAGCAGATTAGAAGATGAGTTTGAAGGAATTAGAAGATGCATCAGATGATCAATTAGATGATGAATTAGATCAAATTACATGATGAATCCGGGGAAGAATAAATGAGTATTCAGCTAGCTGGAAGATAATGGAGAAACTGAAATGATAGTTCGTTTTCTAAAGGACGGAATAGCGCGAGGAGGATCATACAGTAAGGAGAACGGCATAATCTCCGGAGGAGAGATAATAGAAATGGATGGGCTATTTCTTCTGCCTCCCTGCCAGCCGAGCAAGATCGTCTGCGTGGGCCTGAATTACACGAAGCATGCCGAAGAGCTGAAAATGAAACTCCCTGAGGAGCCCATTTTGTTTCTGAAGCCGCCCTCTGCTATACTGCATCCGGAAGGCCATATCATCTATCCCTCATCCAGCTCGCAGGTGGACTACGAAGGAGAGCTGGCGGTGGTCATTGGAAAACGCTGCAAGAATGTCAAGGCTGCTGAGGCTGAGCAGTACATCATGGGCTACACATGTTTCAACGATGTCACTGCCCGCGATCTGCAGCGCAAGGACGGTCAGTGGACACGTGCCAAGAGCTTTGACACATTTGCCCCCTTCGGCCCCTGGATCGGAAAGACCGATCCCACAAGCGCAGATATCCAGACCAGAGTCAACGGAAAAATTGTCCAGAAATCTAATACATCCGACCTGATCTTCGATGTACCGAGGCTAGTTGAATTCATTAGCGGCATTATGACCCTTGAACCGGGAGATGTGATAGCTACGGGAACGCCCCCGGGAGTGGGTCAGCTAAAGAGGGGAGATGCAGTTGAGGTGGAGATCGGAGGCATTGGCACTTTGAGAAACTTCGTGGTATAGATGAAGCGAAGTATCGAGAAAGCAAGTTAGCCAGGCATGAAACACAGAACAGAGATCGATGGAAATCTCCCGGATTATTAAATTTTGATTTTATCTTCTATCTGCTTTTTGAGACGCTCCAGCGAGCCTTTGGTGTTCTGTCGGTTATCGCAGGGAGAGAAATCTTTGGGGCTGCATCCCGCCAGAATATCCATGACTCTATCGGCAACGCTGGAGACGCCCATCTCCTCCAGCTTTTCGAGAAAAAGCGATGTCTGTGAATTGAATTCCCGGCATTTTCCAGCATCGGATACTCCGCACTCATGCAGCTCATAAAGCCTGTCCAGCTCCTTTTGAATCTTCAGCCAATCTTCTCTGTTCATTCCTGGCGAATACATTCTCTTCGGGATTAATAAAGCGATGCCCTGGAAATCGGAAAGAAGATAAATACCCGGCGTAGAATGATTGATCCGAAGAGGCTAAATTGACTGCTATATATGAGATGAAATTTCTGGATTATGGCTGCCTGGCAGAGCTATTGAGGCTTCAAGACCTCGTCGCTGCCCTTCTTCCCTGCAAGGAGATCTTCATTCTGCATGAGGAGGAATACTTCAGGCAGGTCCTTTCTCGGGAACGTTCCGCTCTTGGCTTTTTCGCCGGAGAGCAGCTAATCGCCTTCAGCATCATTCGCATTCCCGGACTCTCCTCTGAAAACTTGGGAAGGGACATCAATCTGCAGGATAAGGAGCTTGGCGGTGTCGCTCATCTTCAGGCGGCTGCGGTTCATCCTGCCCATCGTGGGCACGGCCTGCAGCGAAGGCTCATTCTTGCCCACCTGGCAGTGATTGAGGAAATGGGATATGATCATGCCTGCTGCACAGTGTCTCCTAAAAATCCAGTAAGCCTTGGCAATTATCTCTCCTGCGGCCTGGCAATTGAAGGGCTATGCCCGAAGAAGCATGGCTGGTGGAGATTCATTCTGCACAAAAATATGAAGAATGAGGGGGATAAGAATGAATCCTGCGCTCAGAAAGCTGTGAGCAGGATTTCGATCACAGATATTGAGGGGCAGCTAAATCTCATAAAGAGGGGCTTTAAAGGCTTCAGTATCGCCAATAAAGCTGAAGGAGCCCAGATATTCTACGGCGAATTTTAAATTTTTATCACTATTATTCTATCGCATCGCCATTGCCACCAAATCCACCAGATCGATAACCTTCTCGCCGCCGCCTCCATCTCTCAGGTTCCTGATGCAGAGAGGGCAGGTGGTGACGATGAAATCGGCATCTTTTGGGGCATCCTTTAGCCTTTTGCTTGCCATTTGAAGGGAAAGATCTCTGTACCCGGCCCGCACCCCGCCGCCGCCTCCGCAGCATCTTGCCTCCTTTCTGTTCGTTTCCATCTCTTTGAGGCGGCAGATCGCCTCGATTACCTGGCGCGGCTGCTCGTAGATCTTATTGTGTCTGCCCAGATGGCAGGGATCATGATAGGTCACCGTGAGATCTAGCGGCAATAAATCAAGCTCGGATATTTTCTCAGCCAGAAACTCCGGGACGCTCAGCAACTGAAAATTCCTGGGGTAACTCTTCTTCAGAGTAGTATAGCATCCTGCGCAGCCAGTGATCACCGTTTTCGCTCCCGTATCTTCTATCTGCCTGCAGTTTTGATCGATAAACCGACGGGCATCAAATCCGGTGCGAAGCAGCGGCGATCCGCAGCACTGCTCTTCAGGGAGAATGGTGGCTCCGAAGCGACGCAAGATGGAAAAAGTCCTGGCGGCGGTATCAGTATAGCGATATGAATTCATGCACCCCACAAAATAGACGTAATCTGCTTTTTTCGGCAGAACGGTTCCCTCCTTAAGCCAGGAGAGCCGGTCTCTGCTATCGCCGAAGGTGTTTCCGCTGGCAAAGATATTTCTGCTCAAATCCGCCTGCTGGGCGGTCATCTTTCCCTGAAGGACCAGCTCTCTTCTGGCGCTCTCAATCAGCTCGGGCGGATTTATGCCTGCGGGGCAGTTTTCCGTGCATAGCCCGCAGGTGGTGCAGCTATTGAGGCTATCGAGAACCTGCGAATCTGGAATGAGGCCGCAGGTAAGGCCCTTCATAATCATAATGCGTCCTCGAGTATTTGCCGACTCCCAGCCGGACTGCTCGAAGACCGGACAGATGGCGCGGCAGCTTCCGCATCTCACGCATTGGTTTATCGATTTGAGTGTCCGATCAAGATCCATTATAGCCCCATTTTTCATAACCCTTTATTTAATAGCGTCATCTTTCATAGCCCCATCTTTCCCGGATTTAGAATTCCCAGAGGATCCAGGGCATTTTTAATGGATCGCATCACAGAGAATGCATCAGAGCCCATTTGCTCAGGCAGATAATCGGCGCGGGCAAGGCCGATTCCATGCTCAGAGCTGACTGTGCCACCCAGCTCCATAGCCGCCCTGTGAATTCTATCCGCAGCCAGCCGCAGCTTCTGCCATTGCTCACTGCTCATGACATCGATGAAGAGGGCCACATGCAGATTTCCGTCTCCAATGTGCCCGTATTTCATAGCCGGGATATCCAGCTTTGCGGTGATCTGCTGCACTCTTTTAATTAGCGCAGGAATCTCTTTGATGGGAACACCAACATCCTCGCCCATATAAATTCGGGTCTTGGAAGGATCGAGGCGAGATATGGCCGCCCCCACCAGCCTTCTCGCTGCCCATATGCCATCCATCTGCCCGCCGGAGGCAATTCTCACGCTCCTGGCGGTGGGCCGACATATCTGGCAGATCTGTTTCGCGGCCTCGGATGTCGAGCTTTCAGTTCCATCCACCTCGAATAGGATTATGTCCCCGTCTTCAGGTATGGCGAGATGATGATCGCAGAACTTTAAAACCTCCAGAGTCGTTTTATCGAGTATCTCGCAGGCAGAGGGAGTTATGCCGCTGGAAAATATCTCTATCACGGCCTGGCCGGCAACTTCTGCCTCGTCGAAGCATGCCAGAATAAGCTTTCTGACGCTGGGCAATGGAGCGATCTTCAGGCCAGCCTGGGTGATGATTCCCAGGGTTCCTTCAGATCCGACGAAGAGACGGGTAAGATCATATCCTGCGGATGATTTGAGCACCTTTTTGCCGGTATGGATAATCCGGCCATCTGCCAGCACTACCTCCAGGTCGAGGACATAATTTTTTACCGTCCCATATTTGACTGAGCGCATGCCGCTGCTGTTGTAGGAGATCATTCCGCCGATGGTGCACATGGACAGGCTTCCAGGATCAGGCGGAAAGAAAAAGCCGTAAGGCTTCAGAGCAGAATTGAGCCTCTCTGCCACTACTCCCGGCTCAACTATGACCTGTTGGTTTCGGATATCTATTTCCAGAATCCTGTTCATTCCTGACATATCCAGTACAACTCCCCCCCTGACCGGAGAGCAGCCCCCCGCAAGGCCGGTTCCCGCGCCCCGCGCCGTAACGGCAATGAGCTTTTTGCTGGCTAATGCAAGGATGCGGGAGACCTGGCTTGCGGATTGCGGGCGCACTACAAAGTCAGGCATGCCGGAAATTTGAGATGCGTCTCCCGCATAGCAGCATCTTTCGCTCGGGGCGGCAGAGACTCTGTCTCCGGCAATCTCCTTTAGCTCTTGCGTAATATCAGTCATGGCAATTCCAAAGGCTCAACTTCATCTTTAACAGCGGCATTTCGATATAAAGATTCGCTATCTTGAAATTTGGCGCTTTTTCTTCTAATTATCATTATCATTCCTAAATGAACTCTAACCTTTTTCGAGAAAATTTGAATTTAACTATATTTATAGTAATATTAATATAGATTATATAAAATATATAAATTTAATATTGATAATATTATTAAAAATTAAGTAGTGATATTTTTAAAAATAGATATAGAATAATATTAATATCAATAATAACTATTAATATTAATTATTTAATAACTATTTGTTTATATATTAAAATATTATTCAAATATCAATTTAAAATATTAAATAAATATATTAATTGTGAATTAATATCTATTGATAATTTAATAATTTAAAATTTTCAAATTTTATAGATATACAAAATTAGTTCTATTTAGAAAGTATCATTAATTTATAATCTTATTTAAATAAATTAATTATAAGTTAAAGATATATTGATTTACTATAATTACAATTATTATTTCTGCGATGGCCTGTCTGTGAAGAAAAGATTGCATACAAATTTTAATGATATAAAATTTATAAATACTTATCTAGGAGGAAACTGCTATATGTTTGCACCCAGATTACTATTTATAAAAAAATAATGATTTAAACTCTAGCCGCAGTCAATTCTTATAGTTTATCAGAACAAGCTAGTCCCAAAATCTCATCACATGGTTAAGCCATATTTTCATCCTGAAAAGCATGAGGATTGGCGCTGGATAGAGCATATTCATATAGTGTATGGAATTATCCGCTTAGCAAAAACATGGTTTTCGTCGAGAGGTGGGAGTTTGCGCCTATGGTTTATAAGATCAGCTTGAGAGGAACCCTGATAATGCATTCATCCAATTGAAATCATTGAAAACCTGGGGATAAAAATATTCCGGGATTTTAAAATTAAATGATATAATTTATTATTTAATTTAATATAATATAAAATAATTTACAATAATTTAATTAATAAAATTGATTTACAAAAATTTGCTTATTTTGAAAATTGGTACATAATTATTGTACTTAATAAATTATTTAAATAAATAATTGCTATTTATATTAATTTGTTAAATTAATTTAATTTTTATTTAATTATATAGATTAATTTTTAATTTTTAAGTAGTAAAATTTTTTAATTTTTGTATTTTTAAAATATAATATACTATTAGTATATAATACATTAATACCATATAATAATTTTAATTGATTTAAAATAGTTTTAGTTAGTTTTAATTGTTTAATTATAATGATTTTATATTGTATAATACTAACTACTATTTATTATTAATTTAAATAAAATATTAATTAAAAATATTATTTATTATTATTGATTGCGACTGTGTTAGAGCTAATTCGTTTTTCAGCCAAATCCTCTGATAAAAAGTGAGAGATAAACCAGAAAGACAGCATTGCATGTTTCATTTCTATAACGCATAAATAAACCATTCATTGATCTCATTCTGCCAGGCTCATCAGCGTGAGCAGATCCCCAGGAGCGCCTGATGATACCAGATCAAATCTCGAAATGCCGCATGACCAGACATATTCGAACCCAAGAGTAAATCATAAGCTGCAAATGCATTATATATTTATTAAGAATATTTTATTTTGCATAATGAATCATCAGAAAGCAATTGATCAAATGAAAACAATTTCATTATCTCTAAATTACATCTATAATTAAATATATCCAATATTTTTGACTCGCATCGATTTTATTTCATTGCCGAAAAATTTATATATCTTCCTTGGTAACTAACCCAAATATATTAGTTGCATCAATAATCAATCTCCGCATTCTTACCATATATCTAATCCGCCTCAGTCATGGGGCTAAAATGATGCACCAATTCGGAGCGAGCACTTGGGCAATGAAACTCCCGTAATAGCGGGCAGCTTTGCAGGCATTCGCAGGAATATTTGCAATACATAATTTTATCTTTAGAATATTGTCAGAAAAGGATCTACTGACGATGCCATGATATTGAATGAAAATATTATAACTTAATTTTATTCAGCTGACGGGAGACATAACGATAAAATCCCTGTCAAAGGAGCTAATTGAATGAAGAATGTCAGATCGCGGCTTGAGACAATTTAGAGGATTTGGGCATCTTAAATGCCATCGGCAGTCCAGTGTACCGTCTTGTAAGATACCCCAGACAGATACCACTGATTGGGAGAAAATGATTGTAGAAGAGATGATTTTATGCCTGCATTATTGACTTATCCTGGAGTTTATGTAGAAGAGATATCCAGCGGAGTTAGAAGCATAACAGGTGTTGCCACTTCAATTACTGCCTTTTTAGGCAGAGCTCTGAAGGGCCCCACAGAACCTACCTTAATCAATAGCTTTTCGGATTTCCATCGCATCTTCGGCGGATTGTGGGCTTTAAGCCCGCTAGGCTATGCCGTTAATGATTTCTATCTTAACGGCGGAGGCCAGGCAATTATTGTCCGCCTTTATCATCCTAATGACGATCATGATAAAAAAACTAAGGCCATAATTGCAGTCAATTGCTCTCAAGAATCCCAATCTCTGCAATTAGAAGCAGCCAATGAAGGATCTTGGGCAAATAGCCTTAAAGTGCGGATCACCTACCCGAATGAAGCTGTTGCCAAGGAGACAATAAAGAGCCAGGGGCTGGATAAATACAGCATAACAGAGACGGATCTGTTCAATCTGACCATCAGAAATATTGAGACTGGGGAGACTGAAACCTTCCAGAATCTCACGGTCAAAGATAGCCCCCGAAGGGTTACCGAGGTTTTGAAGAATGAATCAAAATTGCTAAGGACAACCTCGGACCTTCCAAATGAGATACCGGCTAAGCACGCCGACGCTCCTGATAAAAACAAGTCAATTTGGGATGAGAATAACCCTGAGACATCCATTGGAGTCGTAGATGCATCAAAAGCTTTTGATGGGGATGACCTGGATGCCTCGGACTACACCAAGGATTCAGCAGGCATGGATTTACTAAATAAGGTTGATATCTTCAATTTGCTCTGCATTCCCCTTGAAGCATCATTCTCGGAAAAGAATTACGTAGCCATTTATCAGAAGGCAATGAAGCTTTGTGCAGATAGACGCGCCATGCTGATTGTAGATCCTCCGAATGGTTTTTCTGCCGACAAACTAGGCGATCTGGGGCTAACCGGACCTGCGGCTCGAAATGCTGCATTCTATTTCCCTCGAATAGTGAAGGAAGATCCACTCCGAGGAAGACAGCAACGCATCTTTGCACCCTCTGGCGCTATCGCCGGAGTGATAGCAAGAACCGATTCCCAAAGAGGCGTCTGGAAGGCACCTGCCGGGGTCGATGCCGCTATCAGCGGGATTACGGGCCTTGAAGTCAATCTCAATGACGCTGAGAACGGCTCTCTCAATCCCCTGGGAATAAATTGCCTGAGGTCCTTCCCCGTCTATGGCAGCATCGTCTGGGGAGCACGGACTCTGCGCGGATCAGATCAGCTTGGAGATGAATACAAGTACATCCCAGTGAGGAGAATGGCTCTGTATATTGAGGAAAGCCTGTTTAGGGGTCTGAAGTGGGTTGTATTCGAGCCAAATAACGAATCTCTCTGGGCTCAGATCCGCCTCAACGTTGGAGCCTTTATGCACAATCTCTTTCGTCAGGGCGCCTTTCAGGGAACTACTCCTCAGAAGGCCTATTTTGTCAAGTGCGATAAGGAGACCACCACTCAGGATGATATCAATAAGGGGATCGTGAACGTAATTGTGGGATTTGCGCCCCTAAAGCCCGCAGAATTTGTAGTGATCAAGATTCAGCAGATGGCAGGAGATATACAGGTATAGGAGGTCTATATATGGCACAATTCACCGTTAATGCTACTCGGTTTGATCCGTATAAAAATTTCAAGTTCAGAGTTAAGTGGGATGGGCGCTATGTTGCCGGGATAAGCAAGGTCGGTGCCCTCAAGCGCACTACAGAGGTAGTAAAGCACCGCGAAGGAGGAGACCCAAGCACCACTCGCAAGTCACCCGGAAGGACGGAATATGATGCCATTACTCTAGATAGAGGAGTAACCCATGACAAGGAGTTCGAGATCTGGGCAAACAAGGTCTGGAATTATGGATCTGGACTTGGAAGCGAGGTCTCGCTGAAGGATTTCCGCAAGGACATCATAATCGAGGTTTACAATGAGGCCGGACAGCTGGCCATAGCATACAAAATATTCCGATGCTGGGTTTCGGAGTTTCAGGCCATGCCCGATCTCGATGCCAACGCCAATGCAGTGGCTATCCAGCACATAAAGCTGGAGAACGAAGGATGGGAGCGCGATTACGAGGTTGCTGAGCCTGCTGAGCCGAGCTTTAATGAGCCCGAGCCGTAAATAGAGATATATGCTCAATCTATCAGCATCTGAACAGCTTGATATCTGGGAAGCGGGTCTGGCAAGGTCGCCTGCCGAATGGGCCCTGCTTCTTCTCGCAAGAGCCTATCCGGATATGGAGATTGAATCACTGGCTGGGCTTTGCATAGGCCGAAGAGATGCCCTTCTCATCTCATTGAGAGAGCAACTCTTCGGTTCAAACCTGGCCTGCGTAACCTCCTGCAAAAGCTGCGGTGAAGAGCTGGAGCTGGATCTTCACTCCCGAGATATCCTAGTTCGGGACGATGTCGATCTATCCGGGCCCTTCTCATTATCAACAGATGGCTTTGAGATTGAGTTTCGGCTGCCCAACAGCTTTGATCTGCTGGCTTTGGAAGGCGAAAATGACATCTCTTCAGCGAGGAGCATTCTAATGGAACGCTGTGTGCTCAGTGCCTGCAAAGATGGACAGATGACCGGAATGCAGGATCTTCCTACCTCGGTTGGAAACGCACTATCTGAGCGCATGTCCCGGATAGACTCCCAGGCGGATATTCGATTGGAAATGAACTGTCCCTCCTGTGGCAAGAGCTGGCAGGAGATCTTTGATATAGTGAGCTTTCTCTGGAGGGAGATCTCCTCCTCTGTTCAGCACATCTTCAGGGATGTAGCTACCCTGGCCAAATTCTTCGGCTGGAAGGAGAAGGATATACTTGCCATGAGCGAGTATCGAAGGCAGATTTACCTAGAGATGGTCGATCAATGAGCGATTATCTATCAAGCCTTGCTGCCAGGAGCCTTAAGCTTACAGGAATGATCAGGCCGAGGCTCAGGTCTATTTTTGAGCCTCTAGACTTCACTGCAATCTCGGAAGAAGACTGCTTCATAGAGAATACGCCATCCAAACCTCATGCAGCTAAACAATCGTCTCATAGCCTACACCCGCCTAAATCCCCTCAATATCTATCAGATCGGCATCTATCAGATCAACATCGGCCAGATCAGCCTAAGAATCTGAATGCTGCTAAAGCAATGGATTATCCTACCGTTGTTAGGCTGCAGCTGCCAACCGAAAAGACCGAGACGAACGACCAGAAGGAAGCTGGCTGCAAAGACCTATCTGCAATTGACCGCACGGGAGCAGATAGAATTGAAGCGATGGATTTTTTGAATGGGAATTCCGAGGGATCGGCTCTTCGGCCCTTGAAGACGGAGTCAATCCAATCTTCTCATCCCAATCAGATGGCATCATCTTCGCAGGACCATCAGATGCCTCCTTCTTCGTCAGAGGGCGCTAACCGCAATGCGAATGAAAAGCTCGGACCAGACGGCCTGGCAGATTGCAGGATAAGCCCCGAAAAACCTTCACCACAAGCACATGGCCAGGAGATTCAGGATAAAGCCACCGCTCTAACAGATGAAATTGCAGGCGATACAGTGGACGAGGGCATTACAGGCGTTGAAAACCCGAATACAGAGAACTGGCAAAATCACCATTCCATTCAGATCTCTGATGCTTCTTCTCTTTCTCTGAAAAGCCCCATTCAAGCATTTTCTGGAGCAAGCCTTAGAGAAGAGCTTTCCTTGAAGAGCGATTGTTGCCGCGGACAAAATGACCATTCGCAGGAGCGTCCAAATTTGTCTTACCGGGATGCGCAAATGCCTCTGGACGAAGAAAGGCCGCAATCGGCCATTCAGTCTCATCGAGATCATTCATCATTGAAAGCGCCTGATAAAGAAAACTTAAAACGAACCGAACGGAAAGTATCAGTGCCTCCTGTTGAGAGTGCGGCAATATCCGAAAAAAAGCTCCTCCAGGGTCCAATATCGCCAATTGATTTTTTCAGAGCGGCTAAAGCTTTCCAGGGGAGCAATTCCAAATATGGACTTCCATCAAAGTCAACCGATGGTCTTTTCACGTCTGGCAGCGCCTTAAGTGAAGCAGAGACTCATACAGTAGAAATGGCCAGACCAAGGGACTATCTTCTGCCATCAGATCTTTCTTCCAGAGAGATTTCAAGCAGAGATGAGCCAGATTCACGAATTCTGCCTGGCAAGATAGAGACCGTATCACCTAATCCACATCTTCAAGATTCGCAGTCATTGAGGACAGAGGTCGCTCTGTCAAGAGACATCGAGGGAAAAAAATCTGCAGATCTTTGGCCTTCTCTGGTCCGTGAAGGGCTTTTACCATCCGGCAAGATAGAAACGACGGCTGAATCCACACCAGGAGAAGACACCTGGCCCACAGATGGCCGCGCCGAATCAAGAGAGCCTACCAGGGTGGGCTCGAACGGGATTGAGCCTCAGGAG